>OGCL01000097.1_pt1 | contig 98527 bp, 95 predicted proteins | sample 1570041 | NCBI WGS metagenome assembly OGCL01 (sample SAMN06266162, study PRJEB24511) | hot springs metagenome | isolation source: Hot spring water | place: South Africa: Limpopo | collected 2015-06-22
TCGACGGCGGCGGCCACCTCACCTACCTGGCCCCGACCCGCGTCAACCTCAGCCTGATGGAAGAGCGCTGGCCGGAGGTGAAGTTCCGGGCGACGCGCGAGCATCATTGAGATCTAACATACGTCGTGCTTTTACCTACCGGAGCAACATCATGCGGAATCTTCTGCTCGCTCTCGCGCTTTTCACCTCTGCCGCTCAGGCAGGGGTGCTGATCAACAGCCCGTACTGGGTTGTTGCACTAACATGCGCCAACAATCAGGAATGCTATGCCGCTAGCAACGGCAGCTATACCGGGTCGCTGAATGGTGCACGACGCTTCGATGATCAGACCCAGGCAACCAGGTTCTTGAATAGTTTGACGTCAAGCCTGCGGGATAAATCGCCACGCATAGAACAGCATACGGAGCAGCAATGCGTGGAACCCAACGGAAATGGCACTTATCAGGGGCGCCCCTGCTGAACTGCTTGAACCCGCGAATTCACAGCGATCGTGAAATGCCCACTGGACGTGCCTCATGCGAACAGCGAGCGCCTGCTGTGGCTGCGGCTGGTGGTCGAGCTCGATGTCGGGCAACACCATGACCCTGCTGGGCCCGCGCGGGATCGGCTGCGCACAGCGCATCTGGAGCCCCTGGGGCTGGAGGGGCTGCGATTCAGTAATCTGGACGTATTGCAGAATCTGGACGGCGTTCTGACGGAGCTGTTGCGCAGGATCGAAGGCCGCGCCTCCCACCCCAGCCCGCTCCCCAGCGGGGAAAGGGGACTGAATGAAGCCTCCGCCCCTTTTTTTGGTCGGCCCGACACGCATTTAAGCGCTTCGCCCTACACCCGAAACGAAAACCGCGCGTGCTAATCCCCTCTCCCTTCCGGAGAGAGGGCTAGGGTGAGGAGCTTGCGGCCATGCCTAGCGCCGTAACTACCCCTTACCCCCTATCACCTACTCCTCAAGTGTCCAGGCGATCAAGGAATCACCCAGCTTGGTGCCGAACGAGCCATGCCCGCCGGCCATCTGCACCACGTACTGCTTGCCGGTCTTCTCGGACACGTAGGTCATCGGCGTCGCCTGGCCACCGGCGGGCAGGCGGCCTTTCCACAGTTCCTTGCCGTTTTGCAGGTCGTAGGCGCGCAGGTAGTAGTCCAGGGTCCCGCTCATGAAGGCCACGCCACCCGCGGTGACGATCGGCCCACCCAGCGCTGGCGTACCCACCGGCAGAGGGATGCCCAAGGGCGCGCTGTCGCGGCTGGTGCCGTTCTTGTGCATCCAGACCTTCTTCATGCTGCGCAGGTCCAGCGCGGTGACGTAACCCCAGGGTGGCGTCTGGCAAGGCAGGCCGAGCACCGACAGGAAGGGCTCCAGCCGCACCATGTACGGCGCGCCGAGGTTCGGCTGCAGACCGGTCTCGCCACCACCGGTGCGCTCCTCCGGATCGACGTCATCACGGTTGACCATGGTCGAGACGAAGGCCAGGTAGTTCGGTGCGCCGAACAGCAGCTGGCGGCTCGGATCGACGGCCACGGACGGCCAGTTGAAGGTCCCCACGTTACCCGGGTAGATCAGCGAGCCCTGCTCCGACGGCGGCGTGAAATCGCCCTCGTAGCGCAGCTGGCGGAACTGGATGCGGCACATCATCTGGTCCAGCGGCGTGCCACCCCACATGTCGCGCTCGCGCAGCGGCTCGTCCGGTGCGTAGCTCACGGCCGAATAGGGCTGCGTGGGCGCGGTGAACTCGCCGTAGTCGGTGCCTTGCGGCACGGGCATCTCGTCGACCGGCACGATGGGCTCGCCAGTACGCCGGTCGAGGATGTACAGGTCGCCGCGTTTGGTCGGCTGAATGATGGCCGGGACCGTGCCCTGCGGCCCGTCGATATCGACCAGCGTGGGCTGCGAGGGCAGGTCGCGGTCCCAGAGATCGTGGTGCACCGTCTGGAATTCCCAGCGCACCTGGCCGCTCGCCAGGTCCAGCGCCACCAGGGTGTCCGTGAAGCGCTCGGATTCCGGCGTGCGCGGTTGCGCCCACTGGTCCGGCGTCTGGTTGCCGGTGGGGATGTAGACCAGCCCCAGCGACTCGTCGGCGGTGGCGATGGTCCAGGAGTTCGGCGTGCTGCGCACGTAGGTTTCGCCGGGGGCCAGGGGCTCGGTGGCGTCCGGATTGCCCGGGTCGAAATTCCATACCAGCTCGCCGCTGCGCACGTCATAGGCGCGGATCACCCCGCCGGGGGAATCCACCGCACCGTTGTCGGTGATCGAGCCACCGACGATGACCAGCTTCTCGGTCACCACGGGCGGCGAGGTCGGCAGGTAGACGCCCAGCGCGCCCTCGCCCAGCCCGGCCTTGAGGTCCACCGTGCCGGCATCGCCGAAGTCCTCGCAAGGCTTGCCATCGGCGACGTCCAGGGCGATCAGCGTGCCGTCGTTGGTCGGCAGGAACAATCGCCGCTCGCAGCGCGCGGCCGGCTGGGCCGGAGAGGCCGGCGCCTGGCCGTAGGCCGTGGCGTCGTGGTAGGCCAGACCGCGGCAGGTCATGTGCTGGTAGTACTCGGCATCGCGATTGATGCTCGGATCGAAGCGCCAGCGCTCCTCTCCGGTGTCGGCATCCACCGCGATGGCGATGCTGTGCGGGGTGCAGATGAACAGGTTGTCGCCAACCTTCAGCGGTGTGACCTGGTAGGTGATCTCGCCGGGGTCGCCCTCACCCGGCAGATCGCCGGTGTGGAACTCCCAGGCCTTCTTCAGCTTGCCGACATTGGCCGGCGTGATCAGGTCCGCCGGAGCGTAGCGGTCGCCCCGGTCGGAGCCGCCATAGGCCGTCCACTCGCTGGCCCGGCGTCCAGCCTGACCTTCCGGGGCCAGACCCTGCATCTGCGCGTCGCTGAACTCACCGGTGATCGAGTGGTAGTCCTGCGTCAGCGAATAGCCTGCCATCAGCGCACCGGCCAGCAGGCCGATCCCGAGCAGACCGCTAGCACCGTCGCGCCAGATCAGCCGATCGCTGACATGGCGATTGACGAAGGGCAGGATCAGCCAGAGCCCGAGGATGCACCAGAGGTCGATTCGCGGCGCCAGCTGCCACCAGTCGAAGCGCACCTCGTAGAACGTCCAGGCCAGCGTGCCCAGCAGCAACGCCGCGTACAGCCAGATCGCCGCGCGCCGCCGGGCGAACAGCAGGCCGGCCACCACCAGCAGACCGACACCGGCGACCAGGTAGTACCAGGAACCGCCCAGCGTCGCGAGGTAACCGCCGCCGATGGTCATGAGCGCACCCAGCACCAGTACCACCAGGGCGGTCAGGGTGATACGCAGGGGCCGCGGCCCGTAGTCGATACTCATTGCAGTCTCCAGCCAGATCGATGCAAAGCAAAAAGCTGGCGAAACCTTCTGACACAAAGTCTTCGCCAGCTTGTAGTGGATGCGGCGCGGAGCCCTTTAGTTCAGCCCTTTTGGCCTGCCGGTCAGGCGGCAGCACCGACCGCAAGCGGCTGAGTCTCGGGCCGCTTGATCAGCGCGTAGACCACCCCGGTCAGCAGGCTCCCGGCCAGGATCGCGACCAGGTAGAGCAATGCATGGTTGATCGCGTTGGGGATCAGCAGCACGAAGAGGCCGCCATGGGGCGCCAGCAGCTTGGCACCGAACGCCATGGACAGCGCGCCGGTCAGCGCACCGCCGGCGATGCTGGCGGGAATCACCCGCAGCGGGTCCTTGGCAGCGAAGGGAATCGCGCCCTCGGAGATGAAGCAGCAACCCAGCACCAGCGCGGCCTTGCCGGCTTCGCGCTCGGTCTGGGCGAACTTGCGCCGGGCGATCAGCGTGGCGATGCCCATGCCGATCGGCGGCACCATGCCGGCGGCCATGGTCGCAGCCATCGGCGCGTAGCTTTGCGAGGCAAGCAGCCCGACGGAGAAGGCATAGGCCGCCTTGTTCACCGGCCCGCCGAGATCGACGCACATCATGGTGCCCAGCAGCAGCCCGAGCAGGATGGCGTTGGAGGTGCCCATGGTGTCGAGGAATTCGGTGAGCCCAGCGAGCAGCTTCGCCACCGGCGTGCCGACGATGTAGATCATCACCAGGCCCGTCACCAGGCTGGCCAGCAGCGGAATGATCAGGATCGGTTTGAGCGACTCGATGCTGGCCGGCAGTGGAATCCAGCGACTCACCGCCTTGGCCGCATAGCCGGCGACGAAACCGGCGATGATGCCGCCAATGAAGCCCGCGCCGAGCGTGCCGGCCAGCAAGCCGCCGATCATGCCGGGCGCCAGGCCCGGGCGGTCGGCGATGGAATAGGCGATGTAGCCGGCCAGCAGCGGCACCATCAGCTGGAAAGCGGTTTCGCCGCCGATCTTCATCAAGGCAGCGGCTAGCGTGCCCTCCTCCTTGAACGCCTCGATGCCGAAGACGAACGACAGGGCGATCAACAGACCGCCCGCCACCACCATCGGCAGCATGTAGGACACCCCGGTCAGCAGGTGCTTGTAGACACCGGTCTTCTCCGCTTTCTGCTCTCCCGTAGCGGCACTTGCCGTGACGCCACCGCCGAGCACGGCCGCTTCCTGCAGCGCACGATCCAGCGTCGCCTCCGGTTGCTTCAGTGCGACACCGGTGCCGCAGCGGAACACGCGCTTGCCGGCGAAACGGGTGACATCCACCTCGATATCGGTCGCCAGCAGCACCGCGTCGGCTTCCTCGATGGCCTGGGGGTCGAGCACGTTGCGCGCGCCCACCGAGCCACGCGTCTCCACCTGCAGGTCGTAGCCCTTGCGCGCGGCGGCCTGCTGCAGCGCCTCGGCGGCCATGAAGGTGTGCGCCACGCCGGTCGGGCATGCGGTGATGGCCACCAGCCTGGGTTTGCCGGCGGACGGCGCGGCGTCGGCTTCGTCGACCGGCTGCAATTCGGTCGCGGTATCGGCGGCGCTGCGCAGGAAGCCTTCCGGGTCGAGCAGGGCCTCGGACGGGGTCGACTGCACGACACGCTTGCCGACGAAGCGTTGCAGCGACAATGGCCCGGTTTTCACCACCACCACCAGATCGGCGTTGGCGATCTGCGCGGCCGTGAGCGGCGAACCGATGGCCTTGGGGTCGTGGACTTCCACGGCGGTCGACCAGCCCAGGCGATGAGCCGCGGCTTCGAGCAAGCGCGAGGTCAGCACGCTGGTGACCATTCCGTTGGGGCAGGCCGTGATGATGAGCAGATTCATTCCTTCACCTCTTGTAATTATTGGCTGAGCGGCTGCAGCCGCACGGCCGCTTCAAGCTCGGCCAGTTGCGCCCGATCAGTGATACCGAAGCCAACCTGCCCGACGGCCTGAGCGGCAATGGCCGTGGCATGCGCCAGCGTTCGCTCGGCCGGCCAACCCGCCAGCAAGCCGTGGAGCATGCCGGCCAGCAGCGAATCCCCGGCGCCCACGGTGCTGACCACCCGCACCTTCGGCGGCTGGGCATGCCAGGCGGCTGCCGGCGAAAACCAGCTGACCCCCGCGGCGCCCTGGGACATCACGACATGTTCGATGCGGGCATTCAGGCGCCGAGCCTCGTCGGCCAGCGCCCGCGCGTCGGCCGGGTCGAGGCCGCGGGCCTGGGCCAGCTCCTCTTCGTTGGGCTTGATCAGCCAAGGTGACAGGGCCAGCCCTTCGCGCAGCGCCGCGCCACTGGTGTCCAGCGCAACACGCGCACCGAGCCGCGCGAGCCGCTGCAGCAGCTCGACGAACCACGGCACCTCGACGCCGCGCGGCAGGCTGCCGGCGACCACGACCAGCTCATGGCCAGGCACCAGGCGTTCGAGGCGGGCTAGCAGCTCGTCGCGCTGGGCGGCACCGACCTCCAGCCCCGGGCCATTGATATCGGTGATCCGCCCATCCGCCTCGGCCAGCTTGATGTTGCTGCGGGTCTCGCCCGCCACGCGGACGAACTCGTCGGCAAAGCCCCGTGCGGCGAACAGCTGCTCGAAAGGCTGGGCATTCGCTTCGCCGAGAAATCCGGTCACGGTCAGCTGATGGCCAAGATCGGCCAGGACCTGGGCGACGTTGAGCCCCTTGCCCGCGGCATGGACCTGCAGGTTGTCGCTGCGATTGACTTCGCCCAGGCGCAGCGCGGGCAGCTGCACGGTGAGATCCAGCGCGGGATTGAGGGTGACGGTCAGTACGCGCGCCATCAGCAGTGCTCCCCGACGAAGGCGCGCACTTCATGGGCGCCGGGCAACATCAGGGCCTGCTGAGCCAGCCTCTGGCAGGCGGCGAAGTCCAGCTCGCGCACCCGCGCCTTGACCAGCGCGATGCTGCGCGCCGACACGCTCAACTCATCAACGCCCAGCCCCACCAGCATCGGTATCGCCAGCGCATCGGCGGCCAGCTCGCCGCAGACGCCGACCCATTTGCCCTGCGCATGGGCGGCATCCACCGTCATGCCGATCAGGCGCAACACGGCCGGGTGCAGCCCATCGGCCTGGCCGGACAGCGTCGGGTGGCCGCGGTCGATGGCCAGCGTGTACTGGGTCAGATCGTTGGTACCGATGCTGAAAAAATCGACTTCCTGCGCCAGCACCGGCGCGATCAGCGCGGCGGACGGGATCTCGATCATGATGCCCACCTGCAGGTCGGCCACCGGCAATTCGACGCGCAGGTGATCGACCAGCGCCTTGGCGGTGCGCCATTCCTCGATATTGCCGACCATGGGAAACATGATCCGCAGCGGCCGGCCGTCGGGGGAGGCGAGCAAGGCACGCAGCTGGGTTTCGAGGATGTCCGGGCGCTGCAGGCTCAGGCGAATGCCGCGCACACCGAGGAAGGGGTTCTCCTCGGCCGGCATCGGCCAGTACGGCAGCGGCTTGTCGCCGCCTACATCGAGCGTGCGCACCACCAGGGGCCGGCCTTCGAGGGCTTCAAGCACACGGCGGTATTCGGCTTCCTGGGTCGCCTGATCCGGCGCCTGAGCGTGGTTCATGAACACCAGCTCGGTGCGCAGCAGGCCGATGCCCTCGGCACCGAGCGCCACCGCCTCGGGCGTCTCGCCGGCGGCGCCGATGTTGGCAGCGATCTCCACCGGATGGCCGTCACGGGTGATCGCCGGCTCCAGACGTCGCTCATGGGCCAGGCGCTTGCGTTCCTCCCGCGCGGCGCGCTCGCCCCGGGCCTGTTCGAGCTGCGTATCGCTCGGCGCCACCAGCAGCTCACCGCGCTCGCCATCGAGCAGCAGCAGGGTGTTGGGCGCCAGGCCGAGCACACCGGGCCCGGCGCCGACGATGGCCGGAATACCCAGCGCCCGCGCAATGATGGCGCTGTGCGAGGTGGCGCCGCCGCCGGCGGTGAGAATGCCGGCGACGCGCTGGGCATTGAGGGTGGCGACGTCCGACGGCGCCACCTCATCCATCACCAGAATGTAGGGCTCATCCGGGGCCTGCTCGGCTTCGACACCGGCCAGGCAGGCCAGCACGCGGCGGCCCACGTCGCGCAGGTCGGCCGCACGCTCGGCGAGCAGCTGGTCATGCAGCGCCTCCTGCTGCTGCGCCGCGCTTTCGATTTCCTCCATCCAGGCCGCTTCGGCGCTGAGGCCTTTCTGCAGGCGCACCTGCACCTCTTCGCGCAGGGCGGGATCCCTGAGCATGGCCTGGTGGGTGGTGAAGATGTCGCGGATGCTGGCGACCTGGCTCTGCGCGATCAGCGTGCCGATTTCGGCGAACACCTTGTCCAGCGCCGCGTCGAGCCGCTGCAGCTCGACGGCGGGCGATTCGCCGCGCCGCGGATAGTCGATCGCCTGCGGCTTGCGCACCAGCACCGGGCCGATGGCGATGCCGGGCGAGGCGGCGATGCCGATCACCTGCTCGCCGGCCCGCAAGGCGGGCACGTCCTGGGCGGCTTCGTTCAGTTGCACGGTGGCAGCTGGCGGCTCCGCCGGTTCCCCGCCGACTGGCAGCGGCTCGATGTCCTCGCCCAGCCCTTCCTCCACCGCGCGCACCAACGCCGGCAAGGCATCGTCGGCGATCGAGGGCTCGGCGATGAACTCCAGCACCTGCCCGCGATGCGAGCCCATCGCCAGCAGCTTGCTCAGGCTCTTGGCCGACACCCCCGCGCTCTGGCTGCCGGCCAGGCGCACGCGGATCTCGCCGGCAAAGGCCTGTGCGACCTCGGTCAGCACCTTGGCGGGCCGTGCGTGCAGGCCGTGGGCATTGGCCAGCGGCACGCGGGCGCTCGGCCAGTCCGCCGGCACGTCGCCGCCCAGGGCTTCGAGCACTGTGCGACTGGAGGTCGCCTGGCTCAGCTCCGCGCCGCGCCCCTCGATCAGCAGGTTGCACAGGCGCTCGAGCATCGCCCGGTGCGCTTCGCCGAGGCTGGCCAGCACGAACAGGCCGTTGAGCGGCTGGCCATGGTGATCCAGCGACGCGGCGGGTGTGACGAACGCCAGCCCCGGTCGCTGCACCGACTGCTCGCTGCTCAGCCACCAGAGGCCCTCACCCAGCGGCAAGGCCTGGTCGAGCGCGAGCCCCGCATTGAAGCCGGAGACCACGCATTCGGCGCGCTTGAGCAGCTTGACGCCCTGCCAGGCCAGCTCATCGAAGTCCTCGGCGGCGACGCCCAGCCCCACCAGCTCGCCATCGAGCGCCAGTTCCTGTGGCGCCCCTTGCAGCAGCGCGATGATCGCCTCGGGGCTTTCGGCGCGCTGCAGCGCCTCACTGAGGTCGCCCTCACCGAGGGCGCGGGTCAGCAGCTGCAGCAGACGCAGATGCTCGTCGGAACGCGCGGCGATGCCGATGGCGAGGTGGACCTGCTGGCCGTTGCCCCAGTCGACGCCTTGCGGAAAATGCAGCAGCCGCACGCCCGTGGTGAACACCTGATCGCGGGTTTCCGGGGTGCCATGGGGGATCGCGATGCCCTGGCCGAGAAAGGTCGAGCCCTGGGCTTCGCGTGCGCGCAAGCCGTCTAGGTAGCCGGGCGCCACCAGCCCGTCGGCGACCAGCACCTCGCCGAGCAGCGCCAGCGCGGCCGGTTTGTCCGCCGCGACCTGATGCATGTGGATGTGCTGCGCATTCAACTCAAGCATGGAGAACTCCTGCGGGGCTCGCGATGGTTGTGGCCGACGATGCGCCGGCATTGCCCGAATCCTGGGCTGGCGCTTCAGACCTGAGAGCTGCTGAAACGTTTCAGCCAAGGCTGGCACATTACGCAATATTGGGTAATTCTAGAAGCCCGAGTTCATACCACCCGTCTTAGGCCCCCAGTTGAAACTGACCGACATCGCCCGCCTCGCCAACGTTTCGGTAACCACCGCCAGCTACGTGCTCAACGGCAAGGCCGCGCAGCGACGGATCAGTCCAGCCACGGTCGAGCGCGTGCTGGCGGTCGCCGAGCAGCAGGGTTTTCAGCTCGACCAGCAGGCCGCCGGGCTGCGCCGCGGCCAGTCCCGGACCCTCGGCTTCATCGTGCCGGACCTGGAAAACCCCAGCTATGCACGCCTGGCCAAGCTGCTCGAGCAGCGTGCGCGACAGCGCGGTTACCAGTTGCTGATCGCCGGGACCGACGACGAGCCGGACACCGAGCGCCAGGTCATCCAGGTGCTGCGCTCGCGACGCTGCGATGCGCTGATCGTCGCCAGCTGCCTGCCGGCGGACGATGCCGGGTACCGCAAGGTCCAGGCGACCGGCACGCCGGTGATCGCGCTGGACCGTGCGCTGGATGCCGAGCACTTCTGTTCGGTGGTCAGCGACGACCGCGAAGCCGGCGCGCAGCTGACCCGCTCGCTGGACGTGCCGCCCGAGGCGCATGTCGCCCTGATCAGCGCGCGCCCGGCGCTGCGCATCAGCCAGCAGCGCGAGGAAGGTTTCCAGCAGGCACTGGCGCAGCACCGCGGGCCGGTCAGCATCCTGCGTGCCGAGCAGTTCAGCCGCGCCTGCGGCCGCGCGCAGATGCTCGCCCTGCTCGACCGCGGCGCGCTGCCCGATGCGCTGATCACCACCGCCTACGTGCTGCTGGAAGGCGTGTTCGACGCGCTGCGCGAGCGCAACCTGCTCTGGCCCGAACAGCTGCGGCTGGGCACCTTCGGTGATGCGCAGTTGCTGGATTTCCTGCCGATCCGGGTCAACGCGATTTCCCAGCAGCACGCACAGATCGCCGAGCAGGTGCTGGAGCAGGCCATTCGCGCCATCGAACAGGGCGACTACCGCCCCGGCGTGATCGCCATCGAGCGCGAGCTGAAGGTCCGCCGCGGCTGACGCCCTCTTGCGGGCGCCGACGCACTGGCGGAAGCTTGTCGTCTTTCGAACAGCCCGCCTCCCCTGATGAACATCGAACAGATCACCCAGCGCCTGCATGCGATCCGCGATCGCAACGACTGGCAGCGCTTTCACAGCCCGAAGAACCTCGCCATGGCCGCCAGTGTGGAAATGGCCGAGCTGGTGGAAATCTTCCAGTGGCAGACCGAGGACGAGTCGCGCCAGCTATCGGCCGACAAGCTCGAGCACGCGGGCCAGGAGGTCGGCGACATCCTCATGTACCTGCTGCTGATGTGCAGCGAGCTGGGGATCGACATGGAACAGGCGCTGCTGGACAAGCTGGCCGACAACGAGCGGCGCTTCGTCCGATGAGCGACCGCCATTTCGACGAGCTGGCGACGCGTTTCGCCGAGAAGATCTACGGCGGCGCCAAGGGCGCGATCCGCCTGGCCGTGCTGCAGGCCGACCTGGCCGAGATCCTGCCGCCACGCCCGCTGCGGGTGCTGGACATCGGCGCCGGGCTCGGCCATATGAGCCTCTGGCTGGCGCAGCAGGGCCATGCGGTCACCCTCGCCGAGCCCGCCGAACCGATGCTGCAAGGCGCCCGCCAGCAGTTCGCCGACGCCGGTCAGCAGGCCGCCTTCATCCAGGCGCCCTGGCAGGAGGTGGAAGCGCATGTCGACGGCCTCTTCGACCTGGTCATCTGCCACGCCGTGCTGGAGTGGCTAGCCGAGCCCCAGGCGATCCTGCCGGTGCTGCACCGCCTGACCGCGGCCGATGGCTGGCTGTCGCTGGCCTTCTACAACCGCGATGCGCTGATCTACCGCAACCTGCTCAAGGGCCACTTCAAGAAGCTGCGCAGCCAGACCTATGCCGGCGAACGGCAGAGCCTGACCCCGCAGCAACCGCTGGACCCACGCGAACTGGCTGCGCAACTCGCGCCGCACTGGCAGGTCGAATTCAGCAGTGGCGTGCGCGTTTTCCATGACTACATGCCCGCCGATTTCCAGGCCCGCACCGAGCCGGCCGACCTCATCGAGATGGAGCTGGCCTACCGCCGCCATCCCACCTTCGCCGGCCTCGGGCGCTATCTGCACTGGTTGTGCCGGCCACGCTGAGCCGGCCGGGAGGTTTCCATGTCGAACCGCGCGTTCTTGCCCTTGCTCTGCCTTACCCTCGCGGCCTGCCAGAGCCAGAACCCCTATACCGATGAATCGGCGCCGATCCCGCCCGCCCCTCCGGTGGAACAGATCCAGGCGCCCACCTACCCGGCCGCGCCCCGGGACTTCTCCAGCTACCAGCACTGGAGCTGGCGCAGCCCGCCAGCGGGTACGGCTTCGATCAGCGGTGAAGAACTGCAGGAAATGGTCGCCGGCGCCCTCGATCAACATGGCCTGCGGCCGGCACCGGGCAACGCTCCGGGCGATGTACGGATCAGCGCCAGCGCCAGCAAGGAAACCCGAGTCCGCCAGACCTATGACAACTACGGCTACGGCCCGCATGTCGGCGTAGGCCGTTATGGCGGTGGCTACGGCACCGGGTATGGCGTCGGCACCAGTGTGCCCATCGTGCGCAACTACGAGGAGGAAGTCGTCTCGGTGCGCATCGAGATGTTCGATGCGGCCTCCGGGCAATCGGTCTGGAGCAATCGTGCCGAAGCGCGCCTGAGCGGCAGCAGGGCCAAGCAGCAAGATGCGGTGCGCCAGGCCGTCGAGCGGGCGCTGGCCGATTATCCGCCGCGCTGAGTGCGGCAAGTGGCTACGCGCCGAACGAAGGCGCCGGGCCTAGACTGAGCAGACCCTTCCCTGGAGAACGATCATGTTCCGCCGCCTGTTGCTGATTCCCCTACTCCTCGCCCTCGTCGCCTGCCAGGGCCCGCAGGTGCAGCGCGATTTCGATCCGACACGGGATTTCTCCGCCTATCGCGCCTGGAGCTGGAAGGAGCCGGCGCTGCAGTACCGGCCGGATGACCCGCGCATACAGAGCGACCTCACCGAGCAGCGCATCCGCGACGCCATTGCCGAGCAACTGGACCAGCGCGGGCTGCGGCCCGCCACGGCGAGTGCCGCGGCCGGCGTGCAGGTGCAGGCCTGGTACATCGTCGACCAGCGCACCCAGCAATACACGACCACTTCCGGCGCCTGGGGCAACCCCTGGTACGGCTACTGGGGCGGACCGATGTTCACCGATACCCGCACCATCGACTATCAGGTCGGCACCTTGCAGATCGATCTGTATGACGCCACCGACGGCAAGCTGGTCTGGCGTGGCAGTGCCGAACAGGTACTGCGCAGCCGCCAGGGCACGCCCGACGAGCGCGCTGGCAGCATGCGCGAGCTGGTGGCGCGGGTGCTGTCGCAGTACCCACCGCACTGAGCCAAGCGCCTGAACCTGCCGCGGTGCTGGCGAGTGACTGCCGCGCTCGCCATACTGTCGCGCCGCTGATCCTTGGAGACCTGAAATGCCTGCTGTTGCCTGGTGGTTGCTCACCCTGCCGTTCATTGCCGGAGCCATGCTGCCTTTGCAGGCCGGAATCAACGGTCAGGTGGCTCGCCAGCTCGGCAACGTCATGGGCGCGGCGCTGCTTTCCTTCGCTGTCGGCACTCTGGCCCTGTTCCTAATCGTGCTGACCCAGCGCGACCTGCCGGCGCTGCAGTCCCTCAAGGCACTGAGCTGGTGGCAATGGACCGGCGGCCTGCTGGGCGCCTTCTTTATCGCCACCGCCGCCTTCGCCGCGCCGCGCACCGGCGCGTTGCTGTTCATGGCGTTGCTGCTGGCCGGGCAGCTGTTCGTCGCGCTGCTGCTGGACCACTTCGGCTGGGCCGGTTTCCGCCAGTCGCCCATCAGCCTCGGCAAGGTGGCCGGCCTGTTGCTGATCTTCGGCGGTGTCTGGCTGATCCAGCGTGGCTAGGTTTGCACAGCCAGGTCATTCTCACTGATGCTCGAAGGCGTAGAACAGGTTGGGCTCGCTGACCAGATAAAGATTGCCCTGAGCGTCGAACGTCATGCCCTCGGCCTGCGGCACGCTGCGCTCGAGCCCGGCGAAACCGCGCCATAGCGAGCGGAAACTGACCAGCTCCCCCTCGGCATCCAGCTCCAGCATCATCTTCGCCTCGTCGCTGAGCAACACGAGGTGACCGGTCTGCTCGTCGAAATGCACCGACGACAGGTCGCTGGCCATGTCAAGCTTGTCGATCCAGGCCTGGCGGTCGATGATCTTGATGTCCATGTCGCCGGCCAGGCTGCGCTTGATGCCGTGGATTTCATAGAGCTTGCGCGGCGAATGCTCCTTGACCACGAACAGACGATCGCCCGCTCGGTCGTAACCGACGCCTTCGAAACCGGTGTTGTCCGCCTCGTTCAGCGCCAGCGTGATGGAGCGTGCATCGGCGCGGCGCAGCGGGCCGGCCAGGTTCGGCACTTGCACCACCACCAGCGCCTGCTGGCGTTCCTCGGTCAGCACCAGCAGGTCGTCACCCAGATAGGTCACGCCCTCGACGTCTTCGAAGCCCTGCAGCGGGTAGCGCGCGATGAACGTCCCATCACGGCCCAGCGCCAACAGCTCCTCGGGGTTGTTGACCACGGCCCACAGGTGACCACGACGCTCGTCGTAGGTCAGCCCGGAAAGGTTGTCCTTCACCGTTGCCACGGGCAACGCATCGATTCTCGCCCGGTATTCCGGCAGCCACAGGCTGCGACGCTCCCAGCTGTTCTCATGCCAGGTGGTTTTCAGTGTGTAGAACAGCCGCTCATCCAGATGCAGCGTGACGGCAAGGTACAGCAGGCAGAACAGCAGCAGGCCACAGGCCCAGCTCAAGGGGCGCAGCGTCGCTAGTCGTCCCAGCTGCGCGATGGCGAGGGCTCGCATGGTGTCTACTCGTTGAAGTCGTGTGGGCAGGCTGCCCGGGACTTGTTGCAGTTGAATGAAGGCAGGAATCGCGACGGATGCGTCACGCACTACGCAGGGACATTCCGACCCTCATCCGCCGCGCTTGTTCCCCTCTGACATTGAACTCTCGGCCCCGGCCAGCAGCCCAATGCCCAGGGCTGCGCTTGCGCACCGCAATCGAACGATCTGGGAGAGTGATAGATGCGGGTAGAAGGATTCTTCGAGTGGCTGGGTCAGGCACTCGGCACCGTCATACGTTTCATCGTCGAAGGGCTGGCCGACTTCTTCGGCCTGTTTGCCCGCGCCGGGCACAACTTTCTCGAGGGGTTGTCACGCACGCTGGGGATGGACCGCTCGCTGCTGAGCCTGGTCGCGCTGGTCATCGGCCTGCTGTTGCTGGTCGCGGCCGTTCGCTCATTCTTCCGCGGCTCGATCATCGGCGGACTGGTCTGGCTGTTCCTCGGCTTGTGGCTGCTGAGCTGGCTGATTCACTGATCACGCCGATACATCGCCCGGCATACCCCGGGCACTGCGGTTTTTCCTCTTTTCCCACAGGCCACGTATAGTGCCGGGCCGTCCCGGAGGCCCGTAATGTCCCGCATGCTTGCCGCCTGGCGCCACGCGCCCACGCATCAGAAGGTGTGGGCTCTGGCGGCGCCGATGATCCTGTCGAACCTGTCCGTGCCGCTGGTGGCGCTGGTGGACAGCAGCGTGATCGGCCATCTGCCGCACGCTCACCAGCTGGGCGCGGTGGCGGTTGGCGGCAGTCTGTACACGCTGCTGGTGTGGGTGATGGGCTTCCTGCGCATGGGTACCACCGGCTTCGCCGCGCAGGCAGCCGGCCGCCAGGATGGCGGCGCGCTGCGCCAGATATTGTTGCAGGGACTGTTGCTGGCCGTCGGCTTCGCCCTGCTGCTGGGCACACTCGGTGTGCCGCTCAAGGGCGCCGCGCTGCAGCTGATGCAGCCCTCGGCGGAACTGAACGACCTGACCCGCGACTATTTCCACACGCGCCTGTTCGGCCTGCCTGCCGCGCTGGCCAGCTATGCACTGATCGGCTGGTTTCTCGGCACGCAGAACGCCCGCGCGCCGCTGGCCATTCTGCTGACGACCAACCTCATCAATGTCGCGCTGGACCTGTGGTTCGTGCTCGGCCTCGACTGGGGCGTGGCCGGGGCCGCGCGCGCCTCGGTGATCGCCGAATGGAGCGGCGCGCTGCTTGGCCTGGGCCTTACTCGCAAGGCGCTGACGCGTTATCCCGGCCGACTCGACACCCGTGCGCTGCGGCACTGGACAAGCTGGCGCCCGCTGATGGCGGTCAACCGCGACATTTTCCTGCGCTCGCTGGCACTGCAGCTGGTGTTCTTCCTGGTCACGGTGCAGGGCACCCGCCTGGGCGATGCCACAGTCGCCGCCAACGCCCTGCTGCTCAACGGCCTGCTGCTGACCGCGCATGCCCTCGACGGACTGGCCCATGCGGTGGAAGCCTTGAGCGGGCATGCCATCGGTGCTCGCGACCGCAACGCACTGCAACGGGTGATGGTGGTTGCCGGGGGTTGGTCATTGCTGGCCAGCATCGCCTTCGGCCTGTTCTTTCTGTTCGGCGGCCAGCTGTTCATCCAGTTGCAGACCGACATACCCGAGGTGCGCCAGACCGCGCTGACCTACTTGCCCTATCTGGCGGCATTGCCGCTGATCGCGGTCTGGAGCTATCTGCTCGATGGCCTGTTCATCGGTGCCACCCGCGCGCGGGAGATGCGCAACAGCATGCTGCTGGCAGTGGCGCTGACGTTGCCGCTGGGCTGGCTGCTGCAGGGGCTGGGCAATCACGGCTTGTGGCTGGCGTTTCTCGCCTTCATGCTGACGCGTGGCATCTGCCTGGGCGTGCTCGCCTTGCGTCTGCAGCGCCGCAGCGCCTGGTTTACCATGAGCACGCCTGGCACCACCCATTCCGAAGGACGCTGAACATGGCCTATGCCATTGCCGCCTACTTGCACTTTCTGGCGATCTTCCTGCTCTTTGCCCTGTTGCTGCTGGAGCATCAGCTGTTCCGCCAGCCGCTGACGCTGGAGCGCGCGCGCAGCCTGTTCCGCATCGACATAGCCTTTGGCATCACGGCCGCGGCCGTGCTGGCGAGCGGCATCGCCCGGGCGGTCTTCTATGGCAAGGGACTGGACTACTACCTGAAGAACAGCTTCTTTCACGCCAAGGTCGGTTTGTTCGTGGTCGTCGCCGTCCTGTCCATCTACCCGACGCTGACCTTTCTGCGCTGGCGCCCCGCTCTCGCGGCAGGCCAGGCACCGACCATCTCGAGCGGCAGCGCCAGATGGGTCAAGCTGACCATCCGCCTGGAGCTGCTGCTGCTCGCGCTGATTCCCCTGCTGGCGGCGCTGATGGCACGGGGCTTCGGCGTCATGCCCGGCTGACGCCGGGCACCCTTCAGGGAGTCAGGTAGGACGAACGCGTCAGTCCCAGGCGCAGCGCGTCGATGTACTGCGTGCGTTCCTTGGCGCTCAACTTGGCCCCAGCCACCTTGTCGCGGTAGTAGGTCATCAGCTCCTCGGGCGACAGATGCACATAGCGCAGCATGTCCTCGATGGTGTCATGGGTCTCGATGCCGGCGTGGTAGTAGCTACCGTCCTCGCGCTGATAGACGTTCACCGAATCGGTATCGCCGAACAGGTTGTGCATGTCGCCGAGAATTTCCTGATAGGCACCCACGAGGAACACCCCGAGGAAATACTCCTCGCCAGGCGCGACCTCGTGCACCGGCATGCTGCTCTCGATGCTCTGCTCGTCGACGTAGTGCTTGATCTTGCCGTCCGAGTCGCAGGTCAGGTCCTGCAGCACGGCGCGCCGCACCGGTTCCTCGGTCAGCCGCTGCAGCGGCACGATCGGCAGGATCTGGTCGATCGCCCAGGTATCGGGCAGGCTCTGGAACACCGAGAAATTGCAGATGTACTTGTCCGCCAGCTTGTCATTGAGCTCGTCGAGCACCGCCCGATGGGAGCGCTGACGGGCCTTGAGCTGGTTGTAAAGACGGCGGCAGATGGCGAAGTAGCTCTGCTCGGCCAGCGCCTTCTGCGCCAGCGTCAGCTTGCCGGAAGCGTACTGCGCGCTGGACTCGCTCATGTAATGGGTGGCGCGCCAGTAGGTCTCGGTGACCATTTCCGGGTCGGTCGGCCCGAGCAGATCGGCCAGCGACTGGACGATGTCCGGCAGCTCGTCGTAGTTGTCGATCTGCGGTATTTCGTCGTTGTGCCGCTCGACGTCGGTGACCTGCATGACCAGCACCGCATGGTGCGCCGTCATCGCCCGACCGCTCTCGGAGAAGATGTTCGGATGCGGCAGGCCCTGCGCCTCGCAGAACTCCTTGAGCATGCCGACCACGGTACCGGCATATTCGTCGATGTCGTAGTTGATCGAACTGGCATTGCGCGAGTGGGTGCCGTCGTAGTCGACGCCCAGGCCGCCGCCGACATCGATGTAATCCACCGGCAGCTTCAACGCCCGTAGCTCGGCGTAGTAACGGATAGCCTCACGGAAGCCCTGACGGTAATCCGCCAGATTGGCGATTTGTGAGCCCATGTGGAAGTGCAGCAAGCGAATGCCCTGATCCATTTCTGCGGCGCGGAAGCGTTCGATCACCGAGAGCAACTGCGCTGCGGACAAGCCGAACTTGGAACGCTCGCCACCGGTATCGGCCCATTTGGACGATGCCAGCGACGACAGGCGCACGCGCAGGCCGACCTGCGGGGTCAGCTTGAGCTCGTTGGCCTCCTCGATGACCAGGCCGACCTCGGACTCCTTCTCGATGACGATGAACACCTTGTGGCCGAGCTTCTGCCCCATCAGCGCCAGCCGAATGAACTCGCGATCCTTGTAGCCATTGCAGACGATGGTGCCGCCCTTCGGTGCCAGCGCCAGCACGGCCATCAGCTCCGGCTTGGAGCCCGCCTCCAGGCCGATGGAAACGTTCTGCGTGGCGATGATGTTCTCCACCACCGCTTCCTGCTGATTGACCTTGATCGGGTACAACGCGGTGTACTTGCCGGCGTACTCCATGCGCTCGATGTTGGCGTCGAAGGCGCCGGTCAGGCGCCGCACGCGGTCCTGCAGGATGCCGGGAAAGCGCACCAGCAGCGGCAGCGACAGCCCCGCCTCGCGCAATTGCTCGATCAGCCCGTTGAACTCGATCGGCTCGCCGCTGGGGCCCTGCGGGCGAACCTCGACGTTGCCCTGATCATTGATGGCGAAGTAACCGGCACCCCAGTGGCGAATGCCATAGATGCTGCGGCTATCGGCAGCGGTCCACTGGCTACCGTCGTCTTTACGTGTGCGTCGTACAGGCATCGAAGCCTCCCGGAAAGAATTGAACGTTTCGCCGCAAGCAGATGTGCCCGGCGAAGGCTATGCGGCTTCGACAGCCGATATGCGCAAAAAGGTGAAAATTGGTGAGGCTGTCACAGCGGCACTCAGCCGCCGGACTTCTTGGCCTTGAAGCCGCGTTTGCCGAGTTCGTCGAGCAGCAGCTGGACATGATCGCCCTGGATCTCGATGACGCCGTCCTTCAGCGCCCCGCCGGTACCGCAGCGGCGCTTCAGCGCGCTGGCCAGTTCCTTGAGTTCGCTTTCCGGCAGGGGTACGCCGCTGATGGTGGTCACCGTCTTGCCGCCTCGCCCCTTGCTCTCGCGGCGCACCCGTGCAATGCCGTCGCCTTCGGGCACAACGCTTTGCTTGCAGATGCAACTGCCCAGCGGTTGACTGCACTCGGGACAATGCCGGCCGGCATCGGTGGAATAGACCAGCCCGCTCAGGCCGGCCAGGGAAGTGGTTTTCTTCGCCACACAAACCTCACTTGCCAATCTGGCTCTGCCTGGCAGAGCCGAAGTGCCGGCTAATTTACCAGCAATGCGAGTTGGTGGCAGAACAGAGTCCGGGCGACGGATATCAAACCCGGACTGCTCACGTAACCGGGAGCCAAGCCAAGAGCCGCTCAGCCTTTCTGATCGAAACGACCGGTCGGTGCGTAGGGCGAGGGATCCACGATCGGCGCCTGCCCAAGCATCAGATCGACCAGCAGCTGGCAGGACGCCGGCGCCAGCACCAGCCCGTTGCGGAAGTGCCCGCAGTTCAGCCACAGCCCATCGAAACCACTGACCTGCCCTATATAAGGCACACCGTCCGGCGAACCGGGACGCAGACCTGCCCAGTGCTTGACCACTTGCGCGTCGGCCAGCGCGGGCAGCAATTCGATTGCGGTCGCTCGCAGGCTTTCCAGCGCATCCTCGGTGGGCGTCTTGTCGAAACCGACATCTTCCAGCGTGCTGCCGACCAGGATATGGCCGTCGCGACGGGGAATCGCATAGCGCCGCTTGGCCAGCACCATGCTCGGCAGGAAGTCCTCCGCGCATTTGAAGAGAATCATCTGTCCCTTCATCGGCTTGACCGGGATCTGCAGTCCCAGAGTCGCCAGCAACTGAGCGCTCCAGGCACCCGCCGCCACCACGACCTGCTCGGCACGCATATCGCCCTGCGCCGTCCTCACGCCCACGACCCGCGAGCCATCCTGCAGGAAGCGCTCGACCGGGCAATGCTCGACGACCGTCACGTTGGGCAACCTTGCCAGCGCCGCGCGCAACGCCTGCAGCAGTCGCGGATTGCGAATGTTGGCCACGCCCTCCATGTAGACGGCCCGCTCGTAACCCTCACCCAGCGAAGGCACGGCCTTGCGCACCGCCTCCATCGGTACCGCGTGCAACGGACGGCCATAACGCTCGGCCCAACTCAGCGCCTCGGCCTCGTCGTGCAGGTCGAGCCAGTAGAGGCCTGTCACATGCACCTCGGGGTCCACCCCCGTCTCGCTCAGCAGCCGTTCACCCAGCTGCGGGTAGAAGTCCTGCGACCAATGCGCCAGCGCAGTCACCGCCGGGCTGTAGCGCCACGGATACAGCGGCGAAACGATCCCGCCGCCGGCCCAGGAGGCTTCGCTGCCAACATTGCCAGACTCCAGCAGCAACACCGATTTCCCCGCTTCCGCCATTCGATAGGCCGATAGCAGACCAATCACGCCTCCGCCGACAACGATCACTTCTTGATTCACAAGCCTCTCCCACAATCTGGTTCACATTTCCGCCCGAGCTGACTTGGACGGCCGGGCACGCTGCTTTAAAAGAGAACGTTCGCGCATCTCTTCATGACATGCGGGAACAGCAGCCAGGACGGCCGAACATCATACGTGCAAAGGAACCGCACTATGTCGAACCGAAATCAAGGCTTCACGCTTGTAGAACTTGTTATCACCTTGGCAATACTCGGGGTCGTCGTTTCGATCGCAGTGCCCGCCGTGGAGACGCTTATCACGCAAAATCGCCAGAACGCTCTGCTTAAGGAGCTTTGGGCCGCGGTACAAGGCGCCCGAGCGGCAGCAATCATGCGAAAAGAGCCGATAGAGATCTGCGCCTCGAAGGATGGCACGAGCTGCGTTTCAGACTGGAAGGGCGGCTGGCTGGTACGCAGCCCTAGCGCGCAGAAAACACTCAACGTCAACCTATTGGCGTCGGGGAACGACATTCGATGGAGAGGGATGGGTCAGTCCGTTCGCTTTCGTAGCAACGGAACCACCCTAAACAACGGGTCGTTCTATCAATGCCACGACTCCAAGGTGGCTTGGCAGCTAAAACTCAACCGACAAGGGCGACTCAGAAAAGTACCCGCTAACGAATACGACAGCGCTCTGTGCAGTTAACTGCTGAACGCCCGGCACCAAGTCAGCGATCGGAGAATTCATTGTGAAGCGACGCACATAAGAAACAGCCTGGTTACCGGCCATCGCCACAAACTGGCCGATTATCCCCAGCCGCAGGACAGCAAGCCGCAGCAAATCCATCATCCGCTCAAGAATTTCAATGGAGCACACCATGTCACGCCGTCGCGACATGCATGGATTCACCCTAATCGAATTGTTAATCACCTTGGCACTGCTAACCATCGTGGCGACCATAGCCGTCCCGAATTTCACGTTCTTTATCCAAAAGACACGCTTGCAGAGCAAAGCGGAGGAGTTGGTAGGTTTCCTGCAGTACGCCCGCAGCGAAGCAGTGACTCAGAGAACAGCCGCTGCGATTACTGTAGATAAAAACGGTCCTTGGATCCTCGCCGTTGGCAACAACGAACGCCAGCTCGAGCACATCCCCGCTCAAGCGCAAATGCTCGCAGACGTGGTAAGCGTGACCTACCGAGCGAACGGCACTGCGACTCCCGCTCTAATCACGCTTTGTCTGGATGACAACCCCGATACGGGATTTGTCGTGGAGGTGCAGTCCAGCGGGGCAGCACGATTGCACCCGCGCGGCAAAAACGTCGACGGCAGCAAATTGACCAGCTGCGAGCCATGAGGAAGAGCATGAAAAACAGCAAAGGCTTTAGCTTGATCGAAGTGATGGTAACCCTAGTGCTCACCACCATCGGCATCCTTGGCATGGTAGCAATGCAAGGGCGCAGCATTCAGTACACACAAGATTCGGTACAGAGAAACGCGGCAGTCATGCTGGCCGATGATTATTTGGAAATCATCCGTGCCAATCCCGAAGAGCTCTTTGAAAAGGTGCCACCGAAGGAACCGTTTTACAGTGAGTTCAAGAACACTTCACCGTTTTACAAGAAAGCGGGAAGTGATTTCTCAACTGCTCCGGTGGCTTGCGTGAGCAACCCTAAAAGCGCATTGGAGATGCGCAACTGCTGGGTGGAAACAGCACAGGCTGCGCTGCCGAATGCAGCAGCTCTATTTGAAAAGGCCTTCTATGTTTGCCGTAGCTCCACCCCAGGAAGCTGTGACGACAAAGGCTCCATGCTGGAAATCCAATTGGCATGGACGGTAAAAGCTGGCACCTGCCCTGATGACAGAGCTCCCGACGACACCACCTGTATCTACAGAACTCGAGTCGAACTATGAAACCTTACAAACTCACCGCGCAGCGCGGACTGTCGATGATTGAGCTTCTGGTCGCCCTCGCCATCAGCAGCTTTTTGCTACTTGGCATAAGCCAAATATATCTCGACAACAAGCGCACTCAGCTCTTCCAGCAGAATCAGACCGGCAACCAAGAAAACAGCCGCTTTGCCGCCCTCATACTAAATGAATACCTTGGCAAAGCTGGCTATCGCCGAGCGCCGGACCAGTTGATCGAAGAGGCATTTCCCGAAAAGTCCTACCCCGGATGCAAACAGTTCGGCAAAGGAAGCGCAGTCTCCGCGACAACTGATGGGCAAGGTATATGCCTACGTTATCAGCCGGTAGTCAGTGGTGAACTCGACTGCCACGGTAACACCAGTCCTGCATTTACCGACGACATCGCATTTAAAGCCCCCCCCACCACCAGCCTTATCGTCCTGGCTATCAAGTATGTTCCTGCCACTGATCCTAAAGCACTCAACTCCGGCACATTGGAGTGCAGCAACGTTGCCGCAAGCAATCCAAGCTATGTAGAACTGATAACAGGCGTTGCAGACTTTCGCCTTGAGTTCGGAGTGGGCTCTAAGGACTTACTTGAAAAGAAACTCACCGAAGGCAGCGATCGCTTCGTAAGCGCGAAAACATGGAGCGAGAACAGCGGTCCGATACGTGTGGTGCGCTACTCGCTTCTCCTTGCTAGTAACGAGGGACAGCGGGACAGCGAATCATTGGTTTACAGCAAGTGGTATGACTCCGCTGATGCCACGACAAAAACACGTCTTGCCAATGGCGATGGAAACCGCATCTATCAAGTAGCTCACGCCACGCAAACAATCAGGAACTTGATGCCATGACCGCTTTTCTGCCTGCTAGGGAGCGCGGCGCTACATTGCTGGTCGCTCTTGTAATGCTGTTAATCATGACTGTGCTCGCAGTGTCCAGTATGCGGGGCGTCGTGCTGGAATCCCGAATAACCGGCAACCGTGCAGAAAACCTTCGCTTACAGGAAGCGGCGAGCGCGGCATTACGTGAAGCCGAATTTCGCTTCTATGGCCCGGCATACTTACGCGACAAGCTTGAGCCGAACAAAAGCAATTGCCAAAAGGACAATGTATTGCAAGCGAACGGCGCAAACCGTCCCTGCTTGTTGAACATCAGTGATGATGCCGATCGTCGCAACTTCATGCTCGACCCGCTGATGTTCCTTAAAAAAAGCTCGGCTGAAAACAAGTCCGGCGCAGACACGAAATTAGCTGGGGCAACCGACTTCATCACTTGGATGCCATATCGTGGCCGGATAGCTGGCAATGAAAATGTAACATCTACCGATTTCGGCTCTTATTGGAATACTCATCTAATCACCGTTGGCGAAGACGACGCTACCGCCTTGAATGCTGAATATGGCGCGATCATGGAAGGCCGAGGCACTTATTTCTATCAAATAAATGGACAAGCCGAAGACCGACTGGCAGTGCAGTCCACCGCCGCTAACGTCTACGTCGGCCTGAACAATTAAGGTATACGGATATGACCGCTAATTATTCCGACATCGCAAGAACATTGATTGCCGCAGCGATTGGTTCGACCATATTGTCTGCCCCCTTGAGCTTGAGCGCCGCAGTATCTCAACAGCCTCTATCACTTACTGAAGGGGTTGCGCCTAATCTGCTGGTAACACTGGATGATTCGGGAAGTATGGCTTGGGCCTACGCCCCGGACGGATTAGCCACCTCGGAAAACCTCGGTAGACGCGCATGGCGCTCCAACACCTTTAATTCCATGTATTACGACCCAAATATTGTCTACCGCGTACCTAAACAGGTAAAGATGGTTAATGGCGAGGTCGTCGTTACAGATTACCCTACTCCCAGTTTCACCAACGCCCCCCAAAATGGGTATAACAGCACAAGCACAAAAGTAAATCTTTCTACAAAGTACCGTGCACAAGGAAGCGGAACAGACTTTATAACGAGCTGCGGAACTGGCGTATTCCCCACCGGAGTATGTAACAGTGGCGAAGCTCCGGCTCACTACTTCCAGTATACCGTAAGCGGAACTTGCCCACAGACAAATCCTAGCAGCGCTAACAGCTGTTATACCTACACTCCAATTGGCACAACCCAACAGACCAATTTTGCCATCTGGTACTCTTTCTATAGAACCAGAAGCTTAGCCACGCGCTCAGCAGCCAATCTGGCCTTCTATACGCTACCGGAAAATGTACGCCTTACTTGGGGCGCCCTAAACACTTGCAACATCGGCGCTGGGAGCACAAGCAGCTCCGGCACTTGCAGCAACAATACAATTAAGCGCTTTTCCGACCAACACCGCGTAAATTTTTTCACATGGCTCGGCGCACTTCCCGAGTCAGGTGGGACGCCGCTACATAATGCAATGAAGCGGGCTGGAAACTTCCTCATGACCGACAGCAAAGCCTACAAGGACGAGGATGGTAGTGAGTATGCATGCCGGGCCAGCTACCACATCCTGATGACTGATGGCATGTGGAATAACCAACCCAGCGGAAGTATTAATTATGATGGCAGCCTTGACTACCCTTACAAAGACGAGCAAGCAAATACTCTAGCGGACTGGGCCTATCATTATTGGGCCACAGATCTTCGCCCAAATCTCGCCAACAGAGTTAAGCCATACTTCCCTTTCGAAACAGGGAACTCCGCCAACGACAAAAAAGACCCTCGAAACAACCCAGCCGATTGGCAACATATGGTGAACTTCACCGTCGGCCTCGGTTTGAGCAATTCGCTACAGCTAAGTACTGCCCCATCATGGCATGGCTCCACTTTTGGGAACCATAGCGAACTTATGAATATGGGAACAAACGGTAAGCGTTGGCCCTCTGTAGGAAACGACAATAAGAATAACGTATACGATCTTTGGCATGCCGCAATTAACTCGCGCGGAGATTTTTTCAGTGCAGATACTCCTGACAGTCTTGTAAGTGCGTTCGCAAACATTCTAAGTCGCATTGCCGAACGCAACACATCTGCTGCTAGCCCAGCCATAAACTCGGGCATGCAGGATGACGGCACAGGGGGATTGGTTAGCTATGCTTATCAAACGTCTTACTCAAGTAACGAAAGCTGGGCTGGCGATATCAAAGGATATCTAAAGAGCAAAACGCTGAACGCCGTAACTGGTCTCTACGAAGTGACGACTACCGAGGAATGGAGTGCTCGGCAAAAGCTTGCTAGCCGCAGTACAGGCCGGAACATCACCATTGCTGCTCCGACCGGTGGAACGCTGGGCGATCCCGATGGCCTCACAGACCTGATCTGGAACCATGCGGGCAACCCCGACACCCCAGGCACCCTCGCTTATTTCCTTCGACAAAATCCCGATGATGGCGACACACTGGAAACAAATAGCACTAACGCGCAATTGCGATTGAGCTTTCTCAAAGGTGACCGGAGTAAAGAAGGAACACTTTTTCGTAAGCGCAATACAGTACTCGGTGACATGATCGCGTCAAAACCTGTGACGGTACGCGGGGCTCGCTACTTGAGTAGCTATGCAGAACGTCTGCATCCGGGAAGCGACTACGCCGAATTCGTTACGCGGCAAAGAGACCGATCGCCCCGCGTCTATGTTGGGGCCAACGACGGGATGCTTCACGGGTTCGACGCCGCAACGGGGGATGAAACGTTTGCCTTTGTGCCAACCGCAGTCTTTTCAAAACTGCATAAGCTGACGGGCAAAAGCTACCAAGGCGCTCACCACCAATTTTACGTAGATGGTTCGCCAGTGGTTGCCGATGTGTATATCGGCGGCGAATGGCGTACCGTGCTGATTGGCACGTTACGCGCAGGCGGAAAGGGATTGTTCGCGCTGGACGTTACCGACCCAACTGGGATCAAGCTCTTGTGGGAGTTCCAGGACAACTCGATTCCGAACAGCAACGCCGTGCGTCTGGGATACAGTTTTCCGCAACCAACAGTCGCAAGATTGCATAACGGCAAGTGGGCCGTAGTAACAGGAAATGGTTATGACAGCACCAACAAGAACAACGGAAAGGCAGCTTTGCTGATTATCGATATGGAAACCGGCAAACTCACCAAGAGCCTGGAAGTTACCGGGGCGGAAGGCGTAGCCAATGGCCTATCAACGCCAAAGTTAGCCGACTTTAACGCAGACGGCGTGGCGGACTTTGCGTATGCCGGCGACCTTCAAGGAAATCTCTGGCGGTTCAACCTTACCCCAGAAGACATGGCGGCGCCCTATACCCGGCAGGAGAACGAAACGAATACCGCGGAAATTGGATTCAAAGTCTCGTACTCCAACAAGCCAATTTTCAAGGCAGTCACTGGCTCGGGCGCACGTCAACCTATCACCGCGGCGCCCTCCATCATCCGTCACCCCACGCTACACGGCTATCTGGTCGTTTTCGGCACGGGCAAATATTTCGAAGAGGGCGACAAAGACGGCTCCTCCACGACGCAAAGCATCTATGGCATCTGGGACACTGACACGCTCAACCCCAAAGGCGGTTTACAGCCAGCCAGCTTGAGCAGGAGCCGGCTACAGGCGCAATCCATGAACGCTACGCTTGAAAGCGAAGTCACTGGCCGTGATGCCCGCCTATTGAGCCAGAGCGACGTGAAATGGGCCGTTCCACCAAGCCCAACTAACCCACAGTGGACAGACAATGATGGGCACAAATACGGATGGTTCTTCGATCTGCCGCTGGATAGCGAGATGATGATCGAGAACATGGTCACTCTAGGTCGGACTCTGTTTTTCCAGACGCTGGTCCCCAACGCAGACCCATGCTCCGCTGGCGTCGAAACCTGGACTTACGCAATCAATCCCCAGACGGGAGGACGCACCCTGCACCATGCCTTCGTCGACCATCGCAGCGCCAACAACCCCAACACGGTCATTTCCGCCATACGTCAAGACGGTGAAGGCGGCCTGACATTAGCTCAAAATCCAGATACTAAATATGAACTATGCACCGGCCTCGAATGCAAACCGGTTTTCCCTGACCCTTCCAGCCTCGGTCGCCAAAGCTGGCGCCCAATAGGAAATTAACCTCATGAGCATCAGATTGCGACCTTCGCTTACAGCGCTATCGTTGATATTCCTATCCGGCTTGACTAACGCGGCAACCTTTGAAGCCGTAGGCACTATTGATGACGTTCGTCTTGGCCAGAATATCGTGGTAGTCGCGGATACCACATACGCCCTTCCAAATAGAACAATGATTAATGGAACCCCGGCGATTCTCCAGCTAAAGCCGGGCTACCTGATCGGCTTCAGCGGCACTGAAGCTTCGCCACACTCAATCATCGAGTCGCTCTATTTGTATCCCGACTCGGTGCGTAGCGTTGAATTGGGAGAGCAGCCGTGACAGCACGAACCAGTGGCTTCACTCTGATTGAGCTGATGATAGTGGTCGGCATTCTGGGAGTACTTGCGGCTATCGCGTACCCCAACTACACCGAATATGTTCAACGTAGCAATCGCAGTGAGGGACAAGCGCTGCTCAATGATGCAGCGGCTAGTCAGGAGCGCTTTTTTGCACAGAACAATCGTTATGTAACGGCCGCGGCAGACATTGCCAAACTGGGCCTGCGCGGCACTAGCGGCACCACCGTCAATTCGGACAATGGAAAATACACTTTGACGGTTGGTACGACCGCCAATGATGGCGGCTATACACTGACGGCAACGCAAAACTTTGGGGATGCAGCCTGCGGAAATCTGACCCTAAACGCTCGCGGCGTAAAGGGTCGTAGCGGGACAAAAAGCGTCGAAGCGTGCTGGAAATAAACTAACGGCTAGCAAAGTCCGGCGCTTGCCGGTTTTTCTACCCACCAGCGACGCTTTTTAAACCGCCTTCAACCGCAACTCCTTCGGCATGGAGAACGTCACGTTCTCCGGCCGCCCTTCCAGTTCGGCCATGCCGCTGGCACCCCACTCTTTCAGCCGCTCGATCACCCCACGCACCAGCACCTCAGGCGCCGATGCGCCGGCGGTGATGCCGATACGCTCGACGCTCTCGAACCATTCTCGCTTGAGGTCCTCGGCGCCGTCGATCAGATAGGCCGGGGTGTTCATGCGCTCTGCCAGCTCACGCAGACGGTTTGAGTTTGAGCTGTTGGGGCTGCCGACCACCAGTACCACGTCGCATTCATCGGCCAATTGCTTTACCGCATCCTGGCGATTCTGCGTGGCGTAGCAGATGTCGTCCTTGCGTGGACCGCCGATGCTCGGGTACTTGCTGCGCAGCGCGTCGATCACGCGACTAGTGTCATCCATGGACAACGTGGTCTGGGTGACGAATGCCAGGGCCTCGGGGTTGCGCACCTGCAGCTGGGCGACATCCTCTTCATCCTCGACCAGGTAGATCGTGCCGCCATTGCGCGCGTCGTACTGCCCCATGGTCCCTTCGACTTCCGGGTGGCCCTGGTGGCCGATGAGGATGCACTCGCGCCCTTCACGACTGTACTTGGCCACTTCCAGATGCACCTTGGTTACCAGCGGACAGGTGGCGTCGAACACCTTCAGGCCGCGTTTCTCGGCTTCCTGTCGAACGGCCTGCGAAACGCCATGGGCGCTGAAGATGACGATGACGTTGTCCGGCACCTGATCCAGCTCCTCGACGAAGACCGCACCGCGGGCACGCAGGTCTTCCACGACGAACTTGTTGTGCACGACCTCATGTCGCACATAGATCGGAGGACCGAAGACTTCCAAGGCGCGGTTGACGATTTCGATGGCGCGATCTACACCCGCGCAGAAGCCGCGAGGGTTGGCGAGTTTGATTTGCATGATGGGTCTCGGCACGCGAAGGCTTGATGACGGGGGAGTGTAACGCGATACGTGCGGGCTTTCTCGGGTGCCCTTCGTCAGCCAGCGGACGCGAACGCCTCCGCCGACTGCGAGCCGGTTACACCGGTTTGACGTCGATGATTTCGACTTCGAACGTCAGGGTCTTGCCAGCCAGAGGATGGTTGAAGTCGACAGTGACCTGATTGTCATCGAAGGCCTTCACTACCCCTGGCAGCTCGGTGCGGGCCGCGTCCTGAAAGCTCACCATCAAGCCTTCGGAGAGCTCCATCCCGGCGAACTGGCTGCGCGGCATGACCTGGACGTTCTGCGGGTTGACCTGGCCGAAGCCCTGCTCCGGAGCAATCTGCAGAGTGCGCTTGTCACCAGCCTTCAGCCCATAGAGCTGCTGCTCGAAACCCGGCAGCAAGTTGCCATCGCCCACCTTGAAAGTGGCCGGTTTCTTGTCGAACGTGCTGTCGACCAGCTCGCCCGTCTCCAGGCCGAGCGCAAAATGCAGGGTGACTTCCTTGTCCGGCCCAATGCGCTGTTCAGTCATGTGCGGATTCTCCGGTCTTGTTGCCCTTGAACATATCCAGCGCCAGCATCACGGCGCCTACGGTAATGGCGCTATCGGCGATGTTGAACGCCGGGAAGTACCAGCGGTTCTGCCAATGCACCAAGATGAAGTCGACCACGTGACCAAGCACCACGCGGTCATAGAGGTTGCCCAAAGCGCCTCCCAATACCAACGCCAACGCAACGGCGAGCCAGGTTTCGCTGGACTTCAGGCGCTTGAGCCAGACCACCAGCACGACGCTCACGCCAATGGCGATCGCCGCGAACAGCCAGCGCTGCCAACCGCTGTGGTCGGCCAGAAAGCTGAACGCCGCACCGGTGTTGTAAGCGAGGGTCCAGGCGAAGTAGTCGGGGATGACCTCGACCTTCTGGTACAGGCTGAAATTGGCCTCGAACCAGTGCTTGGTGGCCTGATCGAGGGCGATGACCAATACGCTCAGCCATAGCCAGGCAAGCTTGCCGAAACGCGCCGTCATGCAGCGGCCTCCGCTGAAACACGGCGCGGCACGGAGCGAGCCATTCCAGCAGCAGTGAAGGCCGCATCGTGATGGCGAGCTGAAGGCCAGCCTACGATCGGATGCACGGACTCACGCATAGTGACGGACCTCACCGGCGCCTTCGATGTTTTCCACGCAGCGTCCACAGATTTCCGGGTGTTCGGCATGGCTGCCCACGTCGGGCAAATGGTGCCAGCAGCGGCCGCACTTGCTGTGCTCGGTCTTGCGGACCAGCAATTTGAGACCGGCCAACTCGCTGTCCACGGCCTCGGCGGGCGCCTGCGCCAATGGTGCGATGTCTACCGCCGAAGTGATCAGAACGAAGCGCAGTTCACTACCAAGACGAGCCAGCTCGCCGGCCAGCGACTCCTCGGCATACAGGGTGACTTCGGCCTGCAGGTTACCGCCGATGGCCTTGGCGTTGCGCTGGTTCTCCAGCTCCTTGTTTACCGCCGCCTTGACCTCCATGACCTTGTCCCAGAACGGGCGACCCAGCTCGAAGCCTTCCGGCAGCTCGGCAAGCCCTTCGTACCAGGTATTGAGCATCACCGACTCGTTACGCTCGCCCGGCAGGTACTGCCAGATCTCTTCGGCGGTGAACGCCAGAATCGGTGCGATCCAGCGCACCAGCGCCTCGGCAATGTGGTACAGCGCGGTCTGGCAGGAACGCCGCGGCAGACTGTCGGCGCCGGTGGTGTACTGGCGGTCCTTGATGATGTCCAGATAGAAGCCGCCCAGCTCCTGCACGCAGAAGTTGTGCACCTTCTGGTAAACGTTCCAGAACCGGTAGGTGGTGTAAGCCTCCTCGATCTCGCGCTGCAGCAGCAGCGCACGGTCGATGGCCCAGCGATCCAGCGCAATCAGCTGATCATTCGGCACCATGTGCTGCGCCGGGTCGAAACCGTCGAGATTCGAGAGCAGGAAGCGCGCGGTGTTGCGGATGCGTCGATAGGCATCGGCGCTGCGCTGCAGGATCTGCTTGGAAACCGCCATCTCGCCGGAATAGTCGGTGGCCGACACCCACAGACGCAGGATATCGGCGCCCATGCTGTCGGTGATTTCCTGCGGCGCGATGACGTTGCCGAGGGACTTGGACATCTTGCGGCCATTCTCGTCCACGGTGAAACCGTGGGTGAGCAGCCCCTTGTACGGAGCGTGCCCGTCGATGGCCGCGCCGGTCAGCAGCGAGGAATGGAACCAGCCGCGATGCTGATCGGAGCCTTCCAGATATAGATCGGCACGCGGCCCCTGCTCGTGGCCCATGGGGTGCGAGCCGCGCATCACGTGCCAGTGGGTGGTGCCGGAATCGAACCAGACGTCCAGGGTATCGGTGATCTTCTCGTACTGCGCCGCTTCGTCGCCGAGCAGCTCGGCCGCGTCCAGCTTCGACCAGGCCTCGATACCGCCCTGCTCTACGCGCTGCGCCACCTGCTCCATCAGCTCGACGGTGCGCGGGTGCAGTTCGCCGCTTTCCTTGTGCAGGAAGAACGGGATCGGCACGCCCCAGGTGCGCTGGCGCGAGATGCACCAGTCCGGACGTCCGGCGATCATGCCGTGCAGGCGCGCCTGCCCCCAGGCCGGGACGAACTCGGTCTGCTCGATGGCGTCCAGTGCACGACGACGCAGCGAACTGCCGTCATGGGCAACCTTGTCCATGCCGACGAACCACTGCGCCGTGGCGCGGTAGATCAGCGGCGTCTTGTGCCGCCAGCAGTGCATGTAGCTGTGCTGGATCGACTCGTGCTTGAGCAGCGCACCCACCTCGGCGAGCTTTTCGACGATCGCCGGATTAGCCTTCCAGATGAACTGGCCGCCAAAGAACGGCAGATCCGAGACATAGACGCCGTTGCTCTGCACCGGCCCGAGAATGTCGTCATTCTCCATCCCGTAGTGCTTGCAGGAGCGGAAGTCGTCCTCGCCGTATGCGGGCGCCGAATGGACGATACCGGTACCGGCACCGGTTTCCACGTAGTCGGCCAGATAGACCGGAGCGAAGCGCTCGTAGAACGGATGACGGAAGCGGATCAGCTCCAGCGCCTTGCCCTCGCAACGGGCGATGATTTCACCGGCCAGGCCATAGCGCTGCAGACAGGACTCGACCAGTTCTTCGGCCAGCACCAGCAGGCGCTCGCCGGTGTCCACCAGCGCATAGACGAACTCGGGATGCACGTTCAGCGCCTGGTTGGCCGGAATGGTCCAGGGCGTGGTGGTCCAGATGACGATGCTGGCGCGCTTGGCCAGACTGGCCAGGCCGAACGCGGCGGCCAGCTTGTCGGCGTCCTCGACATCGAAGGCGACGTCGATGGCATCGGATTTCTTGTCCTGATACTCCACCTCGGCCTCTGCCAGCGCCGAACCGCAGTCAAAGCACCAGTTGACCGGCTTCAGCCCCTTGAAGACAAAGCCACCCTCAACCATCTTGGCCAGGGCACGAATTTCCCCGGCCTCGTTGGCGAAGTCCATGGTCTTGTAGGGGTTGTCCCAGTCGCCCAGAACGCCGAGACGAATGAAGTCGGCCTTCTGCCCTTCGATCTGCTCGGCGGCGTAGGCGCGGCAACGCTCGCGGGTCAGATCCGCTGGCTGGTTCTTGCCGAAGGTGGTCTCGACCTTGTGCTCGATGGGCAAGCCATGGCAGTCCCAACCCGGTACGTAAGGTGCGTCGAACCCGGCGAGGGTACGCGAACGCACGATCATGTCCTTGATGACCTTGTTCACCGCATGGCCGATGTGGATGTTGCCGTTGGCGTACGGCGGGCCATCGTGCAGGATGAACTTCGGGCGTCCCTCGCCGATCTGCCGCAGCTTCCGGTACAGGTCGATGCTGTTCCAGCGCTGCAGAATCTCCGGCTCGCGCTGTGGCAGACCGGCCTTCATCGGAAATGCCGTGGACGGCAGATTGAGGGTCGCTTTGTAATCGGTCATTTCAGTCCTGACTCGTCATAAGGGATGAAGCCCGCCAGTAATCACGGGCAGCGGCGATGTCCGCATCGATCGCCGTCTTGAGCGCCTCAAGCGAGGCAAAGCGCTGCTCGTCGCGCAGCTTGCGATGAAAGGTCACCTGCACCAGACGGCCATACAGGTCACCCTGGTAATCGAGCAGATGGACCTCCAGATGGGGCTGGCCGTCGCTTTCGACCGTAGGCCGCATGCCGATGTTGGCCACGCCGGCGAACACATTGCCCTCTACCTCGAGGGTCACGACGAACACGCCGCTGAGCGGCGTGTTGCGACGCTTGAGCTGGACATTGGCAGTCGGCGCGCCCAGCTGGCGACCGAGTTTCTGCCCATGCATGACCCGCCCGGTGATCGCGAAGGGCCTGCCGAGCAATGCCTCGGCACAGCCCAGATCACCGTCGGCCAGTACCTGGCGCAGCCGCGTGCTGCTGACACGCTCGCCATCCACCTCGATGGTGGTGGCCGCCTCGACACTGAAGCCTTCGGCGGCGCCAGCCTTGAGCAGGAAGTCGAAGTCGCCGGCGCGGTCACAGCCGAAACGGAAATCGTCGCCCACTTCCAGGTGCCGCACGCCAAGGCCTTCAACCAGTGTGGCGTGAACGAACTCGGCCGCGCTGAGCTCGCGCAGCCGACGATTGAAGGCCAGGCACAGCACCAGATCAACCCCCTGCTCGCTCAGCAGCTGCAGTTTCTCGCGCAGCCGGGTCAGCCGTGCGGGCGCCCGATCCGGCGAAAAGTATTCACGTGGTTGCGGCTCGAAGATCACCACGCAGCTCGGCAGCCCCAACTCGGCCGCACGTTCGCGCAAGCGCGCCAGGATGGCCTGATGCCCCCGGTGCACGCCGTCGAAATTGCCGATGGTGGCGACGCAGCCCCGATGTCGGGGGCGCAGGTTGTGAAGACCTCGAACCAGCTGCATACCGCACTTCTTGCTTGAAAAGTGGCCGATTATACGCATGTGACATGGCGAGCGGACAGGTTTGCATCGGCCGGACAGTGGCGATCAATGCCGCAAATGTCGCGGCCGCAACCCCGTCAGCAAGAGCCCGCCGGCAAATGCCGCCAGGCCGGCACAGACCAGCAAGCCCAGTTGCAGCGCGCGCTGCTGCCAACCCCACTGGAACCAGTCCTGGGCCGGCACGTTCAGCCACCAGACCACCGCCACCATCGCCGCACAGGCCGCCGCCAGGCGCAGGCCGAACAGCCACCAGCCGGGTGCCGGCCGATAGACGCCGATCTTGTACAGCCCCCAGAAAAGCAGCACGGCATTGAGCATGGATGACAGCGAAGTCGCCAGCGCCAGGCCGACGTGCTGCAGCGGCCAGATCAGAATCAGGTTCATCACCATGTTCGCCACCATACAGATCACGGCGACACGCACCGGCGTCTTCAGGTCCTGACGCGCGAAGAAGCCCGGCGCCAGCACCTTGATCAACATGAACGCCAGCACGCCCAGCGAGTACGCCTGCAGCGCCCGAGCCGACTGCACTACCGCCTCCTCGCTCATGGCGCCGTAGTAGAACAGGCTGGCGATCATCGGTTCGGCGAGAATGCCCAGTGCCAGTGCCGCCGGTACGCCCACCAGCAGCACCATGCGCAGCGCCCAGTCCAGAGTCGCCGAGAACGCCTTGGGATCCTCGCCAGCATGCTGGCGCGACAGGCTCGGTAGAATTACCGTGCCGATGGCGATGCCGAACGCACCCAGCGGCAATTCGGACAGCCGGTCGGCGTAATAGAGCCAGGAGACGCTGCCGGTTTGCAGGAAGGACGCCAGCACGGTATCCAGCAGCAGATTGATCTGGCTCACCGAAACCCCGAACAGCGCCGGCACCATCAACAGCATGATGCGCCGCACCCCCTCGTCACCCCGCTTGACTCGTGGCCTGGGCAGCAGCCCCAGCTTGGCGACATACGGCAGCTGGAAAGCCAGCTGGGCGAACCCGGCGATGAACACGCCCCAGGCCAGCGCCATGATCGGCTGATCGAAATAGGGGGTCAGGAACACCGCCGACATGATCATGCAGACGTTGAGCAGCACAGGCGTGAAGCCGGGCACCGCGAAATAGCCGTAGCTGTTCAGCACCCCCGAGGTGAAGGCCGTCAGCGAGATCAGCATCAGATAGGGAAAGGTGATGCGCAGCAGCTCGCCGGCCAGCTGCATTTTCGCCGGATCGTCATGAAAGCCCGGCGCGAAGACCATCACCACATAGGGCGCGAACAGCACGCCCAATGCAGTCAGCCCTGCCAGAATGAGCCCCAGCATGCCAGCCGTACGATCCACCAGCTGCTTGACGTCCGCCAGCGTGCGCTTGGTGCGGTACTCCGACAGCACCGGCACGAAGGCCTGGGCGAAGGCCCCCTCGGCGAACAACCGGCGGAGGAAGTTGGGAATCTTGAACGCGATGAAGAACGCATCCGCCGCCGCACCGGAGCCGAAGTAGCTGGCGACCACCATATCGCGTACCATGCCCAGCACGCGCGACAGCAGGGTCATGACACTGACCACGGCGCTGGAGCGCAACAATCCGCCCTTGCCGATTTTTTCGGACATTTGTCTTCCTAGAGTTGCAGCGAGAGTGATCGACCGGGCGCCCTGCGCCGGCCTGATCGATGGCCAGTTACGACACGAAATGAGGCGGCGAGTTTAGCCTCAGCCCATCTGTCCGGCCAGCTTCTCAAGCCATTCGACCAGGCTTGACAAGCGCCCTTCGCATCGGCATGATTCGCGGCCTTATTTGCTTTGCAATCCCCACGTTTTCGAGGAGTTCGACGGTGGCCAACAGCCCTTCCGCCAAAAAACGCGCAATTCAGGCTGAGAAGCGTCGCAGCCACAACGCCAGCTTGCGCTCCATGGTTCGCACCTACATCAAGAATGTGGTCAAGGCCATCGACGCCAAGGACCTGGACAAGGCCCGCGCAGCCTACACCGCCGCTGTGCCGGTCATCGACCGCATGGCTGACAAAGGCATCATCCACAAGAACAAAGCCGCTCGTCACAAGAGCCGCCTGAACGGCCACATCAAGGCCCTCGGCGAAGCTGCTGCGGCCTAACTGCAGGTTCTTGTAAAAAAAAAACCGGCCTAGCGCCGGTTTTTTTGTGCCTGCTTTTTCTGCCTCACCCCGACGGATCTAGACGACTGCAATTATTGCGTCACCGGCCAGGGCAGAATCGGAATCGCCGTCACAGCATTCTGCGGACTACCCTCGATGACCCGATCGCTGTACACGAGATAGACCAGCGCATTGCGCGACTCGTCGAAGAAACGCACCACCTGCATGGTCTTGAACACCAGCGACGTGCGCTCCTTGAACACCACATCGCCATCCTTGAGCTTGCCCTTGATGCGAATCGGGCCGACCTGACGACAGGCGATGGAGGCTTCCGCGCGATCCTCCGCCAACCCCAGGCCACCTTTTATTCCACCGGTCTTGGCCCGCGACAGATAGCAGGTCACGCCATCGACCATGGGATCATCGAATGCCTCGACGACGATCTTGTGATTCGGCCCGAGCCACTTGAACACCGTGTCGACCGCGCCGATCTCCTCGGCAGCCGCCAGGCCCGGCAGGGCCAATCCCATCATCAGTGCCGCAATCGCCAAGCGCATGGAACACCTCAGACCAGAATCATGTTGTCGCGATGAATCAACTCGGGCTCATCGACATAGCCCAGCAGCTTTTCGATCTCGTCGGATGGCCGCCCGAGAATGCGCTGCGCCTCAGCCGCACTGTAATTCACCAGCCCACGCGCCACCTCGGCGCCCTGCGGTCCGACGCAGACCACCATCTCGCCACGGCGGAACGCGCCCTGCACCGCACGCACGCCGACCGGCAGCAGGCTGCGGTTGCCCTGACGCAAGGCCAGCACCGCCCCTTCATCCAGGGTCAGCGTGCCACGCGTCTGCAGATGCCCGGCCAGCCATTGCTTGCGCGCCGCATGCCGATTGCATTCAGGCGCCAGCAGGGTACCCAGCCGCTCGCCCGCCTTGAGGCGCGACAGCACCTGCTCGATGCGCCCACCGACGATCACCGTGTGCGCACCGGAACGCGCAGCGAGGCGCGCCGCCCGGAGCTTCGTCTGCATGCCGCCGCGCCCCAGGGCGCCACCGGTGCCGCCTGCGACCGCATCCAGCGCCGGGTCGTCGGCACGCGCCTCGCTGATCAGATTGGCTTCGGGGTTATGGCGCGGATCGGCATCGAACATGCCATCGCGATCGGTGAGGATCACCAGCAGATCGGCCTCGACCAGGTTGGCAACCAGTGCGGCCAGGGTATCGTTGTCACCGAAGCGGATCTCGTCGGTGACCACCGTGTCGTTCTCGTTGATGACCGGCACCACGCCGAGATCGATGAGCGTGCGCAACGTGCTGCGCGCATTGAGGTAGCGCTTGCGATCGGACAGATCGTCATGGGTGACCAGAATCTGCGCGGTCTGCTGATCGCAGCGCGCAAAGCTCGACTCCCAGGCACGAATCAACCCCATCTGGCCCACCGCAGCGGCAGCCTGAAGCTCGTGCACCGCCTTGGGGCGCGAAGCCCAGCCGAGACGACTCATGCCGGCAGCCACCGCACCGGACGAGACCAGCACCAGCTCGACGCCCGCCGCTCGCAGCGCCACCATCTGGTCGACCCAGACAGCCATCGCCGCCTGATCGAGCCCTCGACCGTCGGCGGTCAGCAGCGCACTGCCAATCTTCACCACCCAGCGCCGCGCGCCGCTCACCTTGTCCCGCATCGTTCCCGCCTTCCATTCGGCCAAAACACTTCCGGATCGGGCTGCGCACGAGCCAGCCCGTCGATCACCCGCCTGAACCAGGCCTCACAGCGGCCCGACGCTCGCGTCAGCGAACGTAGATGATCTCGGCGCCGCCCTCGTCATCATCATCGTCGTCGAAGTCGTCATCATCCGCCTCTTCGACCGACTTGACGCCAGCACGACGCAGCGCCCGCTGATCATCGAGCTCCTGCAGCCGAGCCCGCGCCTCGTCCTCGATCTGCCGATCCAGCTCGGCAAGCGCCTCGGCATACTCCGGCTCCTCGGCGATACGCACGGCGCGCTCGTCCAGGTAACGCATGATCGCCTGACTGAGCGCCTCGGTACCCTCGCTCTCCAGCGCGGAGATGACGAACACCGGTCCTTTCCAGTCCAGCCGCTCGACCACCTGCCGGACGCGCTCTTCGCGCTCTTCTTCAAGCAGCTGATCGGCCTTGTTCAGCACCAGCCAGCGATCACGCTGCGTCAGCGCCGGACTGAACTTCTCCAGCTCGTGCAGGATCACCTCGGCGGCATCGGCAGGGTCACTGCCGTCCAGCGGCGCCATATCGACCAGATGCAGCAGCAGACGGGTACGCGCCAAGTGCTTGAGGAAGCGAATGCCGAGCCCGGCACCTTCCGAGGCACCCTCGATCAGCCCCGGAATATCGGCGATCACGAAGCTCTTGTAGCGACCCACGCTGACCACGCCGAGGTTCGGCACCAGCGTGGTGAACGGATAGTCAGCCACCTTCGGCTTGGCCGCCGACACCGAGCGAATGAAGGTACTCTTGCCGGCATTCGGCAATCCGAGCAGACCGACGTCTGCCAGCACCTTCAGCTCCAGCTTGAGGTCGCGCGCATCGCCCGGCTTGCCTGGCGTTGTCTGCCGCGGCGCGCGGTTGGTGCTGGACTTGAAACGCGTATTGCCGAGCCCGTGCCAGCCACCCTGCGCCACCAGCAGTCGCTGACCGGCCTTGGTCAGGTCGCCCATGATTTCCTGGGTCGCTGCATCGATGACCGTGGTACCTACCGGCACCGGCAGGATAAGGTCTTCGCCTTTGGCGCCAGTGCAATCGGTGCTGCCGCCCTTCTGCCCGTTCTGCGCTTGGAAGCGCCGGGTATAGCGATAGTCCACCAGCGTATTGAGGTTCTCGTCAGCCTCGAGATACACCGAGCCGCCGTCACCACCATCACCGCCGTTGGGGCCACCCTTTTCGATGAACTTCTCGCGACGAAAGCTCATCATGCCGTTACCGCCGTCGCCGGCCTTTACAAAAATCGATACTTCATCGACGAATTTCATGGGAACGCCTCCCGTCGCAGGACGGGCTTAAGAAACAAGAACGTAAGGATCTTGCGAAAAACCGGACGATCGCCAAGCGGTTCTCGGCAAGAGCCTCACAGGATACAGAAACAAAAAAGCCCCGTCGCATGACAGGGCTTTTCCAGCAACGCCGCAGTTAGGCTGCGACGACGCTCACGTAGCGACGGCCAAAAGCGCCCTTCACTTCGAACTTGACCACGCCTTCGACCTTAGCGAAGAGGGTGTGGTCCTTGCCCATGCCAACGCCATAACCGGCGTGGAACTGGGTGCCGCGCTGACGCACGATGATGTTGCCGGCCTTGATGGCCTGGCCGCCGTACATCTTCACGCCAAGTCGTTTGGCTTCTGAGTCGCGACCGTTGCGGGTAGAACCGCCAGCTTTTTTGTGTGCCATGAGTTCAATACTCCTATATGGGGATTCAGGCCCGATTAGCCCTGAATACCGGTGATTTTGACCTCAGTGAACCACTGACGGTGGCCCTGACGCTTCATGTGGTGCTTACGACGGCGGAACTTGATGATGGTCACTTTGTCGTGGCGGCCCTGGGCAACCACTTCGGCGGTGACTTTGGCACCATCGACCACCGGAGCGCCGATCTTCACATCGTCGCCGTTGCCGATCAGCAGAACGCGGTCAAAGGTGACAGCTTCGCCAGTCGGAACTTCGAGTTTTTCAATCTTGAGGTATTCGCCTTCGGCGACCTTGTATTGCTTGCCGCCGGTTACGATAACTGCGTACATCTTGTATCTCCGTTGATCCTGCTCACCCAGCGCTTTGAAAGAATGATTAGTGGCTGGCATGGCTGCATGGGGCCGGAAGGTGACGCCCGTGCAATTGCGTAAGGCAGGGAAATGCCCAGGGGGAAGTTCAGGGTCCGCGATTGTACGCATGCGCCACACCCCGCGCAATAGCCAAAGGGCGTTGCCTTGACAGTGCCAGACCCGCCCCCTAGCATGCCGCGCAATCTGCGAGGAGTCCCCGATGCAACCCCAGCCTTTCTATCAAGTTGTGGCGGACGATTTTGCCGCTGTCGACGGCATCATCCGCAAGCAGCTGACTTCGCGCGTTCCTCTGGTGGAAAAGATCGGGGATTACATCACTTCGGCCGGCGGCAAACGCCTGCGCCCGCTGCTGGTGCTGCTGAGCGGCAGCGCGCTGGGCCATCAGGGCGAGCAATTGCGCCTGCTCGCCGCCATCATCGAATTCCTCCACACCTCCACGCTGCTGCATGACGACGTCGTCGATATGTCCGGCATGCGTCGTGGCCGCTCCACCGCCAATGCGCTATGGGGCAACGCGCCCAGCGTGCTGGTTGGCGACTTTCTATATGCGCGCTCGTTCGAGATGATGGTCGAGCTGGATTCGATGCCCGTTATGCGCATCATTTCCCAGGCGACTCGGGTCATCGCCGAAGGCGAAGTGCTGCAGTTGTCGAAGGTTCGCGACGCCAGCACCACCGAAGAGATCTACATGGAAGTCATCCGCGGCAAGACTGCGATGCTCTTCGAGGCCTCGACGCACAGTGCCGCCACCCTGGCCGGCGCCAGCGAGCAGCAGCGCGAGGCGCTGCGTACTTTCGGCGACCACCTCGGCATCGCGTTCCAGCTGGTGGATGATCTGCTCGACTACCAGGGTGATGCCGAAACCCTCGGCAAGAACGTTGGCGATGACCTCGCCGAAGGCAAACCCACGCTACCGCTGATCTATACGATGCGCGAAGGCACCGCCGAACAGGCAGCCCTGGTGCGCAAGGCCATCCAGAAAGGCGGACTGGAAGATCTGGAGAGCATCCGCAGCGCAGTCGAGGCGTCCGGCGCCCTGGACTACACCGCCAAGCTCGCCCGCGACTATGCCGAACGCGCCATCGCCTGCCTCGAAGTCATTCCGGCCAATCAGTATCGCGACGCACTGGTCCAGCTTTGCCGCTTCGCGGTAGCCCGCACGCACTGACACCCTTCTTGACGCTGCGCCAAGCGCGCAGCTCGCCCCTCCTATCAAGCCCCTCCTCTCCGCTCGCATGAGCGGTAAATAATTGTGCTTGCATATTTGCAAATAACAATTATTCTCATTAACAAAATGAATGGGAGGTGCCGCATGACCTATCTGATCGATGCCTGGCTGGACCGGCCGCAACCCTACCTGCGGATACTCGACCGCAACACCGGCGCGGTGTGCGTTTCACTGGAAGGAGAGGCGCTGGAGGAGCTGCGCGAGCAGGGCGATCTCGACCTGCAGGAGCTCAGCACGAACGAGCCCTGCGTGCTCAAGGAGCAGATCCGCAATCTGTTTCTGTTCAGCTATGCCCGGGCGTTGCGCCCCTGAGCCGATCAAGGCCTGAACGCGCGCACCGCGGTTGGAAACACGCGCGTCCCGTGGTCAGCGCCGCCGCGCATTGCGCGACAGCTGCCGAGAGACCGTCGAGCGCAACCGCGTCAGAGCACGTCCAGCAGTTCGACGACGAACACCAGCGTACTGTGCGGCGGGATGCTACCGACGCCCTGCGCACCATAGGCCAGTTCGCTCGGCACATAGAGGCGCCATTTGCTACCGGCATTCATCAGCTGCAGCGCCTCGGTCCAGCCGGCGATGACGCCTCCGACCGGGAACTCGGCCGGCTGGCCGCGCTGGTAGGAGCTGTCAAACACGCTACCGTCGATCAGGGTGCCGTGGTAGTGGGTCCGCACGCTGTCTTCGCGGGTCGGCTTGGCCCCGTCGCCTGCGGACAGCACTTCATACTGCAGACCGGATTCCAGCACCACCACGCCGTCGCGCTTGGCGTTCTCGGCGAGGAAGGCACGGCCTTCGGCAGCGGCGGCCTCGGCCTTCTGCTGAGCTTCGACCTGCATGCGCTGGCGGATCACCGCGAAGCTGGCATTCAGCGCCTCAGGGCTGACCTGGCTGGCAGCACCGGCGAACGCGTCACGAATACCGGCGATCACCGCGTCGAGGCTGACACCCGGCGGCGGGTTGTCACGCAGCTGATCACCCAGCTGACGGCCGATGCCGTAGCTGACGCGGGTTTCGTCGGTGGAGAGATTGAGTTCGGTCATGCCGGGCTCCGGTCAGGTAAAAAAGGTCGGCCAGACTAGCACAGCCGAACAGCCGGAGTCGTCGCAGCGTGGCTCACCTGCCCCGGCAGCGCTGCGAGCAGTAACGCACTTCATCCCAGCAGCGCGCCCACTTCCTGCGCCAGGTGAACGGCAGGCCGCAGCGGGCACAAACCTTCGATGGCAGGTCGGCCTTCCTTCTCACAAGGAATCCCCAGCATCCAGCCGTGCCAGCAGCGCCTCGCCACGCTGCCAGAGCGCTTGCTGCCTGGCCTCGTCCATGCGGGTCAAGTTGCGATAGACCATGGTCATTCGTGGATTGCCCTGCAGCCGCTCACGGTGGCGCATCAGGAAATGCCAGTACAGCGCGTTGAACGGACAGGCATTCTCCGTCGTGCTCTCGGCCACGCTGTATGAGCAACCCTGGCAGTAATCGGACATCCGCTTGATGTACTGGCCGCTCGCGCAGTAAGGCTTGGACCCCAGGTAACCACCGTCGGCGTGCAGCACCATGCCCAGCACGTTGGGCAGCTCCACCCACTCGAAGGCATCCATGTACACGGCCAGGTACCAGTCGCACAGCGCCGGCGGCGCGATACCCGCGAGCAGGGCGAAGTTGCCCGTCACCATCAGCCGCTGAATATGATGCGCATAAGCGAGTTCGAGCGTCTGTCCGATCACCTGGCGCATGCAGTTCATCCGCGTGCGGCCGGTCCAGTAGAACTCCGGCAGTGGCCGGTCGTTGCCGAAAGCGTTGCGCCGCGCATAGTCGGGCATCTGCAGCCAGTAGATGCCGCGCACGTACTCGCGCCAGCCGATCAGCTGACGAATGAAGCCCTCGGCCGCGTTCAGCGCCACGTGCCCCTTTCGATAGGCCGCCTCGACATCGGCGCACAGTCGCCGCAGGTCGAGCAGTCCGACATTGAGCGCCGCGCCGATGCGGGCATGAAAGAGGAAAGGCTCTCCGCTGGCCATGGCGTCCTGATAGTCGCCGAAGGCCGCCAGCCCGAAATCGAGGAAGTTCAACCAGAGCCGCTCGGCCTCGGCGTGGGTCACCGGGTAATCGAAGCCATCCAGGCCGCCGTAGTGATGGGCGAAGCGTGAGCTCACCAGTGTCAGCACTTCACGGGTAATGGCATCGGCCGTAAAGGACAGCCTGATCGGGCCATGTAACCCGCGCGGCAGCGCCTTGCGATTGTCGGCGTCGAGATTCCAGACACCACCCTCCGGCGAGCCATCCGGATTCAGCAGCAAGCCGGTTCGACGCCGCATTTCGCGGTAGAAGAACTCCATGCGCAACTGCGCCTTGCCCTGTGCCCAACGCGCGAACTCGCTGCGCGAGCAGATGAAACGCCGATCGGCATGCCAGGTGATTGGCAGGCCGCAACCGTTGAGCTTCTGCTCGACGCGCCAGTCGCCGGCCTCGGTGACATGAATCGATCGTGGCCGATGCAGCGTTGCGAAACGGAGCAGCTCGCCGGCCAGCGAGCCACTGTTGGCCGGATCGTCGAGCCGTACATAGTCCACCGCCACGCCGCGCAGCCGCAGTGCCTCGGCAAAGTGGCGCATGGCGCTGAATATGAAGGCGATCTTCTGCGGATGATGCGGAACGTGACCTGCCTCCTCCGCCACTTCCGCGAGCAGCACCCGGTCACGCGCCACATCAAGACCTTCGAGGGCGGACAGCTCGAAGCTCAGCTGGTCCCCCAGCACCAGCCGCAGCGCCGCTACGCTCACAGCGAAGCGCCTTCAGCACACGCCCTGGCGAGCCTCACCACTGCGAACGCATGCCGATGGGTACGCGCAGCGGCTCGCGAACGCCATCCGCCAGGCCGCACATCTCGTCATAAGGGGACTGCTGCACCAGATGGAACGGCAGCTCGGGAAGGTCGCGCAGCAGGTCGCGCGCGTGCTCGACCGAACGCAGATGGCAAACGCTGCCGCGCTCGTCGACCAGCGCGTGTCGCTGGCCCTGCAGATAGATGTCGAGAATATAGATGCCGCCCTCAAGGGAAATCAGCTCGAGGGCATCGATACGCCCCGCATTGGCATGCCGGGCGAGGTCGCTCAGGTTCATGGCAAGTACTCAGGAAATAACGATACAGAATATTGAACAAAACAATAATTCTGTACAGCTTTTCCGATGACTGCCGCAGGCGAGGTGTCAGTGCTTGGTGATCTTGTCCATGTAACCCATGGCAAAGGCCGACACCACGAAGGTGAGGTGGATGATCACGTACCACATCAGCTTTTCGCTATCGATCTGCTGTACGTCCATGAACATGCGAAGCAGGTGGATAGAGGAAATCGCCACGATGGAGGCGGCGACCTTGAGCTTCAGCGAGCTGGAATCCATCTTGCCGAGCCAGTCGAGCTTTTCCTTGCCCTCGTCCACGTCCAGTTGCGAAACGAAATTCTCGTAGCCGGAGATCATCACCATCACCAGCAGCCCGCCGACCAGCGCCATGTCGATCAGCGACAGCAGGGTCAGCACCAGATCCGCCTCGCTGATGGAGAGGATCATCGGCAGGATATGGAAGATCTCCTGAAAGAACTTGATCGCCAGGGCCAGCAGCGCAAATGCCAGACCGAAATAGATGGGCGCCAGCAGCCAGCGAGCGGCATACATGGCGTTCTCGAGAATGCGTTCCATGAGGTCTCACAGCGGTAATTGAACGAGGCGCGAGTATACGCAGCAGGGTCGAGCGGACCAAGGCGGGCAAAGGGTCATCGTGGCGCCAGGACAGAACCGGGCCGTCACCGGCAGGTCAGCGCCAGAAGGCCGCACATCGATGACGCTGTGACGATCATTCCCAGCCGCTGAGGAAGCGCCCCTGGTTGGCGTTGACCCGCCGCAGCTCGGCCTGCATGTGCAGCTGCCAGATGGAGGGATCGTCCGATTCGCGGTAGCCCTGCCCGACGAGATTGTCGGCAATGGCCTGCAGCACCGACTCAGCCATGGCCGGCCCGTGGAAGGGCCCCTGCACCTTGATCGCGGTGGGCTGACCATCGGCCAGCCCAGCGGCGCAGAGCAGCGTCCATAGGCCATTGCCGCCAGCGAGGGGGCGGATAACGCATTCGATACGGGTAACCAGGCCCAGGCACTGGCGGTTGAGACAAAGGTTGTGCGGCATGACGGCAATCCTCGCGTCGGGCTGACGCGGAACATCCTGCACGGATGTAGCGCGAGAGCCTGTTTATCCCCTGAAGCTGTGGATAATCCTGTGAATGAAGGGTGCATGCCCTTCTCCACTGCAGACCCGCCGCGCGCCCTATCGTTCCGTTCAAAAACCGCACAATGGCGACGTTCAGCTGCTCCCTTCGGATTTGGCAGCCTCTTGCTCCGGCGCCACCGCCGTCTCGCCCTTGCCTTCCTCTTCCAGTTCGATCTCGGCGATGTCGCGCAGCCGTTCGACTACCCTGGCGTTCACGCTGCCCTTGGGAAAGTGGCCCTGCTCATTGGCCGCGCCCACATCCTCGCCCACCAGCAGCGACAACGCCTCATCCACCTGTCTTACAGCATAGACGTGGAAGCGCTGCTGGCGTACGGCCTCCAGCACGCGCTCATCGAGCATGAGGGTGGTGACGTTGGCGAACGGGATGATCACCCCCTGCTCGCCGGTCAGGCCGCGCGCCTCGCAGAGGCGGAAGAAGCCTTCGATCTTCTCGTTGACCCCGCCGACCGCCTGCACTTCACCGAACTGGTTGATCGAGCCGGTGATGGCGAAGCACTGCTTGAGCGGTGTGCGCGACAGCGCCGAGATCAGCGCACAGCACTCGCCCAGCGAGGCGCTGTCGCCATCGACGTAGCCGTAGGACTGTTCCAGCGCGATGCTCGCGGAAATCTCCAGGGGAAACTCCTGGGCGTAGCGGCTGCCCAGGTAGCCAGTGAGGATCATCACCCCCTTGGAGTGGATCGGCTGGCCGAGGTTGACCTCACGTTCGATGTCGACGATGCCTGAACCACCCGGATAGACGGTGGCGGAGATGCGTGCCGGCATACCGAATGCCGAATCACCGACTTCCAGCACGGTCAGGCCGTTGCACTTGCCGATCGCCGCACCCTCACTGTCGATCAGGATCACGCCGGCGAGGATGTCCTCGAGAATCCGCGCCGAAACGCGGCCGGTGCGCGTGGCCTTGGCCTTCAGTGCACGCTCGATATGGCCGACGTCCGTCACCTCGTCCTTGGCCAGCTGGCGAATGAAGTCGGCCTCGCTGACCAGCTGGAACAGGTCGCCAATGCGCGCCGACAACCGCCCCTGATGCTCGGCCAGACGTGCGCTGTAGGTTGCCAGGCGCGCCACCGCTGCGGAGGTGAGAGGGGCCATGCCCTCTTCCGATGTACGGGTTTTCATCAGCTGGGCGAACTGCTCGAGGCTGTCCTCGGCCAGCGGGATGTCCTCGTCGAAGTCCACCAGCACGCGGAACATCTCCTGGAAGTCCGGATCCAGGTCCTGCAGTGTGTAATAGAGCTGGCGCGAGCCGATGATGATCACCTTGACGTTCAGCGGGATGACCTGCGGCGTCAGCGTCACCGTGGCCAGGCGACCCAGTTCGGCCAACGGCGACTCCATCTTCAGCTTGCGCGATTGCAGGGCGCGCTTGAGCGCCTCCCAGACGAAGGGCTCGCTGAGCAGCTTCTCGGCCTCCAGCATGAGAAAGCCGCCATTGGCGCGATGCAGGGCGCCGGGGCGCAGCTGGCGGTAGCTGGTATAAAGCGCGCCCTGGTCGGTGCCGTATTCGATACGGCCGAACAGGTTGTCGAAGGTCGGGTGCGGCTCGAACACCACCGGCGCGCCGCCATCGACCGGGTGGCCGACCACCAGGCTCGGGCTGTACTGCTCCTCGAGCAGCACGCGGTTCTGTGCCTCCGGGCGGTTCTCGTCGACCAGCTGCTCGACCACGGTCTTCAGCAAGTTGACCTGCACCGCCTGCAGATAAGCCTCGATGCCGGCGTTCTCGGCATACTTTTCCGAAAGGGGTGCCAGCAGCGGCTGCAGTGCCTGACTGATGGTCTCGTCATTGAGCTGGCGCAACTGGTTGGTGGACTCGCGCTTCCACTGCGGGAGGCTGGCCAGCTCTTCGTTCAGCCGCACTTCCAGCGCGGAAATATCTTCGTGGTAACGCTCGCGCTCGGCTTCCGGCAGCTGAGCGAATTCGGTCTCGTCCAGCGCCTTGCCGTCCTTCATCGGAGTGAAGGCGATATTGGTGCTGTCGCGGTAGAGGGCGATTTCCTTCTCGAGCGCAAGCTTCTCGATGACGTCCAACGCCTTGTCGTAGCGCTGGTTGAAGGCGCGGTCGATGGCGCTCTTCTTCTGCTGGAAACTCGGATGCTCGAACACCGCCGGAAAGGTCGCCAGCAGGTTGTCGATCAGCTGGTTGATGTCGGCGATAAACCCCGCCGCGCCACCATGGGGCAACTCGAGCACCCGCGGCTCACGGGGTTCGTTGAAGTTGTTGACGTAGACCCAGTCCGACGGCGTCTGCAGTCGCTTGCCTTCGGCCTTCAGGTAACGCCGTACGAAAGAGAAACGCCCGGTGCCCGGCTCGCCCATCACATAGACGTTGTAACCGGGTCGCGGCATGGCAACGCCGAATTGCAGCGCCTCGACGGCGCGCTCCTGACCGAGCACGCCGAGAAAGGGCTCAAGCTCGGCGGTGGTCTTGAAGTTGAATTGGCTGGGCTCGAAGGGACGGGTCAGCGCATCGGGTGCCAGGCGCAAGCCGGCAGCGACAGTTTCAGGCATCGGGAATCCTTGCTGGAGTGGCGCATGCGGCCACGATTGATGGCGTCATTCTGGCGTTGCCTCGGGCGCGCCGCAAGGCTGGCAGCCGGGCCGGGCATCCAGCGGCCGACGGTCCGGTTTCGGCGATAGAACCCGAGCGGCGGCTGCAATGACACAAGTGGATACATTTGGCCGCAGCGGACACCGCCCCGGGGCTTGATGCAGATCAAACGGTCGCTTGACGGAAAAGCGCTTCCTAAAGCCAGCCAACACAAAAAGGAGCTTCCGTGATGCGCCCTTCTCTTCCCCTATTGCTTAGCAGCCTATTGGTCACCGGCGCCGCGAGCGCTGACGATCTTCGCGAACGCGCCAATGCCATCTTCAAGCCGATTCCGGACAAAGTCACCGAGGTGCGTGGCCAGAAGGTCAGCGAGGATCAGGCCATGCTCGGGCACAAGCTGTGGTTCGACCCGCGGCTGTCCAGCAGCCACGTGATCAGCTGCAACACCTGCCACAACCTGAGCATCGGCGGCAGCGACAACGTGCCGACGTCCATCGGCCATGGCTGGCAGAAAGGCCCGCGCAACTCGCCCACCGTGCTGAATGCCGTGTTCAACGCCGCCCAGTTCTGGGATGGCCGCGCCAAGGATCTCCAGGAACAGGCCAAGGGCCCGGTCCAGGCGAGCGTGGAAATGAACAGCACGCCCGAACGCGTCGTCGCCACGCTCAAGAGCATTCCGGAGTACGCCGCCGAGTTCAAGAAGGCCTTCCCGAAAGACAAGGACCCGGTCAGCTTCGACAACATGGCCTATGCGCTGGAAGCCTTCGAAGTCAGCCTGACCACGCCGAACTCACCGTTCGACCGCTTCCTCAAGGGCGAGGACAAGGCCCTGGATGACAAGCAGAAGCAAGGCCTCGCGCTGTTCATGGACGCGGGCTGTTCCGCCTGCCACAACGGCGTGAACCTCGGCGGCCAGGGCTACTTCCCCTTCGGCGTCGTCAAGAAGCCGGGTGCCGAAGTGCTGCCGGCCGGCGACAAGGGCCGCTTCACGGTGACCAACACCGCCAGCGACGAATACGTCTTCCGCGCCGCGCCGCTGCGCAACGTCGCCCTGACGCCGCCGTACTTCCACAGCGGCGAGGTCTGGGAACTGGAGCAGGCGGTGGCCATCATGGGCGACAGCCAGCTGGGCCGTCAGCTCAATCAGGTCGAGGTCAGCGCCATCACCGCCTTCCTGCGCAGCGTGACCGGCGATCAGCCTCAGGTAGCCTACCCGGTTCTTCCGGCGAGCACCGCCGACACACCGAAACCGCAGTAACCGAAAACCGCTCCCGACGCCTGCGCCGGGAGCGGACCTCGGCGGCGCTCAACCGCGCCGCTGCTCCTTGAGCAGGTCCCGAATCTCGCTCAGCAAGAGTTCTTCCTTGCTGGGAGCCGGCGGTGCGGATGGCGCTTCGGCCTCCTTGCGCTTCAGGTGATTGATGGCCTTGATCGCCATGAAGATGGCAAAGGCGATGATCAGAAAATCCACCACCGTCTGAATGAACGCGCCGTAACGCAGCAGCACGGCCGGTGCATCCCCTGCCGCCTCCTTGAGCACGATCGCCAGATCGGAGAAATCCACACCTCCGATCAGCAACCCCAGCGGCGGCATCACGACGCCATCCACGAACGACGACACGATCTTGCCGAACGCGGCGCCGATGATGATCCCCACCGCCATGTCGACGACGTTACCGCGCACGGCGAACGCTTTGAATTCGCTGATCAGACTCATAATTCGCTTCATCCTTCTGGTAGTGGCGGGCTGGCCTGCAACGGTGCGCTACCTCGCGGAGCACCGTCGTAGAGCATAGGCGGGCCGGCCACGACTGACCACGCCGATGCGCCTTTCATCGACCGAGGATTGCCAGTGAGGTTCGCTTGATCGCCGTCAACCGGTTCTGCCGGACGGGCGAATAAGGTAGAGCCCTTCCTGACACCCGGAGCGATTTCCATGCACGTCGAACACCATCCCCTGATCAAGGATTTCCCTGAAAAGCGCGAACAACTGCAGCGCCTGCGCCAGGAAGACCCGCTCTTCGCCCGCAAGGCCGAGGAGTACGAAGCGCTGGACAAGCGCATCTGCCGCATCGAGGACGGCGTCGAAACCCTCGACGACGCCGCGCTCACAGCCCTCAAGCAGGAACGCGTGACCCTCAAGGACGACATCGCCCGCGATCTCCGGCGCGCCTCCGGCAGCTGCTGCGGCGGTTGCTGCGGCTAAGAGCCAGCGAAACGGAAAAAGCCCGCCATTCGGCGGGCTTTCTATTTTCACCTTCGGCTAGAACAGGCCGCCGAAACGAAAGCCCGAGCCGACCCAGACGAACGCCACCGCGGTCAGCGTGATCAGCACGATGTGCAGGCCCAGCTGCGGCAGGCGTTGCCCGTCCAGCTTCGGAATCAGCGCCAGCCGCGCATGGGCGCCGAGCAGTGCGGTCAAGCCGAGCAGCACCAGCTTGGCCTGCACCAGCCGAGCGATCGGTGTGGTATCGAACCACTGCCCGTGGGGTAGCCAGAGGCTCGCCAGCCAGAAGCCGGTGATGATCTGAATCAGCAGCGCCGGAATGCCGATGCGTTCGTAAAGCTGCTCGAACTGGCGTACCGGCTGCGGATCGCGCTGGCGCATGGCCCTGGGCAGCACGCCCAGCAACAGCACCAGATGGCCGCCAACCCAGACGGTCGCACCCAGCAGATGCAGAAACAACAGATGTCGCATGGCACGCACTCCTGCTCGATTTGTTTACAGTCTGGCTGCTCCGCTTCCGCTTGTGGCTGATGCCAATCAAGTCAGCCGTTATCATGCGACACCCCTTTTCCGACCCGGAGTTTCCCATGGCCAAGGCCAAGCGCATGTATGGCTGCACCGAATGCGGCTCGACCTTCCCCAAGTGGGCCGGCCAGTGCGGCGATTGCGGCGCGTGGAATACGCTGGTGGAAACCGTCGTCGAGGCCACCCCAGCCGCCTCGGGACGCGCCGGCTGGGCTGGTGACCAGGCCAACATCAAGACCCTGGCCGAAGTCAGCGTCGAGGAAGTGCCGCGCTTCTCCACCGCCTCCGGCGAGCTGGACCGCGTGCTCGGCGGTGGCCTGGTGGACGGCTCGGTGGTGCTTATCGGCGGCGACCCGGGCATCGGCAAGTCCACGATCCTCCTGCAGACGCTCTGCGCCATCGCTCAGCGCTTCCCGGCGCTGTATGTCACCGGCGAGGAATCGCAGCAACAGGTCGCCATGCGCGCCCGCCGCCTGGACCTGCCGCAGGACCGGCTCAAGGTGATGACCGAGACCTGCATCGAATCGATCATCGCCACCGCCCGCGCCGAGAAGCCCAAGGTCATGGTCATCGACTCGATCCAGACCATCTTCACCGAGCAGCTGCAGTCGGCACCTGGCGGCGTGGCCCAGGTCCGCGAGAGCGCGGCGCTGCTGGTGCGCTTTGCCAAGCAGAGCGGCACGGCGATCTTCCTCGTCGGCCACGTCACCAAGGAAGGCGCCCTGGCCGGGCCGCGCGTGCTCGAGCATATGGTCGACACGGTGCTCTATTTCGAGGGCGAGTCCGATGGCCGTCTGCGCCTGCTGCGGGCGGTGAAGAACCGCTTCGGCGCGGTCAACGAGCTGGGCGTATTCGGCATGACCGACAAGGGCCTCAAGGAGGTCACCAACCCCTCGGCGATCTTTCTCACCCGTGCTCAGGAGGCGGTGCCCGGTAGCGTGGTGATGGCCACCTGGGAAGGCACCCGGCCGATGCTGGTGGAAGTGCAGGCGTTGGTCGATACCAGCCACCTGGCCAACCCGCGGCGCGTCACCCTGGGCCTGGACCAGAACCGCCTGGCCATGCTGCTGGCCGTGCTGCATCGCCATGGCAGCATCCCGACCTATGACCAGGACGTGTTCATCAACGTGGTAGGCGGCGTGAAAGTGCTGGAAACCGCGGCGGATCTGGCGCTGATGGCTGCGGTGATCTCCAGCTTGCGCAACCGACCGCTGGATACCGACCTCCTGGTGTTCGGCGAAGTGGGACTGTCCGGAGAGATCCGCCCGGTACCGAGCGGTCAGGAGCGGCTGAAGGAGGCCGCCAAGCATGGCTTCAAGCGCGCCATCGTGCCCAAGGGCAACGCGCCGAAAGAGGCGCCGGCGGGCCTGCAGATCATCGCGGTGACGCGTTTGGAACAGGCGCTCGACGCGCTCTTCGAATAGCCGTCAGGCCTCGCCGAGCGCGGCCAGTTCGCGCTCCAGCAGCGCTTCGTCGCCGAGATTGAGCTCCACCAGACGGCGCAGGTGGGCAATGGAGTCGAGGTCGATGTGCTGGCAGGCGAAACCAATCAGCTCGCCCTCCTCGTGGCTCATCGTCACCTCCATGCGCACCTCGGCATCGTCGGACAGCCGAACCCGCGCCTCGAACGGCTGCCCGGCGTCGGCGCTCCAGCCCGCCGGACGGCGGACCAGCAGACCTTTGAGCGACAGGTCATGCAGTTCGACAGGCCAGCGGCGCTCGCCCTGAACCAGCTCGGTGGCAGCGTCGAACTCGATGCGCTGAAAGCGCCGGCGCTCACTGGACGAATCACTCATGGCATTACTCCGCTAGGTCTGGGTTCACTATAGGACAGCGCCAGCTGAAGTCGTCGTCACAACCAGCGGCGGACGCGCGTGCAGTAGGCCCGATAGTCCTCGCCGAACAGCTGCCCCAGCAATCGCTCTTCGTGCACGATCACCCCGCGCTGCATGGTCAGGATCACCAGGGGCAGCAGCAGCCATGGCCACAGCGAGCCCCAGAGCAAGGCGATGCCGCCGTAGATCAGGCTGTCGGCCAGGTAGATGGGATTGCGCGAAAAGCGGAACGGCCCCTCCTCCAGCAATTTCGCGGGCTTGCCGTAGGGATTGACCGTGGTCTTGCGCCAGAGCATCAACAACGCGGCCCAGAGCATCAACAGCACGCCGGCATCGATCAATCCCCAACCGATGTAGCGCGTCCAGAGCGTCTGCGGCAGCGCGATGGGCAGCATCGCGTCGAGCAACCAGGCGGCAGCCAGGAACAACAGGTAGATAAGCGGCGGCGGGAGGATCACGCCGGTGGCGTTTTTGAACATGCCAGAACTCCGATGAGCGGTAAGCGGAGTCTAGCGCGGCACAAGCCCGCAGCGACGACCGGGGTCAAGCCATCAGCAGTTGCTGGCGCCAGAAAGCAGAAAGCCCGCTTGCGCGGGCTTTCCGTTTGCGTCTGGACGCGCTTAGTTGCCGTACACCGGGAACTTGGCGCAGACCGCCTCGACCTTGCCGCGGACCGCGTCGATCACCGACTCGTCGCCCATGTTATCGAGGATGTCGCAGATCCAGCCGGCCAGCTCGCGGCACTCGGTCTCGCCGAAACCGCGGGTGGTGACGGCCGGCGTACCGATACGCAGACCGGAAGTGACGAACGGCGAGCGCGGATCGTTCGGCACGCTGTTCTTGTTCACGGTGATGTGGGCGCGACCCAGGGCGGCGTCCGCGTCCTTGCCAGTGATGTCCTGCTTGATCAGCGAGAGCAGGAACAGGTGGTTCTGGGTGCCGCCGGAAACCACGTCGAAACCGCGCTGGATGAATACTTCGGCCATGGCCTGGGCGTTTTTCACTACCTGCTGCTGGTAAGCCTTGAACTCGGGCTGCAGGGCTTCCTTGAAGCACACCGCCTTGGCCGCGATGACGTGCTCCAGCGGGCCGCCCTGGGCGCCCGGGAAGACTGCGGAGTTGAGTTTCTTCTCGATCTCCTCGTTCTTCTTGGCCAGGATCAGGCCGCCGCGCGGGCCGCGCAGGGTCTTGTGGGTAGTGGTGGTGACCACGTCGGCGAAGGGCACCGGGTTCGGGTAGACGCCGGCGGCGACCAGACCGGCCACGTGAGCCATGTCGACGAAGAGATAGGCACCGACCTTGTCGGCGATCTCGCGGAAGCGGGCAAAGTCCAGCTTCTGGGAATAGGCCGAGAAACCGGCGACGATCATCTTCGGCTTGTGCTCGACGGCCAGGCGCTCGACTTCGTCGTAGTCGATCAGGCCTTGATCATTGATGCCGTACTGCACGGCGTTGTACAGCTTGCCGGAGGAGGACACGCTGGCACCGTGGGTCAGGTGACCACCGTGGGCCAGGCTCATGCCGAGGATGGTGTCGCCCGCACTGAGCAGGGCCAGGTAGACCGCGGCATTGGCCTGGGAGCCGGCGTGCGGCTGGACGTTGGCGTAGTCGGCGCCGAACAGCTGCTTGGCGCGATCGATGGCCAGCTGCTCGACCACGTCGACGTACTCGCAACCGCCGTAGTAGCGCTTGCCCGGGTAGCCTTCGGCGTACTTGTTGGTCAGCACCGAACCCTGGGCTTCCATCACCGCCGGGCTGGTGTAGTTCTCCGAGGCGATCAGCTCGATGTGGTCTTCCTGACGCTTGGCTTCCTGCTGCATGGCAGCGAAGAGATCGGCGTCGAAACGGGCGAGGGTCAAATCACGGCTGAACATGGCAGTCCTCTGAGATCAGCTGGCGGTATAAAAGAGAGGCGCGGATTCTACCTCATCCGGCCGGCGGCGGGTATGAGCGATAGTCATGTACAAGATGAGCAGCAGGCGCCCCGGAGCCGCAGCCGCGGCGCTGCGGCGGTTTGCCCTGACCGGTGCATTCGGGTAGCTTTGCGCCCTTTACATGCCTCCCTTTTTCCTGGCCCTCGCGGGCTCCAGGGCGGCATCCATCACCACTGTCACGGGCATCTGTTTCCATGGCTCAATACGTCTACACCATGCACCGGCTGAGCAAGGTCGTTCCGCCGAAGCGTGAGATCCTCAAGAACATTTCCCTGTCGTTCTTCCCTGGCGCCAAGATCGGCGTGCTCGGCCTGAACGGCGCCGGTAAGTCCACCCTGCTGCGCATCATGGCCGGCGTCGACACCGAGTTCGACGGCGAAGCCCGCGCCATGCCGGGGATCAATGTCGGCTACCTGCCACAGGAGCCGCAGCTCGACCCGAGCAAGACCGTTCGCGATGTGGTGGAAGAAGCCGTCAGCCAGATCAAGGACGCCCAGGCGCGCCTGGATCAGGTGTACGCCGCCTACGCCGAGCCGGACGCCGATTTCGATGCCCTGGCTGCCGAGCAGGCCAAGCTGGAGGCCATCCTGCAAGCGTCCGACGGTCACAACCTGGAGCGCCAGCTGGAAGTCGCCGCCGACGCCCTGCGCCTGCCGCCGTGGGACGCCAAGGTCGAGCACCTGTCCGGCGGCGAGAAGCGTCGCGTGGCGCTGTGTCGTCTGCTGCTGTCGGCTCCCGACATGCTGCTGCTGGACGAACCGACCAACCACCTGGACGCCGACTCGGTCGCCTGGCTGGAGCGGTTCCTCCATGACTTCCCGGGCACCGTGGTGGCCATCACCCACGACCGCTACTTCCTCGACAATGTCGCCGGCTGGATTCTCGAGCTCGACCGCGGCGCCGGCATCCCGTACGAGGGCAACTACTCCGGCTGGCTGGAAGCCAAGTCCGAGCGTCTGGCCCAGGAGTCCAAGCAGCAGTCGGCCCACGAAAAAGCCATGAAGGAAGAGCTGGAGTGGGTGCGCAAGGGCGCCAAGGCCCGCCAGGCCAAGTCCAAGGCCCGCCTGCAGCGCTTCGAGGAGATGCAGTCGCAGGAATTCCAGAAGCGCGCCGAGACCAACGAGATCTACATCCCGGCCGGCCCGCGCCTGGGCGACAAGGTCATCGAGTTCAAGAACGTGACCAAGGGCTACGGCGACCGCGTGCTGATCGACGACTTGAGCTTCAGCATGCCCAAGGGCGCCATCGTCGGCGTGATCGGTGGTAACGGCGCCGGTAAGTCGACCCTGTTCCGGATGATCATGGGCAAGGAAACCCCGGATTCGGGCAGCATCGAGATCGGCGATACCGTGCAGCTGGCCTGCGTGGATCAGAGCCGCGACGACCTGGACGGCAGCAAGACCGTGTGGGAAGCGGTGTCCGACGGACTCGACATGATCAAGATCGGCAACTACGAGGTGCCGTCGCGCGGCTACGTCGGCCGCTTCAACTTCAAGGGCGGCGACCAGCAGAAGTTCGTCAAGGATCTGTCCGGTGGTGAGCGTGGCCGCCTGCACCTGGCGCTGACCCTCAAGCAGGGTGCCAACGTGCTGCTGCTCGACGAACCGTCCAACGACCTCGACGTGGAAACCTTGCGCTCGCTGGAAGAGGCACTGCTGGACTTCCCCGGCGCCGCCATCGTGATCTCCCACGACCGCTGGTTCCTCGATCGGGTTGCCACTCATATCCTCTCCTACGAGGACGATGGCAGCGTGGTGTTCTTCGAGGGCAACTACACCGAGTACGAGGCCGATCGCAAGAAGCGCCTCGGCGATGCCGCGTCCCAGCCCCACCGCGTCAAGTACAAGAAACTGGCGCAGTAAGTCGGCATGCACACAGGAACGGAGCCAATCGGCTCCGTTCCTGCGTCAGAAACACGACAATCGACTAGTAGCAAAACGCCTTATGCCGGATAATTGCCGCCCACTCTGATCCACGGCCGGCAATCGTCTACCGCGCCACGACTTCGTGACAGGAAGGAATTTCGCATGGCAGCCCTGGGATTGCGCGGCAAATCACTGCTGGCCTTGTTGCTTACCTGCCTGCTGGCCTTCGTGTTCGCAGGCTTCATCGGCCGCGAGGCGCTGCTTGGCGTGCAGAACCGCTTCGGCGAAGCCTATGCACGCAACGTGGTGCAACTCAACCGCGAACGCCTGTTCGCGCCTGTTTCTCGCGAGCTCGCACTCGCCCAGCGCCTCGCCGCGTCGCAGTTGACCCTCGCCTGGCTCAACGACGAGCGCAATCCGACCAAGCGCGAGACCTTTTTCAAGGAAGCTGCCGGTTACCAGCAAGCCCTGGGCGATCACGCCTACTTTGCCGCGTCGGCACGCAGCAACAGCTACTATTCCAACGGGCCCGACCAGGCGCCCAGCGAGACGCCGCGCTATGAAATGAGCCCGGACAATCCCCGCGACGAGTGGTTTTTCCAGACGCTCCAGGCCAATGCACCCTACGCACTCAACGTCGATCGTTCGGTGGTCACCGGCGAACTCAAGGTCTGGTTCAACGTGCAGGTACGAGATGGCGATCGGCGCCTCGGGCTGGTCGGCTCGGGCATCGGTCTGCAGGCTTTCCTCGACGACTTCATCGAGTCCAACAAGGTCGGTGTCGAGTCGATGGTGCTCGACGCCTTCGGCTCCATCCTGGTCCACCCCAACCAGAACCTCGTCACGCTGAATGCCGAGACGGCACGGGGGCGCTCGCTGTCCACCAATATCCTCGGCCTGCTCGACGACCTCAGCGCAGCGTCGGCGGTACGCCAGGCGATGGCCGAAAGCCGCGACAGTCCCGGCAGCGTGGCGACCGTTCGGGTCACGCTGGATGGCGCCCCGCGGTTGCTGGCGCTGAGCTGGATTCCGGAGCTGCAGTGGTTCGTCGCCAGCGCCGTCGACCTGAGCACCGCGCAGGTGGTCGAGGTGCGTCCGCTGCTGCCGGCCATCGGACTGTTCCTCGTGCTGTTCCTGCTGCTGATCGGCGGTGGCGCCTGGCTGGTGGAGAAGCGCGTGCTCAAGCCGCTGCGACAGCTACGCCGCAGCGCCCAGGCGCTGGCGGCCGGGCAGTACGACGCGCCGCTGCCGCTGCATCGCCAGGATGAGATCGGCGAGCTCAGCGCAGCCTTCGGCGCCATGGCACAGAAGGTGCGAAGCCACACCAGCGAGCTGGAAAACCGCGTACGCGAGCGCACCCGCGACCTGGAACAGGCCAACCGGGACATGGCCGCGGCACACAAGAAGATCGACGACTCCATCGATTACGCCAGCCTCATCCAGCGCTCGATCCTGCCGAACCGGCAGCTGGTCAGCGCCATGGGCGATCGCCATGCGGTGCTGTGGCGGCCGCGCGATGTCGTTGGTGGTGATTTCTATGTCTACCGCGCCGACGACCACGGCTGTCTGTTCGGCGTGGTCGACTGCGCCGGCCATGGCGTACCCGGCGCCCTGATGACCATGCTGGCCCATGCCGCGATCGATCAGGCACTCGGCAGCACCGGCCTGGCCGATCCGGCCGCGGCGCTGGCGCGTACCGACGCCATCGTGCGCAGCATGCTCAAGGAAGAGGATGATGCCCACGCGCTGGCCACCAACATGGACATCGGCCTGGCCTATGTCGATCTCAAGCGGCGCAAGGTGCATTATTCCGGCGCGAAGATCGCGCTGTACTACTGTGATGGCGAGGACGTTCACGAGGTCAAGGCGGCACGCCGGGCGATCGGCGACAAGCGCGTCGGCGAGTACCACAACACCAGTATCGACCTGCGGTCAGGCCGGACCTTCTACATGACCACCGACGGATTCCTCGACCAGGCCGGCGGCGACCAGGGCTACGGCTTCGGCAATAGCCGCTTCGCCAGCATGATCCGTGAGCATGCAAGGCGTCCGCTGGCTGAACAGGGCGAAGCCTTCAGCCTCGCACTGGCGCGCTACCAGGGAGAATTTCCGCAGCGCGACGACATCACGATGTTATGTTTCCGTTTCGATTGAGACAGGGAGTTGGCCATGGCCCCCATTGACATGTTCGCGATGCGCGAATGCTACAACCAGCAACAGATCATGCTGTGCTTCAACGGCCCCATCTCACGCAGCCTGATCGAAGAAATCGGCAACGCGCTGCGCAACTACATGGCCGAAGAGCAGGCACATCCATCTTCGGCGATGGACGTGTTCGCCGTGTACATCGAAATGACGCAGAACATCCGCCACTACACCCGCGAGAAGAACTGGTCCGATCAGCAGGCCGGCGCCACCGTGGTGGTTTCCCGTGATGACCAGGGCCGCTATGTCGTCTCGGCAGGCAATCTCATCGAAACCGCCGACGGTCAGGTATTGCTCAACGCTGTCGCGGAACTGGCGAAGAAAGACAAAGCCGAACTGAAGGCTCTGTACAAGGAGCAACTGCGCAAGCCACGCGACGAACACGTGGCCACCGGCGCAGGGCTGGGCCTGATCGATATCGCCCGCAAGTCCAGCGAACCGCTCAAGGCTTCGCTGCAGCCGGTCTCCGGCGAACTTTCCTTCATCAGCCTGAGCGCCGTCATCTGAATCCCAAGAGCATCCCCATGAACGACTTTTCCATCCCCGGCAGCCAGTCCACTCCCGCTATCCAGTCCGACTGGGAAAAAGGCATCGTTTCGATGCAGGGCGATTCCTACCCGGAGAATTCCTACGAACTGTTCCATCAGGTCTACGAGTGGATCGAACGCTTCCTGGGCCAGGCCAGCCACCCGCTCAGCCTCGAACTGCGCCTGCTGTACCTCAATACCAGCAGCATCAAGGCGATGATGGACATCTTCGACCTGCTCGAGGCCGCCTTCCAGGATGGCCGCCAGGTGGCGGTCAACTGGTACTACGACGTCCGCAACGAGCGCGTGGTCGAGCTGGCCGAAGAGTTCAAGGAGGACTGCACCTTTCCGTTCTCCATCCTGAGTCACGACTGACAGAAGGTCGATATGCGCGGGCCATCACCGTTAGAGCAAGAAGTAGCCAGCCTTCTCGCCGATCCACAGTTCGAAGGGCATCCACTCAAGGAAGCCCTGAGCCAGCTGTGGAGCGCCCACCACGATCTGCTCGGGCGCATCGAGCGAATCGCCCGCGTCTCCGACGGCTACCAGAGCATTGCCCGCGAGCGTGAACTGAGCCTGGCGGCGCGCTTCGACAAGCAGCTGCGCCAGCTGGAGAAGGTTGCGCGCATCTCCGATCGCTACCAGGCGATGATGCAGGATCTCAACGCCTCGCTACGTGAAGCCTCGATGCTGGACTCGCTGACCGGCATTGCCAACCGCCGCCTGCTCACCGAACGCCTGCGCGAGGAAAGCGAGCGGGCCAAGCGCTACGGACGCCCGCTGGCGCTGGTCATGCTCGACATCGACCGCTTCAAGATCATCAACGATGACTACGGCCACGATGTCGGCGACCGGGTGCTGATCGAGGTGGTACGGGTGATGGAGTCGGAGATCCGCGAGCACGACCTGTGCGGCCGTTGGGGCGGCGAGGAGTTCCTGATCCTGATGCCCGAGTGCACCGCACAGATGGCGCAGACCGTCATGGGCCGCCTGGGCGCCAGCATCGCGGCGCTGGGGGTACGGGTGAACGAGGATCTGCTCGGGGTCACCGCCAGCATGGGCATCGCCGAACTGCGCCCCGAGGAAACCTATTCGAACACCATCAACCGTGCCGATCTCGCCCTGCTTCGGGCCAAGCGCAGCGGTCGCAACCGGTGCGAGCTGGCGGACTGACCGCTTCGCCCGCCACCTGCACAAAAACGATGCGTTCGATGCGACATTTCGGCGCAAAGCAGGACAGCGACGGGGAAATCCTTCTCGACCTCCCTTGAAAGGCGCACCAGACAAGCGATACGCGCAAAGCATCACCATCCGCTGGCGCCGCACGCCGCGCACCACATAAAGGCACCCTCTAGCCACATCGCACTTCCGCGGTGCAAATCAGGTTTGTTACAGTCGCCCGCCAAAAAAATTATCAATGACTGCCAACAAGCGGTCGCCGAGGGCCTACTGATGATCGAAACCGTTGATGCCTTTCTCGCCCGACTGAAGCAACGCGACCCCCACCAACCCGAATTCCACCAGGCGGTGGAAGAGGTGGTTCGCAGCCTCTGGCCATTCCTCGAAGCCCACCCGCACTACATGCAGGCCGGCATCATCGAACGCATGGTGGAGCCGGAGCGCGCCATCATCTTCCGCGTGCCGTGGGTCGACGATCAGGGCCGCGTCCAGGTCAACCGCGGTTTCCGCATCCAGATGAACAGCGCCATCGGCCCATACAAGGGCGGCCTGCGCTTCCACCCGTCGGTAAACATCGGCGTACTCAAGTTTCTCGCCTTCGAGCAGGTCTTCAAGAACTCCCTCACCTCGCTGCCCATGGGCGGCGGCAAGGGCGGTTCGGACTTCAACCCGAAGGGCAAGAGCGACAACGAAGTGATGCGCTTCTGCCAGTCCTTCATGAGCGAGCTGTACCGCCACATCGGCGCCGACCTCGACGTGCCAGCCGGAGACATCGGCGTTGGCGGCCGCGAGATCGGTTTCCTGTTCGGCCAGTACAAGCGCCTGTCCAACCAGTTCACCTCGGTACTGACCGGCAAGGGCCTGCCCTACGGCGGCAGCCTGATCCGCCCGGAAGCCACCGGCTACGGCTGCGTGTATTTCGCCGAGGAAATGCTCAAGAGCACCCACAGCAGCTTCGATGGCAAGCGCGTGGCAATCTCCGGCTCCGGCAACGTCGCGCAGTACGCCGCGCAGAAAGTCATGGAGCTGGGCGGCCGCGTCGTCTCGCTGTCGGACTCCGGCGGCACGCTGCACTTCCCGGACGGCATGACCGACGAGCAGTGGGCCTATCTGATGGATCTGAAGAACGTCCGTCGCGGTCGTCTGGAAGAGATGGGCACGCAGTTCGGCGTGACCTACATGGCCGACCAGCGTCCCTGGAGCCTGCCGTGCGATATCGCCCTGCCCTGCGCCACGCAGAACGAGCTGGACGGCGAAGACGCCCGCGCGCTGCTGAAGAACGGCTGCATCTGCGTCGCCGAAGGCGCCAACATGCCGTCGACCCTGGAAGCCGTGGACCTGTTCCTCGAGGCAGGCATCCTCTATGCCCCGGGCAAGGCCTCCAACGCCGGTGGTGTGGCCTGTAGCGGCCTGGAGATGAGCCAGAACGCCATGCGCCTGCACTGGACCGCCGGTGAGGTGGACACCAAGCTGCACGGCATCATGCAGTCGATCCACCACGCCTGCGTCGCCCACGGCGAGGAAAACGGCCGGATCAACTACGTCAAGGGCGCCAACATCGCCGGCTTCGTCAAGGTCGCCGATGCCATGCTGGCCCAGGGCGTCGTGTAACGGCTGCGCCGACCGGCAAGCCTCGGCCAGAAAGACAAAGCCCCCGTCGGATCGTCCGGCGGGGGCTTTTGCTTTGTGGGGCCTCCGCAGCAATCGACTACCAGTAGTTCTCCACTGCCACCTGACCGGGCCTGCGGGTCATCGCCAGGTTCAGATCACGGGCTTTCAGTACCGCACGGGTGTCCTCGATCATCTGCGGGTTGCCGCAGAGCATGATCCGCGAATACTCAGGCGTCAGCTGCAGATCGGCGGCGCGCTCCAGTTCGCCGTTCTCGATCAGCGTGGTGATGCGCCCATGCAGCGCGCCGGGCACCCGTTCGCGCGTGACTACCGGCAGATACAGCAGCTTCGCGCCCAGACCTTCCAGGTAGTCGCGCTGAGGCAGTTCGGCGATCAGCTGCTGATAGGCCAGTTCGCGGGCTTCGCGCACGCTGTAGACGAGAATGATGCGCTCGAAGCGCTGCCAGGCCTCGAAATCCTGCAGGATCGACAGAAACGGGGCAATCCCGGTGCCGGTGGCCAGCAGCCAGAGGTCCCGACCATCGGGAAAGCGATCCAGCGTCAGGAAGCCGAAGGCCTGCTTGTCCACCAGCAACTCGTCACCCGCCTCGAGCCGGCTCAGCTCACTGGTGAATTCACCGTCCGGCACCACGATGGAGAAGAAATCGAGAAACTCGTCGTGCGGCGCCGACACCATGGAATAGGCACGCCAGACAATACAGCCGCTGGGCTTGCGCACGCCGAGGCGGGCGAACTGCCCGGCGGTGAAGCGAAAGCCGGGATCACGGCTGGTGCGCAGGGTGAACAGGTTGGGCGTCAGCGTCTGCACCTCGAGCAGGCGCTGGCGGGTGAACTTCTCTTCGCTGGCGGTCATACTTCGCTCCCTCCGAGCATCAGTGGACACTTACGTGGCGACCCGTGAACTCTTGATACTCCTTTCCGACGCCCACAAACACCGCCAGTTCTCATGCCTATTCTCGACACCCCGTACGCCAGCCTCGACCTGATCCGCCAGCCGGAGCAGCCCAACGAGCCGTTGCAGGCCTTCGACGCCGCCGACGAATACGTGCTCGCCACGCTGCATGAACAGCGTCTGCCGGCCGCCACGCGGGTGCTGATTCTCAATGACAGCTTCGGTGCGCTGGCCTGCGCGCTGGCCGCGCATGTCGAAGTGACCAGCAGCGGCGATTCGCATCTGGCCCATCTGGCCCTGCAGAAAAACCTGGCACGCAACGACCTGCCGGCCGAACGCGTGCGTTTCGTTCCCGCCAGCGAGGTCGCCGAGGGCCCGTTCGACCGGGTGCTGATTCGCGTACCGAAGACCCTTGCCCTGCTGGAAGAACAGCTGATCCGTCTGCACGACCAGCTGGCGCCCGGCGCGCAGGTGATCGCGGCGGCGATGATCAAGCACCTGCCGCGTGCCGCCGGTGATCTGCTGGCGCAGTACATCGGCCCGGTGCAGGCTTCGCTGGCGGTAAAGAAGGCCCGCCTGCTCAGCGCCACGCCAAGCGCGAAACCGGCACCGCGGTCGCCCTACCCGACCCGCTATCAGCTCGACCAGCCAAAACTGGAACTGCTAAACCACGCCAACCTGTTCTGTCGCGAAGGGCTGGACATCGGCACGCGCGCCTTTCTGCCGCATCTGCCCAAGGCGCTCGGCGCGCTACGTGTCGCCGACCTCGGCTGCGGCAACGGCGTGCTCGGCATCGTCTACGCGCTGGGTAACCCGCAGGCGGAGCTGACCCTGGTGGACGAGAGCTACATGGCGGTGCAGTCGGCGCGCGAGAACTGGCAGGCGATCCTCGGCGAGCGCCCGGCCGATATCCGCGCCGGCGACGGCCTGGCCGAACAGTCGCCCGGCTCGCTGGATCTGGTGCTGTGCAATCCGCCGTTCCACCAGCAGCAGGTGGTCGGCGATTTCCTCGCCTGGCGCATGTTCACCCAGGCCAAGGCGGCACTGACCAAGGGCGGCGAGCTGTGGATCGTCGGCAATCGCCACCTCGGCTATCACCTCAAGCTCAAGCGTCTGTTCGGCAATGCCGAGCAGGTCGCCGCCACGCCGAAATTCGTCGTTCTGCGGTCGATCAAGGCATGAACGAGGTGCCGGTCCGCCTCAGCATCCGGCAGTTCGCCGCACGTACCGGGCTGTCCGCCGACACGCTGCGCTATTACGAGAAGATCGGCCTGCTGCGGCAGGTCGCTCGGGATGCCAGCGGTTTTCGCGTCTATGGCCCACGCGACCTGGAGTGGATCGGCTTCATCCTGCGCCTGAAAGACACCGGAATGGCGCTGGACGACATCATCCGCTATGCCGATCTGCGCGAATGCGGCGATACCACGCTGGCGGCGCGCCAGGCGCTGCTCGAAGAACATGCGGCGCGGCTGCAGGAACGCATCCAGCGCGACCATGATCATCTCGACGCGTTGCGCGCGAAGATCGCCCTGTATCGCCAGCAAACTTCCGCTTGACCTGGAGCTGACTCCAACCCGCAGGCTTTCTCTAGGGTCTGTTCCCGTTTCGTCGCAAGCCACGTTGCTGCACCAAATGGCGCCATGGCCGGGCGGCGTTCCGCAGGCGCGGGACGCAGGTAATGGGGTTCCCTTGCCAAGTCCCGCAACGCCGCATGGCGCCATTTGCCGCGCAACCCGCAGGGCCGGGTACGAAACGGGAACAGACCCTTACCCATCAAGAGGAACGCTCCATGTCTGCATCGACCCGCTACACAAACGGCCTGGCCAAGCTCGAAGAAATTGACGGCGAAGCCGGGCGCAAGGTCATCGACAGCCTGCAAGCCATCGCACCGGACCTGGCCCGCTACGTGATCGAGTTTCCCTTCGGCGACATCTATCAGCGCCCCGGCCTGGACCTCCCCCAGCGCGAGCTGGCGACCGTGGCGGCGCTCACCGCGCTCGGCCACTGCCAACCGCAGCTGGCGGTGCACGTTCACGGCGCGCTGAATGTCGGCTGCACGCCGGAGCAGATCGTCGAAGTGGTCATTCAGATGGCGGTTTATGCGGGCTTCCCGGCGGCACTCAATGGTATGCACACCGTCAAGACGGTATTCGCCGAACGAGGTTTGCTGCCGACCGGCAACGCCAACGAATGACCAACTGCCGGGCTTGCCTTGCTGCAGGCGCGGCTCAGTTCGGCGGCGCCTCGCTCAGCAACGCCTTGCTGATCGCCTGGCCGACCTGTTCGAACAGGCTGCCGGCTTCCTTGCCTTCGTCCAGGCCTTCGGCGCAGGCCACCACGACGATCGCACGGCGCTCGTCCTCTGGCTCGATCACGCCCACATGGCAGGCGCGTTCCAGCTGCGTGCCGGTCTTCTGGATGAAGGGCACGTCCTCCGGCAGCCCGGCCTCGAGCCGGTAGTTGTCGTAGGAATCGAGCTTCATGAAGCCGTACAGCAGATCGCGGCTCTCGGCCGACAGCAACTCCCCGCGCACCAGTTTTTCCAGCATCGTGCCGTAGGCCACCAGGCTGCTGGAGTTGAGCTGGCGGGCGTAGTAGCGCTCGTAGGCCTGCTCCATGCTCGCCGCCTTCAACTCGTCCTGCTGCAGATTGAGTACCCGCGCCAGCGCCTCATAACGCGGCTTGCTGAACGGCGCTGAGGCCAGCTCTACCAGCTTCATGTTGTCCAGCCGGGCGGCATCGGGATGTACCTCGCCGTATACGTCGCGCCGCACCTGGGTAAAGCTGGTGATGGCCTCGAAGTCACCGCCCATGCTCTTGCGGGTGCGCTGGTTGAGCGCATCCTCGCCGACCAGGCGGATCAGCATGTTGGCGGCCGTGTTGTCGCTTTCGATGAGCATTTCCTTGAGCAGGTCGCGCAGCGAGTAATCGACGCCATTGTCCTGCCAGACCAGATCGCCGGAGCCGTCCACCTTGTCCTCCGCCTCCAGCGTCAGCCGCTGATCGAGGCGAAACTCGTCATCGTCGACGCCCTGCAGCACGGCCAGCGCGATCGGCACCTTCACTGCCGAGCCAAGGTACCAGAAGCGCTCGGCGTCGTAGCGCAGCTCGGCGTCCTCGCCCAGATGCTTGATGTACACGCCGAGCTTGCCTGGCGACGCCTCGTCGACGCGGCGCAGCTCCTGCTCCAGCCCATCCTTCCAGGTCGCCTCGGCCTGTTCGGTGCAGGCCGTCAGGCCGGCCAGTGGCACCAGCAGTGCGCCCAACGCGATCAATCTGCTCATCTTCGAATCAACCCCGCTGCGGCGACGGCCTCGCCGGTGCCACGCAATGCCCGCTCGGCCTGGGTGGTGGAGGCCACCCCGCGCACGCAGGCGACAATGATCAGGCGCTGGGACGTCGAGTCCGCCGCGCCTGGCTGGTCCACCAGCCCGGCATCGCAGATGCGCGCGCGCTGGGTGCCGGTCTTGTGCGCGAAGCCGGTGCCGGACGGCAGGCCAGCCTTGATTCGCCGCCCGCCGGTCTCGACCCGGCGCATCACGCTCAGCAGGTACTCGGTGCTCGCCGGCCCCAGCGCGGTGCCGGCATCGAGTGCCGAGAGCAGATCGCCATAGGCCTTCAGCGTGCCGGAGTTGAACGGCGTGGCGTAGTAACGCTCGTAGGCCTCGCCGAGGCTAATGGGCACCAGCGCGCTGCGCTCCACGCCGATCAGCCGCGGCAGCAAGGCCAGGCGGCCGGCGTCGTTCGGCTGCCGCTTGAGGGCGAGAAAATCCTTACCGGACAGGGTGCGCGCCGCCGGATGCAGTTCGCCGTAGATCAGCCGCCGCACATCGGCCAGGGTGGTGATCGGCCCGAAGCCCTCGGGCACCAGCTCGCGGGTGACCGCATTGACCTGGTCGATGCCGACCAGCCTGATCAGCATGTCGCTGGCGGTGTTGTCGCTGTGGATCAGCATCTGGTCCAGCAGATAGCGCACGCTCAGCGCCTTGCCCGGCGCATGGCTGTTGGTCGGGCCGGCACCGTCGACATAGTCGCTGGCGAGCAGGGTCACCGGGCTGTCCAGCGTCAAGTCGTCCTGCTCGACACGGCGCATCACCGCGATGGCAATCGGCACCTTGACCGTCGAGGCCAGGTACCAGGCGTCCTCGCCGTGGTAGGAGACCGAGATGCCGGTCTGCATGTCCTTGACGTAGACGCCCAGTTGCCCCGGTGTCCGCCTGTCCACCTGGGCCAGACGCGCCAGCAACGGGCCGCTCCATTCGATGCTGTCCTGCGCGACGGCGCGCTGGGCAAGCGGCAGCGTGATCAGCAGCAGACATAGAACGGCGAGCGGTGAACGTAGCGGGGCGGGCAACAACATAGGCCTCCGGATCGATGGTGCATTTCCCACCTATCCGACCACCGGCGCCGGCGGCCGTGCACCGCATCCCGATTACCGGTGCGGCGCAACCGCTGGCGTCGATGCGAGTCCGATGACTATCAACCGACACAGGAGCGGGCTGTGGCGCGCACCGAACATTTCATCGGGCTGGAGTGGCTGCGCTTTCTGCTGGCCATCTACGTCGTGCTGTTCCATACCGTGCATGCCTACGTCGAAGACGAGCCAACCTGGCTCTCGGAGCTGGCCGGCGTCGGCTTCTTCGCCACCAGCAGCTTCTTCGTCCTCTCCGGCTTTCTGCTGGCGCACGTCTATTGCCGGCAGGGCGAACTGCGCGAGCCGGCGCGGCATTTTCTCGGCAAACGCCTGGCCAACCTCTACCCGCTGCACCTGTTCTCGCTGCTGCTGACGGCCATCGTGCTGACCATCATCGCCAAGCTAGGCATTCCGCCGGACGACGCCAAGGCGAGCCTGCGCTATGTGGTCTACGACACCAACGAGGAGCTCAGCGGCGAGGCCCGCGACGCCCTCGAGTACTTCATGAACAACCGCGAGCTGGCGTTCAACTTCATTCTGCAGCTGCTGATGCTGCATGCCTGGAACCCGCTGTACCTGACGTTCAACCCGCCGCTGTGGTCGATCTCCACGCTGTTCTTCTTCTACCTGTGCTTCCCGCTGCTGGCACCGCGCCTGATGCGCCTGCGCCACAAGGGCTGGTGGCTGCTGGCAATCGCCGCGCTCTACCTGCTGCCGCCGCTGTGGGCGATCCAGCAGGATGCCTACGGCATTCCCGTCACCGGCATGCTGCACCGCATGCCGCTGCTGCGGCTGCCGGAATTTCTTGCCGGCATTCTGCTCTGCGGGCTGTTCCGCGAATGGCGAGCGGCCGGCGGGCAACTCGGCATCGCAGCACGGCTGGCACTGGGGGCCTTCGTGCTGGCGAGCTTTCTGGCCACGGTGTGGCTGCTCAAGGGCGAACGCTACTGGTATTTCCTGTTGCACAACGGCCTGCTGCTTCCGGCGCAACTGGCGCTGGTCTGGCTCTGCGCGCTGATCGCCACGCCACGCAGTGCCGCAGTGGTCGGCTGGTCACAGCGCCTGGGCGCGGCCTCGTTGCCGCTGTTCGTGCTGCATGTGCCGGTGTTCATCCTCTTCTCGCGCTCGGAGAAGCTGCTCGGGGCGGTGTCGGCCGAATGCCTCGAGAACTGGGCCGATTGCGTGGCTCAGGCAGGGGAACTGGCGCTGACGCCGGCCTTCTATCCGCTGTATCTGGGATTGTGCATCGTGGTGTGCGTGCTGGCGCAGGAACGAGCGGTGGTGCCGGTGAGGCAGTTCCTGCTGAGGCGGGTATTGAAGGTTTGATGCCGGGGCGCGTGAAGTCGCATGCCCACGCGCGCCAGAAAAAGCGAAGAAAGATCGCGACCGAAAATCTACAGGCACACTCGGACCCCATACCCCGTCAGGAGGCCGAGCGTAGGCGTTGCGTAGGGGGGCGCGAGGCAGGACGCCGAGCGAGGAGTGAAGGGACAGGGACGTCCCTTCGCGACGACCCCCGGAGCAACGCCGGAGGGAGGGAAGTTTTGCGAAGCAAAACCCGGATGCCGGGTGGCCTTCTTTTTGGTTACTTTTTCTTGGCCAGACAAGAAAAAGTAACTCGCCCAGCAGGGCGAAAACCAAGCCGTCAGGCAACTCGTTATCCGCGTGACGACCCAGCAACCTTTTGCCGCAACGGCGGGCCGAAGCCCACCCAGCGCGCCGGCGACTACAGCAGTTTATCCAGGGTAATCGGCAGGTCCCTTACCCGCCTGCCGGTCGCGTTGTAGATCGCATTGGCCACCGCCGCCGCCACGCCGACGATGCCGATCTCCCCTACTCCCTTCGACCCGAGCTCGTTGACCACCTCGTCGTGTTCCTCGACGAAGATCACCTCGACCTCCGGAATGTCCGCGTTCACCGGGATGTGGTACTCGGCGAGGTTGTGGTTCATGTAGCGGCCGAGCCGGTGGTCGATCAGCGTCTCCTCGTGCAGCGCCTGGCCGATGCCCCATACCACGCCGCCGACGATCTGGTTGCCGGCCGTCTTCGGGTTGACGATTCGTCCGGCGGCGATCGCACTGACCACGCGGCGGACCTTGATGGTGCCAAGGTCCTCGTCGACGCGCACCTCGACGAACACTGCCGAATGGGTCGCGGTCGCCCAGGCGTCGCGCTTCTCGTCAGGCTTGACGCTGGCTTCGGCGTCCAGCGCCCCGCTGACCTGGACGATGTCGCGCAGGGCCACGGCATGTTCGCCGGTTTTCAGCCGCAGCTGCCCATCGACGAACTCCACCGCGTCCAGACTCGCCCCGGTGAACGGCGAGGCCGGCGACTGCTGCACGGCGTCCAGCAGCTTCTGCCGCAGGCCGGCGCAGGCCCGCTGCACGGCGCTGCCCACCGATGACACGGTGGCCGAACCGCCTTCCAGCGGCGCCTGCGGCAGGCTGGAGTCGCCGAGACGGAATTCCACCTCGCTCATCGGCAGGCCCATCGCGTCGGCGGCGATCTGGGTCATCGCGGTGTAGGTGCCGGTGCCGATGTCGGCGGTGGCGCTGGTTACAAGCAGCCTTCCGTCCGCGTCGAGACAGGCGCGAGCGGAGGCAGGCATCTGCATCGCCTCCCAGACACCGGTGGCCATGCCCATGCCGACCAGCTGATGGCCGTCGCGCAGACTGCGTGGTTGCGTCGGGCGCCGCGACCAGCCGAAACGCTCGGCGCCCTGCTGGTAGCAGGCACGCAGTTCCTTGCTGGAATAGCGCTTGCCCTCGTTACCGTTGGTCTCGGTGTAATTGCGCAAGCGCAGCTCCAGCGGATCGATACCGATTTCATAAGCCAGCTCGTCCATCGCGCACTCCAGCGCATAGACGCCAATGGTCGCCCCCGGGGCGCGCATGTCCAGCGGGGTATAGACGTCCAGCGGCGCCAGACGGTAGCCGAGGCGCACGTTGTCACAGGCGTAGAGCATGCCGGACCACTCCACCTCATGTTCGGTGAAGTCCTCGAAGCGCGAGGTCTGGCCGATGGCCCTGTGCTCTATGGCCTGCAACCGCCCTTCGCCATCGGCGGCGAGCTTGAGCTGCTGGACGGTCCGCGGGCGATAGCCGAAGGTGAACATCTGCTGGCGAGTCAGCTCGACGCGCACCGCGGCCTTGAGCTTGAGCGCGGCCATTACCGCCAGCGGCAGCTGGTACTGCGGGCGCAGGCCGGAGCCGAAGGCACCGCCGACGAAGGGCGACAGCACGCGGATCTTGCCCTCCATGTCGAACACCTGCTCCAGGTAGCGCTGGCAGTTCTGCACGCCCTGGGTCTTGTCGTGGATCAGCAGCTCCCCGCCCGGCTGGTACTGGACGATGGAAGCATGCGGCTCCATGGGGTTGTGGTGTTCCACCGGGGTCTCGTACTCACGGTCGATGCGATTTGCCGCCGCCGCGAACGCCGAGTCGAAATCACCACGCGGCTCGGGTAGCTCGGCAGGCGCATCGTGGGCCTGATCGCGCACGGCCTGCAGATCGGTCTGGTGTGCCTCGACTTCGTATTCGACTCGCACCAGGCTCGCCGCATGGCGCGCCAGGGCCTGGGTCTCGGCCACCACCAGCGCCAGAGGCTGGCCGCTGTAGAGCACTCGGTCGTTGTACAGCGGGCGGAACGGCGAGCCTTCGGCGGCATCGTCGTCCTCGTAGGGCTTGTCGTAGCTGGCCACCGGCGGTCGGTTCTGATGGGTCAGCACCAGGCGCACGCCGGGCAATGCCTCGGCCGCGGCGGCATCGATGCGCGTGACTCGGCCACGGGCGATGCTGCTCGAGACCACCGCGCCGTAGAGCAGCCCCGGCACCTCGGCTTCGGCGGCATAGCAGGCCTTGCCGGTGACCTTGAGCGGGCCGTCGACGCGGTCCAGCGGCTTGCCGAGTGGAGAGTTGGCGCTGTTCATCGGACGGTTCCTCCGGCGGCTTCGGTGAGCGCGCGCACGATAGCGCGATGGGCCAGGTCGATCTTGAAGGCATTGTCGGCAAGCGGTTGCGCACCTTGCAGCAGGCGATCGGCCGCCGCAGCGAACCTCGCCGGCTCGGCGCGCTGACCACTGAGCAGGTCTTCGGCTTCCTCCAGGCGCCAGGGTTTGTGGGCCACGCCGCCCAGGGCGATGCGTGCGCGACGGATGACGTCGCCATCAACCTCCAGCGCGGCGGCAACGGAGACCAGCGCGAAAGCGTAGGACGCGCGGTCACGCACCTTGAGGTAGGCGCAGTGGCTGGCGAAGCCCTCCACCGGCAGTTCGACGGCGGTGATCAGCTCGCCTTCGGTGAGCACGTTGTCCAGCTGCGGCTGGTCGCCGGGCAGGCGGTGAAAGTCCACCAGGTCGACGCGCCGCTGGCCATGCGGCCCTTCGATGTGCACCCGCGCGTCCAGCGCAGCCAGCGCGACGCACATGTCCGAGGGATGCACGGCGACGCACGCCTCGCTGGCACCGAGGATGGCGTGGATGCGGTTGCGCCCGTCGCGTGCGCCGCAGCCGGACCCCGGCTCGCGCTTGTTGCACGGGGTGGCGGTGTCATAGAAGTAGTAGCAGCGGGTGCGCTGCAGCAGATTACCGCCGGTGCTGGCCATGTTGCGCAGCTGCGGCGATGCCCCGGCAAGAATGGCCTTGCTCAGCAGCGGGTAGCGCTGCTCGATCTGCGGGTGCCAGGCCAGGTCGGCGTTGCTCACCAGCGCACCGATGCGCAGGCCACCCTCGGCGGTCTGCTCGATCTCGCGCAGCGGCAGGCCGTTGATGTCGATGAGCTGGCCCGGATGCAGCACGTTTTCCTTCATCAGGTCGAGCAGGTTGGTGCCACCGGCGATATAGCGGCAGTCCGGCCCGTGCAGGGCGATGGCCTGGTCGATACGTTCGGGGCGCTGGTAGCTGAACGGCGTCATTGCGCACCCTCCTGGCCACGTAGCCCCGGCAGTGCCTCCTCGATGGCGGCGAGGATGTTCGGATAGGCGCCGCAGCGGCAGAGGTTGCCGCTCATGTGTTCGCGGATCTCGTCGCGGCTACTGGCGCGGTGCTCGGCCGCGAGCCCGGCCGCCGAGCAGATCTGCCCCGGCGTGCAATAACCACACTGGAAGGCATCGTGCTTGACGAAGGCGGCCTGCAGCGGGTGCAGCGCCACGGTGCTGGCCAGGCCCTCGATGGTGGTCAGACGCGCGCCGTCGTGCATCACCGCCAGGGTCAGGCAACTGTTGATGCGCCGCCCGTCGAGCAGCACCGTGCAGGCGCCGCACTGGCCGTGATCGCAGCCTTTCTTGGTGCCGGTCAGGCCGAGCTGGTCGCGCAGCAGGTCGAGCAAGGTGGTCCAGGGTTGCACCTGGAGCTCACGGCGTTCGCCGTTCAGCTCCAGGCTGATGGTGCAGGTCTGGCCTGCAGCTGAAGAATGTTCGCTCATGGCAGCCTCACGGTTTGGGCATTGGTGTGCGCTGTCCGTGCGTCTTGGGGTACGACTGGCGTGGCGCCGAAATCGTTCAGCTCCCTGAGCAGGGGCCGGAGCATCGCCGTGCAGGCTTATCGGATCAGCACCGCCGGCGATCGTCCGGGTGGTCGATGTCCTGCAACACGCCGGGGTCGTCCACCTCCAGCTGCTGCACGGCATGCCGGGCGAACAGCGCCTGGGCACCGCGATCGCCATCGAGCTGCAGCAACCGTTCGCGATGAGCGCCACCAATCCCGCGCGGATGGCCGGGCCGCCCCTGATGGACAGGCACCACCAGATTGTCGTGGTCGATCGCCGCGACGATGGCCCGCAGGGTCGCTGGCTGCACATAGGGCATGTCGCCCAGCGCCACCAGCCAGCCGCGCGCCGCCGGTGCATGGGCGACCGCCTGGGCCAGGCTATGACCGAGGCCACGGGTCTCCACCAGCAGCCGCTCGCAGTCCCCGGCATGGGCGCCAAGCCAGTCGTGCAGCGGACCATTGTCGGCGCGGGTCACCACCAGCAGCCGCTCGGCGACGCCGCGCAGGTTCGCCAGCGTGGCGGCGAGCACCGGCGGCGCCGGCGGCGCCGGCGCATCGCTGAGGCTCGGCGCCAGCAGCTTGTCCGCACCACCGGCCGCGCGGTAACGGCTGCCCTGCCCGGCGGCGAGCACGATGGCGCAGACACCGGCACCAGGCACCCTGCGCTCAGGCACAGCGCTGCTGCGCCGACAGGCTCGGCGCCAGGGCGCCATTCTTCAGCGCCACCACCTCAGCCATCAGCGACAGGGCAATTTCCGCCGGCGTGCGGCTGCCGATGGGCAGCCCGATGGGGCCGTGCAGGCGCTGCACCTGGCGCTCGCCAAGACCCAGCGAGAGCAGGCGCGCCTTGCGCTTCTCGCTATTGACCCGCGAGCCCAGGGCGCCGACGTAGAAGGCTTCGGACTGCAGCGCGGTGAGCAGCGCCATGTCGTCCAGCCGCGGGTCGTGGGTCAGCGCGACGATGGCGGTGTGCGCATCCGGCTCGATGGCCAGCACGGCGTCGTCCGGCATGCCGGGCACGAAGCGCACGGCGGCCGGATTCCAGTCGTGGGCATAGCCTTCGCGTGGGTCACAGATCAGCACCTCGAAGCCGAGGCCGTGAGCCAGGTCGGCGACATAGCGCGACAGCTGCCCGGCGCCGATCATCAGCAGGCGCCAGGCGGGGCCAAATGGGGCGCGCAGGGTATGCCCGTCGAACTGCAGCACAGCCTCACGCCCCGCGGGCTGCAGGACGACCGCGCCGCTGGCCATGTCCAGCCGGCGCAGCAGCCGCTCGTGTGCGGCACAGCGCGACAGCAGCTCGTCGATCCAGCCGGCATCGCGCAATTGCTCCTGCAGCAGGCGCAGGGTGCCACCGCAGGGCAGGCCGAAACGCGCGGATTCTTCCTTGCTCACGCCATAGGTGATCAGCTGGCAGGTCGACGGTGGCTCATCGGCCATGACCCGGGCGAGCAGGTCGTCCTCGACGCAGCCACCGGACACCGAGCCCTCGACGCGGCCGTCGCCGCGCAGCGCCAGCAGCGAGCCCACCGGGCGCGGCGCGCTGCCCCAGGTTTCGATCACCGTGTAGAGCACCACCGCGTGACCGTCACGCAACCAGTCGCGGGCACGCCGCAGCACTGCCAGATCGACACTGTCCATCGTTCTCCTCGAATTCACTGTTTGCACCGGCTGGCCGGCATGCAAGCAGTGACCGATGGGCTGCGTGGTTAGTTCGTCGCCGGCACCAGCATGGCGTCGGCCACCTCGCGCCGCTTGCCCCGTCCGGCCAGGCGCTCCACCAGGGTCAGGGCAAATTCCAGGGCGGTCGCCGGGCCCTGGCTGGTGATGCAGTTGCCGTCCACCACCACCGGCTGGTCGAGGAAATGCGTGCCTGTGAGGTTGTCGCTCATGCCTGGGTAGCAGGTCACCTGGCGGCCCTTGAGCACGCCGTAGGGGTGCAGCGCCACCGCCGGCGCGGCGCAGATCGCCGCGTAGTCCAGTCCAGCGCGGGCCTGCTGGCGTACGCGCTCGGCCAGTGGCTCCAGCTCGCCGAGGGTCTTCGCGCCGGGCATGCCGCCGGGCAGCACGATGAGGTCGAAGTCCTGCGCCAGCACATCGAGCAGCATGGTGTCGGCAGTGATCCGGGTGCCGCGCGCACAGGTCAGCATGCGCCGTTCCTCGGCGCTGGCCACCACCACGTCGAACTCGGCACGGCGCAGCACGTCGATCAGGGTGACGGCCTCCAGGTCTTCGGAACCGTCGGCGATCGGAATCAGGACACGTTTGCTCATGGCGTTCACCTGCTCAATGGAAATTCAACCGCGCTGCCGGCCGGTGTAAGATGCCCGGCTTTTGCGACGACAGGCCAGCCGCCCGCCAGAGGCGACGGCCCCACACTTAACCGGCACAAGAGGATCGACCATGCTGGAAAAGCTGTTTCAACTCAAGGCGCACAACACCACGCTGCGCACCGAGATCCTGGCCGGCATCACCACCTTCCTGACGATGGCCTACATCCTCTTCGTCAACCCGAGCATCCTCGCCGAGACCGGCATGGACCACGGCGCGGTGTTCGTCGCCACCTGCCTGGCGGCAGCCATCGGCTCGGCGATCATGGGTCTGGTCGCCAACTACCCGATCGCGCTGGCACCGGGCATGGGCCTGAACGCCTTCTTCACCTACACCGTGGTGCTGACCATGGGTTACACCTGGCAGACCGCGCTGGGTGCGGTGTTCCTCTCCGGCCTGATCTTCTTCGGGCTGTCGATCTTCAAGATCCGTGAATGGATCATCCACAGCATTCCGCTGGCCCTGCGCGCCGGCATTGCCGCCGGTATCGGCCTGTTCCTGGCGATCATCGCCCTGAAGAACGCCGGCATCGTCGTCGACAACCCGGCCACCCTGGTCGGCCTCGGCGACCTCAGCGCCGGCGGCCCGCTGCTGGCGTGCCTGGGCTTCTTTCTGATCGCCGCGCTGGCCTACCGCAAGGTCACCGGTGCGGTGATGATCGGCATCCTGGTGGTCACCGGTCTGTCGATCCTGCTCGGCCTGTCGCAGCTCAACGGCGTGGTGTCGATGCCGCCGTCGCTGGCGCCGACCTTCATGCAGCTGGACATCATGGGCGCGCTGGATATCGGCCTGATCAGCGTGATTTTCGCCTTCCTCTTCGTCGACCTGTTCGACACCTCCGGCACCCTGATCGGCGTGGCGCAGAAAGCCGAGCTGCTGGACAAGGACGGCAAGATGCCGCGCCTGGGCCGCGCCCTGCTCGCCGACAGCACCGCCACCATGGCCGGCGCGGCGCTGGGTACCTCGACCACCACCAGCTACATCGAATCCGCCGCCGGTACCGCTGCCGGTGGCCGCACCGGCCTGACCGCCTGCGTGGTCGCCCTGCTGTTCCTGCTCAGCCTGTTCTTCGCCCCGCTGGCCGGCGCCGTGCCGGCCTATGCCACCGCCCCGGCGCTGCTGTTTGTCGCCGTGCTGATGATGAGCAGCCTGGCCGGCATCGACTGGGACGACCTCACCGTCGCCGCGCCGGTGGCCATCGCCGCGCTGGCCATGCCGCTGACCTTCTCCATCGCCAACGGCATCGCCTTCGGCTTCATCGCCTGGACCGCCATCAAGCTGCTGGCCGGCCGCTGGCGCGAGCTGAGCCCGGCGATGTGGATTCTCTCGGCACTGTTCGTGGTCAAGCTGGGCTGGTTTACCGGCTGATCAGACCGTACACGTTCGCGGCCGCTCCCACTGTCCGCCGGAAGTGGGCTTGGCCGCGAAGCTCCTGAAACCTCTGCACGAAGCCCTGCCATGCCGCTGCCCCAGCTCGACCCCGCCCAATACGACGCCCAACTCGCCGAAAAAGCCGCCCGGCTGGAGGAGCTGCTGGCACCGTTCGATGCACCGGCAGCGGAAGTCTTCGATTCGCCGCGCGAGCATTACCGCCTGCGTGCCGAGTTCCGCCTGTGGCGCGAGGATGGCCAGCGCCATTACGCGATGTTCGAGCAGGGCGACAAGCACAAGGCGATCCTGATCGACGACTTCCCTATCGCCAGCCGCCGCATCAACGAGCTGATGCCGCAACTGAAGGCCGCCTGGCAGGCCTCAGAAGTGCTCAGCTTCAAGCTGTTCCAGGTCGAATTTCTCACCACCCTGAGCGGCGATGCGCTGATCACCCTCGCCTACCACCGCCCATTGGACGAGGCCTGGCAGGCCGAAGCCGAGCAGCTCGCCGCAGGCCTCGGCGTCAGCCTGGTCGGCCGCTCCAAGGGCAAGCGCATCGTCATCGGGCGCGATTACGTGGAAGAACAGCTGGTGGTCGCCGGCCGCAGCTTCCGCTACCGCCAGCCGGAAGGCGCCTTCACCCAGCCCAACGGCGAGGTCTGCCAGAAGATGCTGAACTGGGCCTTCGAAGCGCTCGGCGAACGCAATGACGACCTGCTGGAGCTGTACTGCGGCAACGGCAACTTCACCCTGCCGCTGGCCACCCGCGTGCGTCGTGTGCTGGCCACCGAGATCAGCAAGACCTCGGTCAACGCCGCGCTGGCCAACATCGAAGGCAACGGCATCGACAACATCGAGCTGGTGCGCCTCTCCGCCGAAGAACTGACCCAGGCGCTGAACGAGGTGCGCCCGTTCCGCCGCCTGGCCGGGATCGACCTGAAGAGCTACGACTTCGGCAGCGTCTTCGTCGACCCGCCACGCGCCGGCATGGACCCGGACACCTGCGAACTGACCCGTCGCTTCGAGCGCATCCTCTACATCTCCTGCAATCCGGAGACCTTGGCGCAGAACATCGCCCAGCTCGCCGATACCCATCGCATCGAACGCTGCGCGCTGTTCGACCAGTTCCCCTACACCCACCACATGGAAGCCGGGGTGCTGCTGGTTCGCCGCTGAGGCAGCAGCGCACTCGCCAGCCCCAGCAGGCCACTTGCCGCTCGGCGCTTCGCGGGCACGGCCTGGCCGCGCGGGCGAGCGCTCGGCGCACTTGAGCCCTCAGCCCTCGCGGGGGCCGCGCTGGCCCTTCGGCACAATCGGTGGTTCGCCGTCGGCGGCAGCGCGCGCCAGCGTTTCTCCGGTTGCCGTCTCCTTCCGCTCACGATCGCCCGCGGTGTTGGCCAGCAGGCTGCCGGTGGCAACCTGCAGATAGGCCTGCAGCTGGCGCAGCATCGACGCCGCGTTGTCGACATCCTCGATCCGCTGGGCGCTGGCATCGGCACCGAGGCGATACCGGTAAAGGCGCGGCTCGAGGTCCTTGGGCTGTACCAGGATCTGCTCGCCGCGGATCATCGCCACGGTCTGGTCGCTGCCCGAGGGCTTGATGATGCCGAAGCCCGGGTCACGTTCATCCAGTGCCAGCAGGTCGCGACCCCAGCACTGATGGCGCACCTCGCCACCGAGGCGGCCCATGATGGTCGGCACCACGTCGACCTGGGTACCCACCACTTCGCGCCGGCTGCCGAACTGCTCGGTGACGCCCGGGGCGATCAGCAGCAGCGGCACGTGGAAGCGGAACAGATCCATCTCGGTGAGCTGTTCCGGCGCGCCGAAGCCATGGTCGCCGACCACCACGAACAGGGTGTCCTTGTACCAGGGCTGGCGCTTGGCCTGCTCGAAGAAGCGGCCCAGCGCCCAGTCGGAATAGCGCATGGCGGTCAGGTGCGCATCCTGCGAGCCATGGCCGGTGACCGCCGGCACCGGCAGCGGGTCCGGCAGCGCATAGGGTGTGTGGTTGGACAGCGTCTGCAGCAGTGCATAGAAGGGCTCGTCCGGTGCCAGCGCGCCGAGCTCCTGCACGGCGCGGTCGAACATGTCCTGGTCGGAGACGCCCCAGGTCGGGTCGGCCACCACCGGGTCGACGTAGTCGTTGCGCCCGACGAAACGGGTCATGCCCTGGTTGCCGAAGAAGCCGGCCTGGTTGTCCCAGGCGAAATCGCCGTTGTAGACGTAGACGTCATTGAACGCCCGGGCGCTGAGCAGCTGCGGTAGCCCGGAGAAGCGGTTGCCGCCCTCCGGTGACTGCATCAGGTACTCGAATCCCGGCAGATTGGGAAAGCACGCCATGCTGGCGAACATGCCCTGGTGGGTGTGGGTGCCGTTGGCGAAGAAGCGCTCGAACAGCAGGCCCTCACCGGCCAGGCGGTCGAAGTTGGGTGTGATGCCGTCGCGGCTGCCCAGCGCGCCGACATAGCGCCCGGCGAAACTCTCCATCAGGATGACCACCACGTTACGCACCGGCAATCGACCGGCCTCCGGCGCCCGGTAGTCGCGGCGCACGGCGGCCAGCTCCGGGTCGGCCAGCTGGTCGTTGCCGGTCAACAGCAGCTCGCGGGTGACCGCCAGGGCCTCGTCCTCCGGCAGCACGGCCTCCCAGGCGTTGTCGCGATGATCGGAATAGCGGTTCTTCGCCGCCTCGTAGAGGGTCAGTGCCGGGTTCAGGCCGAGCTGGTTGATGAACACCGAGTCGGTGGTGAAGGCATCGCCCCAGCGTAGCGGCGGGCCCTGACGCAGGGTGCCGCGAGCGGCGACCACGCTGATCAGGACCAGCACCAGCAGCGTCGCGCCACGCCAGTGCCAGGCCAGCGGCGGACGAGCTGGCGAGCGGCGCATCTGGCTGACGCCGCGCGGCCGGCAGCGACCGTCGAGCCAGCGGAGCAGCAGCGCCCAGACCAGCGTCAGCCCGCCCCAGACGCTCAACAACGTGACCACCGGAAAGCCGTGCCAGAGCATGCTCAACACCGTGGCCGGGTCCTCGCCGAGGTATTGGAAGACCAGCGCATTCAGCCGCTGATGAAACTCCTGATAGAAGTTCAGCTCGATCACGCCGAGCAGGATCGCCAGACTGGCGCAGGTGGTGAGCCAGATTCGCTGCAGCCTGCGCGCGGCCATTGCGTGTGGGCTAAGCACCGCCAACGACAGCGGCACGAAGATATAGACCAGCACGCGCAGGTCGAAACGCAGGCCGTTGCCGAAGCCTTCGAGCAAGGTGGCCAGCGAGGCGTCACCAAGCAGCTCGCGGTTGAAAAGCAGCAGTGCCAAGCGCAGCAGGGCCAACAGCGTCAGCAGTGCGAGCGCACTGCCAGCCATGAACAGCAGGTGGTGGCGTAGTCCGGGCTGGACAGCCTGCGCGCGGGCGGTTGCGTCGGTCATGGGAAAGTCCTGGGTAAATGGAAGAAATTCAGAGGAGGATCACCGCCCAGATCAGCGCGATCAGCAGCATGGTCAGCAGCTGCGCCGCGCTGCCCATGTCCTTGGCGCGCTTGGACAGCGGGTGCAGCTCCAGCGAAATGCGGTCGACGGTGGCCTCGATGGCCGAATTGAGCAGCTCGACGATGGGCGCCAACAGCACCACGGCGATCAGCACGGCGCGCTCGACCCGACTGACCTCGAGCAGAAACGCCAGCGGTATCAGCAGCAGGCAGAGCAGCACCACCTGGCGGAACGCCGCTTCACCGAGGTAGGCGGCCCGCAGGCCGGCCAGCGAATAGCCCCCGGCGAGCCACAGCCGCATCAGGCCGCTGCGCCCCTTGAGCGCCGCGCCATCGGCCACTGTGCTGCCGCTTTCGGATGAGCATTCAGGCGACATCGCAGCGCACCTCGCGATAGCCGGCATGGGCGGTCAGCAGCCGTTGCCAGTCCGGTTCGCTCATGGCCGTGCAATGACGCCTGAGCTGGCGCAGGTCATGCCGGGCGGCGGCGTGACGGCGCAGCCGACGCCGGCTCTTTTCCAGATCGAGCAAGGCCACCTCGACGTGCGCTCCATCGTCTTGGCCATGGACACTGAGGAAAATGTGCTTGGGGTAACAGCAACCATGCTGCCAACGCGCGTGGTGGAGACGCCCGAGGGTGCGGCCGACCGCATCCAGCATGCGTGCCTGCACGACGCTGCCGTAGTAGCCCGGCATGCCCTCGCCGTACCAGTCCTCCAGGCTGACGAAGCCCTGCAGTTCGGCCGTTACCAGCAGGGCCTGCCACTGCCCTGCCTGCTGCCGCGTACCGCAGTAGATCAGCTCCGGCACGCGCACCCCGAGATCACGCAGGGCCTGCAGCGCGTGGCACTCGCGCAGCACCGTGGGCCGGCCGAACGGATGCAGCGGCGAGCGGTACAGATGGCCGATCTGGCGCTTGCAGTAGAGCAGCGGCTGCTGCAGATCGCGCGGGCGAATCCGCTGCACACCGCTTTCGCCGGCGCGTCGCCGGTTGGGCTCCTCGACCCACTCGCCACGCATGTCCCACCAGCGCTGGAAAGTACTGGTCCGCGCCTCGCGGGCCGGCAGTACGAAGGCTCGGCTCATGCTCAGCCCCGCTTGCGCAGTACGTAGACCCGCCACATGGCGTAGCCCGGGAGGAAATCGCTGCGGTCGAGGATGTCGAAACCGGCCTCGGCGAACTCCGCCTCGATCACCGAACGGGCGACCACGAAGCGGTTCTGGTTGTCCTTGGCCGGCCGCCGACGCTCCAGGCGCCTGCGCTTCCAGGCCTTGTAGTTGCCATCCACCCACAGCGAGACGATCAGCGTGTCGCGCGTGACGCGGTGGAATTCGCGCAGCATCGCCAGGCGATGCGCCGGGTCGGCGATGTGATGCAGCAGGCGCATGCAGAAGATGCTGTCCACCGCGTTGTCGCCCATATCGATGGCGAAGGCCGAGGTCTGGAAGGTTTCCACCCGCTTGACCACCCCCAGCGGTTGCGCGGCTTCGGCGATGGCCAGCATGTCGGCGGAATTGTCCGCGGCGAAGATCATCCGGCTCGGGTGCTCGGCCAAAAGGGGCCAGAAGCGCCCGGCCCCACAGGGCAGATCGAGGACCAGATCGGGCTCGCCGGCGATTTTCAGCGCGCGTCGCGCCATCTGCTCGTCACGCCAGTGCGACAGCCGTCGGGCGAGGCCGTCCTGGTGCTTGTGCAGGTATTCGTAGGCGTGCTGGCGGTCGTACTTGCGCGAGAACTCAAGTTCGATGGGGCTCGATGTCGGCATGTCGGGCACTCCGGGGGAAGACGGAGCGCCAAACTAACCGGCCGAACATCAACGGGTTGTCAAAGAGATGTGAAAAAAACGTCAAGACGCCAGGCGGACGGCAAAGCAGCTGCCGCAGGGTTCGCGGCCATGCACTTCGACCGTCCAGCCCTGGTGCGCACAGATTCGCCGCACCAGCGACAGCCCCAGGCCGAGCCCTTCGCCGCGCCCCTCGGCACCCCGCACGAAGGGCTGGAACATGCGCTCCTGCTGATCTACCGGAATCCCCACGCCGGTGTCTTCGACGCGGAAGCCGCCGTGCTCGAGCACCAGTCGCACCTGCCCGTGCTCGGTGTAGTGCAAGGCGTTGCGCAGCAGGTTGGACATCACCGTGCCGAGCAGCGTGTGGTTGTAGGTCTGCTGGTCATCGCCTTCGCGCACCACCTCGAACGCCAGTCCCTTTTCCCGCATCGGTGGCCCCCAGCGCTCGCTCTGCTCGCGGGCCACGTCAGCCAGGCCGGCGCTGCCACCGAAGACCTCCTGCTGATCGGGCCTGGCCCGCGCCAGCAACAGGAAGGTGTCGACCAGCGCCTGCATCTCCTCGGCCGCGCGCTGGATGCGCTCGGCCTGGCGCCGCGAGCGCTCGGGCAGGTCGCCGGAGAGCAGCAGCTCGCAGGCGCCGAGCACCACCATCAGCGGCGTGCGCAGCTCGTGGCTGACGTCGGCGGTGAACAGCCGCTCGCGCTCCAGCGTCTGGCGCAGCTGGCCGAGGGTGCTGTCGAACGCAGCCGCCAGATGGCCCACCTCATCATCCACATACTGCAGCGCCAGCGGCGGTGCCAGCGGATGCAGCTGGTCGCGGTGGCGCACCTGATTGGCCAACCGGCTGACCGGGGCCATCACCTTGTGCGCCATCAGCCGGCCGAGCAGCCAGGCGCCCAGCACGCTCAGCAGGAAGCCGGCGAGCACTGTCTTGAACAGGGCGTTCTCACGCTCCTCGAACTCGTTCTGGTCTTCCATCAGCACGTAGCGCTCGCCGTCCAGATCGCGTACGTAGACGTAGTAGGCCTCGTCGCCGCGGACCACCTCGGTGAAGCCCTCGGGCAGCGTGGCGAAGCCTTCGGGCAGCGGATAGTCCGGCAGCGCGGTGCTGAAGAAGCGTGTCTGGGCGTCGAGGCGCGGTGGACGTCCGCTGGGCAGGTCCTCGTGCAGCACGATATCCAGCTCGCGACTCAGCTCCTCGGTCACCAGCTGTGACTCGACGAAGTAGACCACCGCGACGATCCCCAGCGAGAACACGCCGCTGACCACCAGGGTCATCAGCGTGAAGGCGATGACGATGCGACGGGCGAAGGGTTGCTTAGTGAGCATCGCCGTCCTCCGCCAGACGGAAACCCACACCGTGCACGGTGTGCAGCAGCGGCCGGTCGAAGGGCTTGTCCAGTGCCTGGCGCAGCTGGTGGATGTGGCTGCGCAGGCTGTCGCTGTCCGGTACGTTGTCGCCCCACAGCGCTTCCTCCAGCGCCTCGCGGCGCACCACCGCCGGGCTGCGCTGCATGAGGATGGCCAGCAGCTTGTGGCCGATGGGGTTGAGCCGTATCGGCACGCCGCCGCGGCTGACGGCCAGGGTATCGAGGTCATAGACCAGGTCACCGACCTGCAGCTGGCGACGCCGCGAACCCTGGCTGCGACGCAACACCGCCTCGATACGGGCGACCAGTTCGGACAGCGCGAAGGGCTTGATCAGATAGTCGTCGGCGCCGGCTTTCAATCCCTTGATGCGATCCGGCAGGGCGTCGCGCGCAGTGAGCATGATGATCGGCGTGTCGCGCCGTGCGTCTTCGCGCAGGCGCTTGCACACCTGATAGCCATCGATGCCGGGCAGCATGATGTCCAGCACAATGAGGTCGTATTCCTGGGTCGCGGCCAGGTGCAGGCCACTCAGCCCGTCCTGCGCACAGTCCACCAGGTAGCCCTTGAGCTCGAGGTAGTCGAGCACGTTGGCCAGGATGTCACGGTTGTCTTCAATGACCAGGATGCGCATATCGGTTCGCGGCTATGACGATCTTTTCATGGCTTCTTGACGAAGGGCTCAGGGACGTCAACGCAGACTGCGCCGCGTTCGTCCTCAGCCGTGGATCATACGATGCCTTTTCTCCGTCATGCTCAGCTTCGTTATCTCGTCCTGCTGCTCCTCTGGCTCGTGGTATTCCGGTTGACCCTCCTCGCGGCGGAAGCTGTAGAACAGGTTCGGCTCGCTGACCACGTACAGCGTGCCGTCATTGTCCAGGGTCACGCCTTCAGGCTGCGGTGCCGAGCGGCCGAGGTCGCTGAACAGGCCGTTGAGGCTGCGGTAGCTGAGCATGCGGCCGTCGGCGCCGAGCTCCATCACCAGCCGCGACTCGTCGCTGAGCAGAATCAGGTGGCCGGTCTCGGCATCGAAGTGGATGTCGGAGAGGTCGGTGGCGAACACCTGACTGGCGATCCAGTCACTGCGATCGTGAACGGCCAGTTGCAGCTGGCCGTCGAGGCTGGCGGCGACGCCCCGGACCTCGTAGAGCTGGCGCGGGTCGCGCTCCTTGACGATGAACAGGCGGTCGCCCACGGCATCGTAGGTCACCCCCTCGAAGCCCTTGTTGCCGTTGAGGCCGATTCCCAGGGAGAAGAACCTGGCCTCGGACACATTGATGCTGCGCGCCAGTGTCGGCAGCTGGAAGATGCTGATCCGCTGGGCACGCTCGTCGGACACCGCAACCCGGCCGCCACCCATATAGGTCAGCCCCTCGATATCGCCGAAGCCTTCCAGCGGGTAGCGCTCGAGCAGCTCGCCGCGCTTGCTCAACGCGACGATTTCCGTCGGCCCGCCATTGATCACGCCAAGCAGGCGGTCGAGATCGCTGTCGTAGGTGATCGCCGAGAGGTTGCGGCTGATGCCCTCGATCGGTCGGGCGTCGATGGCTACCCCATAGCCCGGCAGCCAACGCAGCGCCGGATCGTGCGCGCTGACGTTCCACTGATGGGTCAGGTGGAAATACAGCCGCTCGTTCCAGTGCAACGCGATGCTCACGCCCAGGCCGATCAGCAGCAATGCGAGCAGGCCGAACAGCCGGTAATGGCGGCCCGAGCCTGTGGCCGGGCGTGGCACGGGGTATGGATGAATCTGCATCTGCTGGCCTTCCTCTTCGCGGCTCGCTCTGCTTGCGATAGCTGCTTCGGTGGTCGGCCGGCCAGCGTTCGATGGGCCTCTGGCGCAGCTGGAGCACCGGTGGCTCGACCCCGAGCGCGGCGACCATAGCCCAGCGAATGTGAAGAAAATGTCAGCGTTCTGACGGCTTAGGCGACTTAAGACTGCCTTAAGTTTGCCCACCAACAATCGGCCCAGGCTTCTAACCGAGGTTCCCCAATGGAACTGCCCTGGGTTGATCACACCGACATACTGGCCCGCATCGGCCGCGAGCCCTCGCTCTGCCTGCAACTGACACAGGCCGGCGAGGACCCGCGGCGCGTGGCCCTTGAAGACTTCATTCGCCAGCGCTTCGCCGAGCATTACGGCGCGCGGGTGCGTCACTTCATGCCCTGCCTGCTCGGCCTGCATGGCGACAACGGCCAGGTGCAGGGCGCGGTCGGCCTGCGCAGCGCGCAGCGTCGCCCGCTGTTTCTCGAACGGTACCTGGACGAACCCATCGAGCTGGCCGTTGCCCTCCGCAGCGGCCGCCCGGTGCCGCGCGAGGAGATCGTCGAGGTCGGCAACCTGGCGGCCTTCGGCAGCGCCTCAGCGCGGCTCCTGATCGTCGCGCTGACCGATCTGCTGGTCGCCCAGGGCTTTCGCTGGGTGGTGTTCACCGGCACGCCGGCCCTGCTCAACAGCTTCCAGCGCCTGGCCCTGGAGCCACTGGCGCTGGCCCCGGCCGACCCGGCGCGCATGGGCGAGGACCTGGCCGACTGGGGCAGCTACTACGCCAGCCGCCCGCAGCTGATGGCCGGCGAGATCCTGCCCGGCCACCAGCGCCTGCTGCAGCTGGGCATCTACGCCCGACTTGGCTACCAACCGTTGTTCGACGCCTCGGAGGTGCCGCATGCAGCCTGCAGCTGAACGCTTCTGGACAGTCCTGGAACAGCACAGCGGCATCGCCCTGGGCGAAGGGCCGCGCCAACTGAGCTACGCAGAATTGCGCCACGAGGTGGCCGCACGCGCCAGTCAGCTGCAACAGCTCGGCGTGCAGCGCGTCGCCCTGGCGCTGGACAACGGCCTGGAGTGGGCGCTGTGGGATCTGGCCCTGCTGCGCGCCGGGCTGATCTGCGTGCCGCTGCCGGGCTTTTTTTCCCCGGCACAGCAGGAGCATGTGCTGAATCACGCCGGCATTGACTGCCTGATCGGCACGCCAGGCGCGCTCGCCGAGCGCTGCGACTTCCAATCCGCTGAAGCCGGCCTGCTGCTGCTCCAGCCGCAGACAGTCACGCCGGTGCCGGCCGGCACCAGCAAGATCACCTACACCTCCGGCACCACCGGCCAGCCCAAGGGCGTCTGCCTGGATGCCGAGGCGCAGCTGGCGGTGGCCGGGAGCCTGTGGCAGGTCAGCCTGCCGTGTGATGTCCGGCAGCACCTGTGCGTGCTGCCGCTGGCCACCCTGCTGGAAAACATCGCCGGGCTCTATGCGCCGCTGCTGGCCGGTGCCCGGATCGAGTTGCGGCCGCTGACGCAGATCGGCTTCTCCGGCAGTGCCGGCTTCGACCTGCCGCGCTTTCTCGCCACGCTGAACGAAAGCCGGCCGCAAAGCCTGATCCTGCTGCCGCAGCTGTTGCTGGCGCTGGTCAGCGCCGCCGAGCAGGGCCTGCCGCTGCCGACGACGCTGCGCTTCATCGCCGTCGGTGGCGGGCGGGTGGCGCCGCAGCTGCTCGAACGCGCCGAGCGGCTCGGCCTGCCGGTGTTCGAGGGCTACGGCTTGTCCGAATGCGCCTCGGTGGTCTGCCTGAACACGCCCGAAGCACGGCGCATCGGCACGGTCGGCCGGCCTTTGCCGCACGTCGAGCTGCGCCTGGCCGACGACGGCGAGGTGCTGATCAGGGGCCCGCAGATGCTCGGCTATCTCGGCGAGCCTCCGCAGGTCGGCGAGTGGCTGGCCTCCGGCGATCTCGGCCATTTCGAGGACGGTTTTCTGGTTCTGCACGGGCGCAAGAAGCACCAGTTCGTCACCGCCTACGGGCGCAACGTCAACCCGGAATGGGTGGAGGCCGAGCTGGTTCAGCAGGCGCCGATCGCCCAGGCCTGGCTGCATGGCGAGGCGCTGGCGCAGAACGTCGCGGTGCTGGTGCCGCGGTATCCCGAGCTCAGCGATGCCGGACTGCAGGCGGCAATCGACCGGGTCAACGCCGGCCTGCCGGACTACGCCCGCGTACACCGCTGGCTGCGTGCCGACGCGCCGTTCAACGCCAGCAACGGCCTGGCCACCGCCAACGGCCGGCTGCGCCGCAATGCGCTGTTCAACCATTACCAATCGGCGATCAACGCCATTCAGCCCTGACTTTCGAGGTTCACCATGGAATTCTTCGACCAGCTGCAACAGCAGACCAGCGCCGAGCGCGAATACCTGTTGGCCGCGCCGATCATCCATTCGGCGCTCGCCGGCACCGCGACCCGCGCGCAATACATCGCCTTCCTTACCCAGGCCTACCACCACGTCAAACACACCGTGCCGCTGCTGATGGCCTGCGGTGCGCGCCTGCCGGAGCGGCTGGAATGGCTGCGCGAGGCCATCGCCGAATACATCGAGGAAGAGATCGGCCACCAGGAATGGATCCTCAACGACATCCGCGCCTGCGGCGGCGATGCCGAGGCGGTGCGCCATGGCCAGCCGGCGCTGCCCACCGAGCTGATGGTCGCCTACGTCTACGACCGCATCGCCCGGCACAACCCGGCGAGCTTCTTCGGCATGGTCAACGTGCTCGAAGGTACCAGCATCGCCCTGGCCACCCAGGCCGCCGGCGTGCTGCAGGACAAGCTCGACCTGCCGGCCAAGGCGTTCAGCTACCTGACCTCCCACGGCAGCCTGGACCTAGAGCACATCGAGTTCTTCAAGCGCCTGATGAACCGCCTCGATAACGAGGACGACAAGGCCGCCGTGGTGCACACCGCGCGGGTGGTCTACCGCCTCTATGGCGACATTTTCCGCAGCCTTCCCGCGGCGGAGCACGACCATGCACTTGCCTGACGCGCGCCTCCTGCTCACCGGTGCCAGCGGTGGTATCGGCCAGCTGCTGGTGGAACGGCTCTGCGCCGGCGGTGCCCGGCTGCTGCTGGTGGGGCGCGACAGCATTGCGCTGGAAAGCCTGGCCCGCCGTTACCCTGGGCAGATCAGTCTGGTTGTGGCAGACCTCACCCAACGCAGCGGGCGACAGCTGGTGCTGGAGGCCGCGCGCCGCTTTGGCGGGCTCAACGGTGTGATCAACGCCGCCGGGGTCAATCAGTTCAGCCTGCTCGAACAGCAGGACGAGGACGCCATCGCCCGGCTGATCGGCGTCAACGTCACCGCCACCCTGCAGTTGACCCACCTGCTGCTGCCCTTGCTGCGCCAGCAGCCGCGAGCGCTGCTGGTCAATCTCGGCTCGACTTTCGGCTCCATCGGCTACCCCGGCTTCACCGCCTACTGCGCCAGCAAGTTCGCCTTGCGCGGCTTCTCCGAGGCGCTGCGCCGCGAGCTGGCCGACAGCCAGATCAAGGTGCTCTATATCGCGCCGCGCGCCACCCGTACGGCGATGAACAGCGCCGACGTGGTAGCGATGAACGACGAGCTGAAGGTGGAGATGGATGATCCGCAAGAGGTCGCCCGGCAGATCGTCCATGCCATCACCGCCGAGCGAGAGGAGTTCTATCTCGGCTGGCCGGAAAAACTCTTCGTGCGCCTCAACGGCGTGCTGCCGCGGCTGGTCGACCAGGCGCTGCGCAAGCAATTGCCGGTGATCAAGCGCTTTGCCCGTGCCGAACAGCCACCCGCACCGCAACCCACCGCTCCCGGAGAACACCCATGAAGCCTCTGTTAGGCCTTTGCGCCCTGATGCTGGCCCTGGCCAGCCAGCCCTCCTTCGCTCTCAGCCCGGCCGGCGAGTCGTCGTTGCGTCAGATCCAGACGCGCTGGGCCGAGATCAACTACCAGACGCCCGAGGCCCAGCGCGAAACCGCCTTCGCCAGGCTCGCCTCGGAGGCCGAAAGCGCGGTGATCGGCGAACCGCAGGCCGCCGAACTGCATATCTGGCACGGCATCGTGCTCAGCACCTGGGCTGGCGCCAAAGGCGGACTCGGCGCGCTGGGGCTGGCCAAGCAGGCCAAGGCCGAACTGGAAAAGGCCATCGAGCTCGACCCGGCGGCACTCGACGGTTCGGCCTACACCAGCCTCGCCAGTCTCTACTACCAGGTGCCCGGCTGGCCGATCGGCTTCGGCGACGAAGACAAGGCCGAGGCGCTGTTCAAACAGGCGCTGGCGCTGAACCCGGACGGCATCGACCCCAACTACTTCCACGGTGACTTTCTGCTGCGCCAGAAGCGCTATGGCGAGGCGCAGGCCGCGCTGCAGAAGGCCCTCGCCGCACCCGATCGCCCCGGCCGTGAAGTGGCCGATGCCGGCCGCCGCGAGGAAGCCCGCGCGCTGCTGGCCAGGGTCCAGGAAAAGCTGGAATAAACCGAGACGGCGGCGTTGAATGCACGGCAATGCCCAGCGGCCGAGGACGACAGGAACGACATGCGCATTCTGCTGGTGGAAGACGATCGCGCCCTTGGCGAGGGCATCCGCACCGCGCTCAAGCCGGAGGGCTATACGGTGGACTGGCTGCAGGACGGCGCCAGTGCGCTGCACGCGCTGAACCATGAAAGCTTCGAGCTGGTCATCCTCGACCTCGGCCTGCCGCGCCTGGACGGGCTGGAGCTGCTCAAGCGCCTGCGTGCTGCCGGCAATCCGGTGCCGGTGCTGGTGCTCACCGCGCGCGATGCCACCGGTGACCGCATCGCCGGGCTGGACGCCGGCGCCGACGACTACCTGGTCAAGCCGTTCGACGTCGCCGAACTCAAGGCCCGCCTGCGTGCCCTGCTCCGGCGCAGCTTCAATCGACCGGAACCGGTGCTGGAATACCGTGGCATCCTGCTCGACCCGGTCAACCAGCAGGTCAGTTACCAGGGCACGCCGATCAACCTGCCGCGCAAGGAGTTCGTCCTGCTCCACGAGCTGCTCGCCCAGCCCGGTCGCGTGCTGACCCGCGATCGCCTGCAGCAGGTACTCTACGGCTGGGACGAGGACGTCGAGAGCAATGCGCTGGAGGTGCACATCCACCACCTGCGCAAGAAGTTCTTTCCCGAGCTGATCCGCACCGTGCGCGGCGTCGGCTATCTGGTGGACAAATGCTGAAGCGCTCGATCCGCCAGCGCACCCTGGCGCTGCTGCTCGGCACCCTGCTGGTCTCGCTGAGCCTGATCTCCTGGCGCAGCTACCGCGACGCGCGCCACGAGATCGAGGAACTGTTCGACGCCCAGCTGGCGCAAAGCGCGCGGCTGGTGCAGGGCCTGGTGATGCGCGAGATGGAGCCGCTGGCCCGCCAGGCCCTGCAAACCGCGCTGGATGCGGCGGTGAACGCTCGCCGCGATCAGGGCGTGCCGGGGCACGACTACGAGACCAAGCTGGGTTTTCAGGTCTACGCCGAGGACGGCAGCAGCGTGCTGCAGTCGGCCGGCGCACCGAACGGCGCCCTGCAGCAGCTGGCCGCGGGTTCGGCGTCGCCGTTCAGCCACCTGGCCGGCGGCTATCACGAGGTGCTGCTCGACGGCCATGCCTGGCGCCTGTTCCTGCTGCACGACCGCGAGGACGCGCTGTGGATTCTGGTCAGCGAGCGCGGCGATGTGCGGGGCGAGCTGGTGGGCAAGATCGCCCGGCGCAGCCTGTTGCCCGACCTCGTCGGCCTGCCACTGCTGGCGTTGCTGATCTGGCTGGCGGTGGGCTGGGGCCTGCGCCCGCTGGCACGCATGGCTCAGTTGCTCAAGAGCCGCGACCCGGACAACCTCGCGCCGCTGTTGCTGGCACCGCTGCCGCAGGAGCTGGAACCGGTGGCGGCCTCGCTCAATCGTCTGCTGCAACAGGTCAATCAGTTGATCGAACGGGAGAAGCGCTTCATCGCCGACGCCGCCCACGAACTGCGCACACCGCTGGCGGTGCTGCGCATCCATGCCCAGAACGCGCTACAGGCCGCCAGCGAGGAGGAGCGCGAACGAGCTCTCGAACAGCTGATCGCCGGCGTCGACCGCACCACCCGCGTGGTCACCCAGCTGCTGACCCTGGCGCGCCTGGAACCGAGTGCCCAGCGCCTGGGCCTGACCGACCTCGATCTGCTGCCGCTGTGTCGTGAAACCCTCGCCGAGCTGACGCCCCTGGCGCTGGCCCGCGGCCAGGAGCTGACGCTGGATGTCGACGAGCTGGCCGATTTCCACCTCAGCGGCGATGCGGCGAGCCTCGCCACGCTGCTGCAGAATCTGGTCGGCAACGCCCTGCAGTACACCCCCGACGGCGGCCAGATCCAGGTCGGCCTGCAGGCCACCGCTGCCGCGATCACGCTACAGGTGGACGACAGCGGCCCCGGGGTGCCGGCGACGCAACGTGACAAGCTGTTCGAGCGCTTCTATCGACAGGGTGACGGCCAGGGTGCGGGCCTCGGCCTGGCCATCGTCGCGCGCATTGCCGAGCTGCACGGCGCCAGCATCGAGCTGGCCGACTCGCCGCTCGGCGGGCTGCAGGTCGCCGTGCACCTGCCCCGCCAGCCTCTCAGCACGACCACCGGCGCGCAGCCGCGACCGCACGCCACAGGCGCAACGGGCATTCGCTAAGGTTCGCTTAAGCCTGGCGCCCTAGACTGCCGCCATTCCCCCACACGGAGTGCGTGAAATGTCTGTGACCACCCCCCTGCCGCGTTACGGCCGGCTGAGCATCGCCCTGCACTGGCTGATGCTGCTGCTGATTGCCGCCGTCTACGCCACCATCGAACTCAAGGGCAACTTCGCCAAGGGCAGCGAGCCACGCGAGCTGCTCAAGCACTGGCATTTCATGCTCGGCATGACGGTGTTCGCGCTGGTCTGGCTGCGGCTGATCGCCCGCTGGTTGCACCCGGCGCCGCGCTCGCTTGCCGGCGCGGGTTGGGAACAGGCGCTGGCCAAGCTGATGCACCTGGCGCTGTACGCGCTGATGATCGGTCTGCCGCTGCTCGGCTGGCTGACCCTGAGCGCGGCGGGCAAGCCGATCCCCTTCTTCGGCCTCGAACTGCCGGCGCTGATCGGCGCGGACAAGGCGCTGGCCGGCGATTTCAAGGAGCTGCATGAAACGCTGGCGGTGGCCGGCTACTGGCTGATCGGCCTGCATGCCGCAGCCGCGCTGTTCCACCAGTACGTGCGCCGCGACGGCACCCTGTTGCGCATGCTACCGCAGCGCCACCAGGCCTGAGGCGCAGACGCGACAACGCCCGGCCGATTCGCATCGGCCGGGCGTCGTGGCGTTTCAGCCGAGCAGTTCGCTGAACGGCAGGTACTGCACCAGCTCGCCTTCGGCGAGGGTGCGCTGGCACTCGACGACGGCCAACCCATCCGCCCAGGTCGCCGAGGTCAGCATGGCCGAGCCCTGGCGCGGGAACAGACGCACCTCGAGCCGGCCATCGACCGCTTCGAGCCGCGCGCGCAGGAACTGCTGGCGCACGTTGGCCTTGCGCCAGGCGAAGCCGGCAGGCAGGCGCAGCGGCGTGACCTGCACCTGCGTGCAGCCCTGGGCGCGCAGCAGGAACGGCCGAGCCACCACCAGCGAGGTGACCAGCGCCGCCGCCGGGTTGCCGGGCAGGCCGATCCACGGCGTGCCGTTGACTTCGCCGAAGGCCAGCGGCTTGCCCGGCTGGATCGCCAGACGCCACAGGTGCAGCTCGCCCAATTCGCGAATCGCCTGCTTGAGGTGATCCTCCTCACCCACCGAAACACCGCCCGAGGTGATGATCAGGTCGAAGCGGCTCGCCGCATCGGCCAGCGCGTCGCGGCTGGCGCCCAGATCGTCGATCAGGATCGGGTAGTCGTGCACCTCGCAGCCGAGGCTCTGCAACACGCCGAGCAGGCTGTAGCGGTTGGAGTTGTAGATCTGCCCGGCGTCCAGCGGCTCGCCAGGCTCGCGCAGTTCGTTGCCGCTGGACAGCAGCGCCACGCGCAGACGCCGGTACACTTTCACCCGCGCCACGCCGAAGGTCGCCAGCAGGCCGAGCTCCTGCGGGCGCAGACGCTTGCCGGCGTCGATCAGACGCTCGCCAGCCGCAGTTTCCTCACCCAGGCAGCGCACGTTGTCACCGGCGTTCACCGCCGGCAGCCAGATGCGATCGCCTTCGATACGGCAGTTTTCCTGCGCCACCACGGCGTCCGCGCCCGGCGGCAACGGCGCGCCGGTGAAAATGCGCACCGCATGCCCGGCCGGCAGCTGCTGACTGGCGGCGTCCCCGGCGGCGATGCGTCCGGCCAGTGGCAGCGCACCGCCTTCGGCCGGCAGATCGGCGGCGCGCAGGGCGTAGCCGTCCATCGCGCTATTGTCCCAGGGGGGCACCGGAAAGCTGGCATCCAGCGGCTCGGCGAGCACGCGACCGAGGGCATCGCGCAGCGCGACCGCTTCCACCGCGGGCGGCGCCGGCACCCGCGCCAGCAGCTCGGCGATGGCCTCGTCGACCGGCTTCAGCCCGCCGGTATCGCAGCCGCAGCCGCTCATGAGCGTGGCCCGCAGTTGTCCACCGCGGCCGCCTTCAGGTGCGGGACGAAGTTGCAGGGTTTGGTACGGCTATCCAACTGCTCGACGAGGATCTTGTTCCAGGCGGTGCGGCAGGCGTTGGTTGAACCCGGCAGGCAGCAGACCAGCGTGCCGTTGCTCATCCCGGCCAGCGCGCGGGACTGCACCGTGGAGGTGCCGATCTCGCTCAGCGATACATGGCGGAACAGTTCGCCGAAGCCATCGACGTCCTTGTCCAGCAGCGGCTGCACGGCCTGCGGGGTGTTGTCACGGGCGGTGAAACCGGTGCCGCCGGTGATCAGCACCACCTGCACGTTTTCGCTGGCGATCCAGCTGCACACCCGGGCGCGGATCTGCCAGATGTCGTCCTTGACGATGGCCCGTTCGGCCAGCGTATGGCCAGCGTTCTGCAGACCGTCGATCAGCGCCTGGCCGGAGGTATCGGAATCGATGTTACGGGTATCGCTCACCGTGAGCACGGCGATGTTCAGAGGCTGGAATTCGGTGTTGGACAGGTGAGCCATGGCTCGAAACTCCCTTGAAGATGTGTGCGCAGGCTGCACCGGCGCCGCGGGCCAGCCCATTCCCCGTTGGAGGTAGGCGCGCGGCAGGCGGTGCCGGCAGGTCGACCAACGCGCATGGCGTTGGTCAGCGAGCGTTGCGACAAGCCCGACTGCAACGCAGCGGGGCATGGGTCAGACCGACAGTGCCGGCCGATGGTAGCGAATAAAACGGTCGGCCCGCAGCCCGTTCGGCGCGGGCAGTCAACCGCCGCTGGCGTTCATGAAGCGCAATACCTGGACCTCGCCGCCGCTGGAGAATTCGTGGCGCAGCGGTTTGCGTTGCAGCGCGGCGTGAATGGCGTCGATCACCGGCTGGTCGCTGGTCGGGTGGCGGCGCAGTAGTGCACGCAGGTCGATGGAATGCTCGTGGCCCAGGCACAGCAGCAGGCGCCCTTCCACGGTCAGCCGCACGCGGTTGCAGGTGGCGCAGAAGTTGTGCGAATGCGGCGAGATGAAGCCGATGCGCGTCTGCGGGTGCTCCGGCAGGCGCACATAGCGCGCCGGCCCGCCGCTCTGCTCGGCCGAATCGACCAGCGCGTGACGCTCGGCGATCAGCGCCTTGACCTCGTCGCTGGAGCAGAAGCTCTCGCCGCGCGAACGGCCGACATCGCCCAGCGGCATTTCCTCGATGAAGCTCAAGTCCAGCCCGCCGGCGATGGCGAAGTCCACCAGGTCGGCGACTTCCTCGGCGTTGCGGCCCTTCATCACCACGGCATTGAGCTTGATCCGCTCGAAGCCGGCGGCGCGCGCCGCATCGATGCCGTCGAGCACCTGCTGCAGCTGGCCGGTGCGGGTAATGGCGTGGAATTTCTCGGCGTCCAGGCTATCCAGACTGATGTTCAGCCGCTTGACCCCGGCCCGTGCCAGCGGTGCGGCGAGCCTGACCAGCTGCGAGCCGTTGGTGGTCATCACCAGTTCACGCAGACCGGGCAAGGCCGCGATGCGCTCGCAGAGACCGACGATGCCCTGGCGTACCAGCGGCTCGCCGCCGGTGAGGCGGATCTTCTTCACGCCCAGCCCGACGAAGATGCGCGCGATGCGCTCCAGCTCCTCCAGACCGAGCACCTGCTGGCGCGGCAGGAAGGTCATGTCCTCGGCCATGCAGTAGACGCAGCGGAAGTCGCAGCGGTCGGTGACCGACATGCGCAGGTAGTCGATCTGGCGGTTGTGGGCATCGCGTAGTTGAGTCATCGATAACACCTCTGAAGCCTCGTAGGGTGGATGACGCTTATTCATCCACCGTGGGCCCCGCGCGGTGGGTGGTGAAGCATCATCCACCCGACGCAGGGCCAAGCCGCCGTCATTGCATCAGTGGCGTTTCCGCGCCCTGCAGGTGGATGCCCTCGATGTTCGCCGCCCCCACCAGGTTCTGCAGGTACTGGCTGACGCCGATCTGCCAGACACGCTGGTTGAGTTCGGCGCGAATCGTTCCGGCGACGATCTCATAGGGCAATTGCTCGCCCTCGATACGCTGGTCGACGAACACCAGATGGTAGCCATAGCGGCTTTCCAGCGGCTGCTGGCAGAGGCCGACCGGCAGACGGAACAGCTGGCGCTCGAACTCCGGCACGGTCTGGCCCTTGCTGATCTGCCCAAGCGCCCCGCCCTGCTCCTTGGACGGACAGGCCGAATGCTGCAACGCGAGTTCGGCGAAGCGTTGCGGCGCCGCCTGCAGTTGCCGCAACAGGCCCAGCGCCTGTTCCCGCGCCAGGCTGCGCGCTTCGGCGTCATCCGCCGGACAGGCCAGCAGGATGTGCCGCGCGGCCAGCAGCGGCGCGCTGAAGAAGCGCTGACGGTTGCCGTTGTAGTACTGCTGACAGGCCGCCTCGTCGGCCAGCGGCAGCGGCACTTCCTGTTCGATCAGCGTGCGGGTGGCCGCTTCTTCCTCGCTTTCACCGGATTCAGCACGCACCACCAGGCCGAGTTCGGCGATGCGCTGCTGCAACAGCTCGCGCACCACCAGTGCCTGGGTCGCCAGAAAGACCGCCTCGTCGCGGCTCTCGGCGGGGTGATACTGCAATTCCTGGGCGATGGCCTGGGGCGCGATCGCCACCCCGTTGACCCGCACCCGCGGCCACTCCTGCTCGCTGCTGGCGATCAGCAGCGGCTCGCCGGAGGCCTGCTCCTCGGCGGGCTGGTGTTCTTCTTCATGCGGTAGCTCCTCGAACAGAGGGGCCTCGGCCGGCACTTCGATTTCCGGGCGGGCGCCGCCACCGCAGCCGCCACCACCCGTGCTCCCACCACATCCACAACCCATGATGATTACCTCGATAAGACGCTTGAAGCTTCGATCCGATCGACCAGACCGGCTGACGCGTGGGGCGTCAGCCGGCAAGGGTCATACCGGGCTCTTGCTCTTTGCCGTGGCAGGCACGGCGGACGGCACGGCGGTTTCGCGTACCGGTGCTTCATAGGTGCGCGGGCGCTGCGGACGCGGCATGGCCGGCTTGACGCCCTTCTGCCGGACGATCTGGTAGCGCCGGCCCAGGTACCACACCGGCGCACTGACGATGTGCACCAGACGGGTGAAGGGGAACAGCACGAACAGGGTCACGCCGAGGAACACGTGCAGCTTGTAGATCACGCTGACCGACTCGATGGCGCCTGCGGCCTTGACCGGCTGCAGGGTGACCAGACTCTGCGCCCAGGTGCCCAGCAGCACCATCACCGAACCGTCCAGGTGGCCGGTGGAGGCGACGATGGTCAGCAGCCCCAGCACCAGCTGCGCCAGCAGCACGAACAGGATCATCACGTCGCTGGTGTTGGAGGTGGCCCGCACGCGCGCGTCGGTCAGCCGGCGATGGATCAGCATCACCAGGCCGATCAGGCAGAGGATGCCGAAGAAGCCACCGGACACCATCGCCACGATCTGCTTCTGACCGCTGGTGATGAAGTGGTGATACAGCGCCTCGGGCATCAGCAGGCCGACGAAGTGACCGGCCAGGATGAAGATGATGCCGACGTGGAACAGGTTGCTCGCCAGGCGCATGCGGTTGTTCGACAGCATCTGGCTCGAGCCGGCCTTCCAGCTGTATTGCGACAGGTCGAAGCGCGCCCAGCTGCCGATCAGGCAGATGGCCAGGGCGATGTAGGGGTAGACCCCGAACAGCAGGAAATTGAAGTTAGACATTGCGCACCTCCTGGGCGAGCGCGGCGGCCTGCCCGTCATGCTTGAAATCGGTCCAGTGCAGCGGCACCGGGCTTTCCTCGCGAGCCTTGCCCGGCCCGCTCGGCATGGATGGGCAGCGATCCTGCTGCTCGGCCTGGAGGAAGTTGACCTGCTCCTCCTCCCAGATCTTGTCCAGGGCCTCCAGCGAGTCGTCGCGCTCTTCGGCGGCAACCTGCTCCTGCAGGCCGGCCAGGGTTTCCTGCACCGGCTCGCCGGCGATCTGCAGCAGTGCGGTGAAGCACGCGGCATGCGGGCTCTCGCGCTCCTGCAGACGGGCCGCCAGCAGGGCCAGCAGATGGGCGACATCGGCCAGCCCCTCGCGGGCCTCGAGGTCTTCGCGGGTGGCGAGGTACTCGAGGTACAGCGGGATGTAGTCCGGCAGCTCGCGCACGCCGATGGCGAAGCCGGCCTCGGTGTACTGCGCCATCAGGTCGACCATGGCCTGGCCGCGATCGCGGGACTCGCCATGCACGTGTTCGAACAGGAGCAGCGACAGCGCGCGGCCGCGGTCGAACAGGTCGGTGTAGCGCTCCTGCACATCCATCAGGTCGCCTTCGGTCAGCTCGTCGAGCAGGCGGCGCAGCGCGATGCGCTGCTCCGGGCTGATCTCGCGAGCCGAGCCGATGGCCTGAGCCAGTTCGGCATGGCCGTCGCGCAGGTGCTGGTCGGGATAGTCCAGCAGCAGGGAAATCACTTTAAGGATGCGCATGGCTCAGTCCTCCCACAGCTGGACGGTCTTGATGATGTCGCGGCGGTTGGCCTTCCTGGCGCCGAACATGTTGGTGTCCGAGGCGCCCGAGCAGCCGCTGCCGAAGCTGAAGCCGCAACCGGAGCGCTCGGCGAAGGCGTCGCTCATGGCCTCTTCGCGGTGCGCGGTCGGGATCACGTAGCGGTCCTCGTAGTTGGCGATGGCCAGGTAGCGGTACATGTCCTCCACCTGGGCGACCGACAGGCCGACGCTCTCCAGCACCTTGAGGTCCTGCACGCCATCGACCTGCTCGGCGCGCTTGTAGGCACGCATGGCGAGCATGCGCTTGAGCGCCAGCTTGACCGGCTCCTCGTCGCCTGCGGTGAGCAGGTTGGCCAGATAGCGCAGCGGGATGCGCAGGCTGTCGACGTCCGGCAGCACGCCGTCCATGCTGACGTGACCGGCGCTGGCGGCGTTCTGGATCGGCGACAGCGGCGGCACGTACCAGACCATCGGCAGCGTGCGGTATTCCGGGTGCAGCGGCAGGGCCAGCTTCCAGTCCACCGCCATCTTGTAGACCGGCGACTTCTGCGCGGCTTCGATCACCGACATCGGAACGCCGTCGTTGAGCGCCTGCTCGATGACCTTCGGGTCGAACGGATCGAGGAAGATCTCCAGCTGCTTGGCATACAGGTCCTGCTCGTTGACGGTACTGGCCACTTCATGGATGCGGTCGGCGTCGTACAGCAGCACGCCGAGGTAGCGGATGCGGCCCACGCAGGTCTCGGCACAGACGGTCGGCATGCCGGCCTCGATGCGCGGGAAGCAGAAGATGCACTTCTCGGATTTGCCGCTCTTCCAGTTGAAGTAGATCTTCTTGTACGGGCAGCCGCTGATGCAC
>OGCL01000098.1_pt1 | contig 98463 bp, 88 predicted proteins | sample 1570041 | NCBI WGS metagenome assembly OGCL01 (sample SAMN06266162, study PRJEB24511) | hot springs metagenome | isolation source: Hot spring water | place: South Africa: Limpopo | collected 2015-06-22
GGAAAGTTTGATATCATCATACTAATAGTATTATGATTTTGATAGCCTCTAGTTTACACGATTAGAGGCTATTTTTGTAACATGTTTGCTGTCATTCAACACTTCTGGATGCAGCTACATCCTGATGCCATTTTTCTGACGGATGATGCAGCAGCACGATTGGCAGCAACGACGTTAGGGGTGCGAGTGCATGGCGCAATTGGGATACTATTGAGGGCAATCCGTCGGCAACAATTGAGCCGTGCTGAGGTGATTGAGATTTTACAAACTTTGCCTTGTCAATCCACGCTACATGTTAAGGCTAGTTTGCTAGAAAAAGTCTTGACAAGACTACGCGAAGAAGCTGAGTGAAGTAGATCGTTACAGACCTTCACCTCAACCTCATCGGCAAACATTATCAATCTTATCTGAAAGCGTTCAATGACCGCATTTGCCACCGGTTGGATGGTCACGATCGCCTGCTCAAAACTGCCTGCGGCCCCATCCGCCACCTGATGCAAGTGTATCCCAACAAAAAAGCCCTGACGGTTACCGCCAGAGCCACAAGCCTCAATTCCAAAAACCGAAAAGGGAGAAACCAAAAAGGAGCAATCTAGTCAGAAAAAAACCTTAGTGAATCCCGAAGGAGAGCAACACCAGGGCCGTCACAAACAGCGTCGCCAGACCCCCTTGCAGCGCATACCGTTGTTGCTGGAACGCCGAGGGGTAGGTGGCATAGTACATTTCCGGCTCAACTGCGTAGGAGAAAGTCAGATCGGTGCCGCAGTGGCCTATCGGGGATATTGCTCCAGCAGGTGGATGACCTCCTCCAATTGCTGGGCAGTGTCGGCGTATCCGATCGCCGTTAATTGTTGTTTTGCCTGAATCAGTCGTTCTTTGGCATCCTGAGTTGCTCCTTGCACTGCCAGAACGACCGCCAATTGATAGTAGGGTTCAATGCGGTCTGGATGGATTTGCATTTCCCTTTCTGTCGGTGACGTGACGTTTCAGACTCATTAAGGCGCGATCGAATAATTCAGTCGTCATCGATTTAATGACTAGGACTAACCCCGGTGTTCCTACCTTTGATTACAATGAGACCCTTCTGCCCTACCCAAAAATTTCGCCGAAAAAGTCGATCGCGTCCTTCAGAGCAACAATAAAACGATCGATTTCCTCGTGGGTATTGTAGAAATAGAGGCTGGCACGGGCCGTGGATTGAATCCCCAGATACCGATGCAACGGTTGCGTACAGTGGTGACCTGCTCGAATCGCAATCCCGGCTTGATCCAGAATTGTCGAAAGGTCGTGGGGATGTACTGCCCCCGTGGTAAACGAGGCTAACGCTGCCCGACCCGATCCATCCGCCGCTGGCGGGGGACCATAGACCGTCACTGACGGTAAGGTTTGCAATTGCCGGAACAGATAGGCCGTCAACTCATGCTCATAGGCTTCAATTTGGTCCATGCCAATTTGGGTCAGGTAATCCACCGCCGCCCCCAGGGCGATCGCTTCCCCGATCGCGGGCGTTCCTGCCTCAAACTTATGAGGCACATCGGCATAGGTCGCATGATCCAAAAACACATCCGCAATCATTTCACCGCCCCCCAAAAACGGCGGCATCGATCGCAGCACCTCCCGCTTGCCATAGAGGAACCCAATCCCCGTGGGCGCACACATCTTATGACCTGATGCCACCAACCAGTCGCAATCCATTGCCTGCACATCGATCGCTAGATGGGGCATACTTTGGCAGGCATCAATCAACACCTTCGCCCCCGCTTGATGGGCTAAATTGGTAATTTCCGTCACTGGATTAATGCAGCCCAGGGTATTCGACACATGGACGACGGTAACTAGCTTGGTGCGATCGTTCAACAGGGATTGATACTGGGTTAAATCAAACTCACCCGTCGGCGTTAATTCCACATAGCGCAACACCGCCCCCGTTTTCTGGGCCACCAACTGCCAGGGAATAATATTACTGTGGTGTTCCATCACCGAAAGAACAATCTCATCTCCCGCTTGCAGCATATTCAACCCCCAGCTATAGGCCACCAAATTGATCGCTTCACTGGCATTGCGGGTAAACACAATTTCCTGGTGCGATCGCGCCTTGATAAACCGCGCCACCTTCTCCCGTGCCCCCTCATAGGCATCCGTTGCCTTGGCACTCAAGGTATGCACCCCTCGATGGACATTCGAGTTGTACTGTTCGTAGTAATCCCGCAGGGCATTGAGTACAACTAACGGTTTTTGTGAGGTGGCCGCATTATCCAGATAGGCGAGGGGATGGCCGTGAATGTCCTGATGCAGAATGGGGAAATCGGCTCGAACTTTTGCGGCTAGTGTTTTTTCTTGGATGAGAGTCATGGGAGTTAGGGAGGAAGGGATAGGAGGAAGGAAAAAGGAAAAAGGAAAAAGGAAAAAATTGGTTTGAAAGTTAGGTGTTGATTAGGCTGGGTTGGTAAAAGTCGAGGATGGTTTGTAAGCAGCCAAGGATTAGGGGAATTTCGTTAATGAAGTAGAGACGGTTATCGATTTGGAGGTCGCGATCGCGGAGTTGCAGAAATTGCCACATCTCACCCGTGGTCACACAGCCAAAAATGGTTTCCAGGTTGGGATATCGTCGTTGGTTAAAACGTTGGACTGCTACCATCTGGGCTGCACATTGGCCAATACCCACCTCCAAATCCTGTTTCTTGGCCTCAACCAGGCAGCAAATGGGTCTGGTGATGATATCGGTCATTTCTCCTAGGGCCAAAATGAAATCACATTCCCCGACTAAACCGCGATCGCGATCGACCTCCAGGTTTTTACCGGAATAAATGGCAAATTGACCGGGATTGCGATTCGCGATCTCCAGCAATAAGGGCATGACGATCAACTCCGATCGTGCCTTTTCACTGGCGGAAGACGACGTAAACTGACGGGTGAGGGCAAGGGTTTGCTCTAACCAGTGACTCATTACCAAAGGGGTAACCTCTGCAAATAACGACGATCGCCGCACCTCCAGATCAAACTCGTTGGCTACTCGCTCTAGGGTAAAGTCACTGTAGGTCATTGCCGCTCACCCTCCTGCATTTAGACCTGCATCTAGAGATGTACCTCAGTTTTCACCGTCTGGATGAGTTGCTGTCGCAATGATGCGATCGGTAATTGTTCAATCACCTCCGCCGCGAAGGCATCGACCAACAGCTTTTGGGCCATGCCGCGATCGAGACCCCGACTTTGGAGATAGAAAATCTCATCGGCCTCTAGCTGGCTCACCGTAGCTCCGTGGGTGCATTTGACGTTATCGGCAATAATCTCCAACTGGGGTTTGGTATCCACCCGTGCCCTAGGCGACAATAACAGGTTGCGGCTTAACTGTCCCGCATCGGTTTGCTGCGCTTTTTGGCCCACAATAATCGCCCCATTGAACACCGCATGGGCACGATCGGCCACAATACATTTCTGCAATTGCCGCACCCGACTATAGGGAAATGCCAGATCGACCGCCGTATGGGTATCTAAGCACTCTTCCCCCGCCGCGATCGTTAACCCGTTTAGCGTTGTTTCGGTTTGTTCCCCCGTTTGGGAAACTTCCAGGGTATGGCGACCAATCTGGGCTTCCAGGTTAATCGCGTGGTTGGTATAACGGCTGTCTTTCGCCTGGGAAATGGCCGTTTTGCCGATCTGAAAAGCCGTCGTGCTTTGCCATTGGATGCGGCTATGGTTCACCTGGGTATTTTCCCCCAGCCAAATCTCGGTGACGCTATTAGTGAATGTCGGCGTTTCGCCAGCTAGTTGCCGATAGGATTCCAATACATTAACCGTACTGCCGGCCTCAGCCACCACTAAACACCGGGGTTGAATCAATTGGGGTTGGACCTGGGGAGCCGTGATAAACAGTAGATGAATTGGGATCTGCACGACGCAATTTTTCGGCACCCACACGATCGCCGCTTCTGCCAAGCCGATCGCATTCAATGCTGCAAACACATTCCGTAATCCCGCCAGTCCCCCTAGATAGGTGGGTAGCTTTTCGGCTAACTCTGGTTGTTGTAAAGCCGCTGCTAGATTGCCCACAAAAATCCCTGGAGGGAGTCCGGTGAGATTAGACAGGTCCGCTTGATAGTAACCGTTGACAAAGACCAGTTGACTGGTTTGGGTTTCCGGTAACATGAACGGCGCGATCGCGTCCGGCGTTATCGGTTGAGTGAGTTCACCTGTTCCCGCGATCGTCACCTGAAGGAGAGCCGACAAATCCGTAAACCGCCACTCCTCATCGTGGGTCGTGGGAAAACTCAATTCCGATAAATGGGCTGCCGCCTGTTCCCGCAGTTGCTGTAGCCATTGGGGGGATGACCCTGCCGTGGTCGTCGTTTCTGCTAATCGTTTCAGGTTAGCCAAATAAGCGGTGCGATAGGCGGCTGGCGAAGTAATACTATCATCGGGCGATCGCGAGCCGCCCAAACCTACCAACGCAGGCGATACTTGAATCGTCATCAGGCCACCCCCGCTGCTGCCGCTTCCAATACCCAGTCGTACCCCTTGGCTTCCAGTTCCAGGGCCAATTCCTTAGTGCCAGTTTTAATAATCTGTCCCGCACTCATCACATGGACGTAATCAGGCACGATGTAATCCAGCAGGCGTTGATAGTGGGTAATCAGCAAAATCGCGTTGTCAGGCCGAGTGAGTTGATTCACCCCATTGGCGACAATTTTAAGCGCATCAATATCCAGTCCCGAATCGGTTTCATCCAGGATCGCTAACGTCGGTTCCAGGAGCGCCATTTGCAGGATTTCATTGCGCTTTTTCTCACCCCCGGAGAAGCCCTCATTCACACTGCGGCTTAGGAAGTTGGGGGTCATCTTCACCACTTCCAGCCGTTCCTGGATGAGGTCATCAAAATCCAGCGCATCGAGTTCTTCCAATCCTTTGTGTTTGCGATGGGCATTGTAGGCCACGCGCAGGAAATCGAGATTCGTCACACCGGGAATTTCCAAGGGATATTGGAAGGCCAGAAACACTCCCTCCCGTGCCCGTTCCTCCGGCTCCAGATCCAGCAGGTTTTTGCCCTGGTAGATCACTTCACCGCCGGTTACTTCATAGTCGGGGTGACCGGCCAGGATTTTGGAAAACGTACTTTTCCCCGATCCGTTGGGTCCCATGATCGCGTGGATTTCCCCAGCGCGAATCTCCAAGCTTAACCCCTTCAGAATTGGGGTATCGTCCACATTTGCGGTCAAATTGCGAACCGATAAAATGACCTCACCGTTTGCGTTAATCACACTTAAACCTCTTCACTAACCTCTTCACTGTATCTGTAATCCAATCCCGGTGCGGGTTAACGTCGATCGCTTAACACGACTGCTGGGCCGGCGCCTTCATAATCGCCAACACCGCATAGAGTTCATTCTGCTGACTTTCCAGATCAAACTGGTCCGAAAGGGCATACTGGGGCGGGTGTCCCGGCACAAGCTTAACAAACATAAAACTCGCCCCATTCGTCAGCATCCCAAAGCAGGGTTTATCAACCTTGGTATGGGCCAGCATATAAGCCAGTAATTGGGCCAAGCCCGACTGCAACGAATAGGAAATTTCCTTCGTCTCAATCACCAACACCCAAAACCCTTCCTTAAGAACCAGCACATCCAACTGGTCGCGAATAATTAAACCCTCATCTTCACTCACAATTTCGGTCGATTGCTCTACCTTGATATGGAAGGGGGGCAAGAAAAAACCGGCGAGGAATAGGAGGGGTGACAGCACCGAGATCTGCACCATCTTTTCCAGATAGGGTGGGTATTCCAGCAGGTTGTAAAATCCCTGGCGCACCAGATCGAGGAACCCTCGTTCAGCCTCGGTTAAATCCGGTAAATTCTCCTGCCATTCCGAGAAAAACGCCCTGTCGTGGACTCGCTGTAACCCAAATTGGTCAATCAAGTCCCGTAACGTGACATTTTTCGCTGGCAGGGTTTGTACCATTACGACTACCCGACACTACCCTCTAGTTTGAGACTCAGCAGACGATCGGCCTCGACCGCAAACTCCATCGGTAGTTGATTAAACACTTCCTTACAGAAGCCACTAATCATCATCGAGATCGCATCTTCCGCTGCAATCCCCCGCTGGGCAAAGTAGAACAATTGGTCTTCGCCAATCTTAGACGTCGAAGCCTCATGCTCCACCCTAGCTGCCTGGTTTTGCACCTGGATATAGGGGAACGTATTCGCCTGGGCGCGATCGCCGATCAGCATCGAATCACATTGGGAATAGTTGCGTGCCCCTTTGGCTTTGGGACCGACTTTTACTAACCCGCGATAGCTGTTCTTTGAGTGACCGGCGGAAATGCCCTTAGAAACAATCGTGCTGCGGGTATTACGCCCCACATGGATCATCTTAGTACCCGTATCCGCCTGCTGATAGTTATTCGTCAGCGCGACAGAATAGAATTCACCCACAGAGTTATCGCCCACCAGCACACAACTGGGATACTTCCAGGTAATCGCAGAGCCGGTTTCCACCTGTGTCCAGGAAATCTTGGAATTCACCCCCTGGCAGAGGCCCCGCTTGGTGACAAAGTTGTAAATGCCACCCTTACCCTTTTCATCCCCGGCATACCAGTTCTGTACGGTTGAATACTTGATTTCGGCATTATCCAGAGCCACCAATTCCACCACCGCTGCATGGAGTTGGTTGGTGTCGAACATGGGAGCCGTGCAACCTTCCAAATAGCTAACATAGCTCCCCTCTTCGGCAATAATCAGCGTCCGTTCAAACTGCCCCGATTCCCCATTGTTAATCCGGAAATAGGTAGACAGTTCCATCGGACAGCGAACGCCCTTGGGGATATAGACAAAGGAGCCATCACTGAATACGGCTGAGTTCAAGGCCGCAAAGTAGTTATCCCCCGTTGGCACCACGCTACCCAGGTACTTTTGCACCAATTCGGGATATTCGCGCACCGCCTCGGCGATCGAGCAGAAAATCACCTCTGCCTTGGCCAACTTTTCCCGGAAGGTCGTCGCCACGGACACACTGTCAAACACGGCATCCACCGCCACATTCGCCAGCCGCTTTTGCTCCGAGAGGGGAATCCCCAACTTCTCGAAGGTTTCCAGCAGGACCGGATCGACTTCCTCTAGGCTTTGCTTTTTCGCCTGCACCTTGGGGGCGGAATAATAAATGATGTCCTGGTAATCGATCGCCGGATAGCTCACCGCAGGCCAAGTCGGTTCCTTCAGCTTTTGCCACTGGCGAAATGCCTTCAGCCGAAACGCCAACATGAACTCCGGTTCACCCTTTTTGGCCGAAATCAGCCGCACCGTCTCTTCCGTTAGCCCACGGGGGATCGTATCCGACTCAATCTCGGTGACAAATCCGTACTTGTAGGGCTGATTGACCAGGTTTTTCACGACTGCTGTCATGGTTGTGCCTCCCGTTAGTGTGCCGATACCGCGTTCGTAGTGCCGCGAATCTCTTCAAAAGTAATTTCCTGTTTGGTGCCCGCAAACGGGTTATCCGGCATCAGGAACAACATGCAATGACATTCCCGCCGCTCCCGCATCGGCACACAGGGACAGTTCCAATAGCTGGCGTGAACCTCGGCTTCCTTGTCTTCGTAGTGACGACAGGGACACAGGGGCGACCCATACTCATCCTTATGCTTCGCCAGGCCCTCAATCACCACCGCCGTAATACTGGGGTCGCTACAGAAGTAGGTGCCCGTTCGCTTGGCATAGGTCTCGGAGAAATGCCGCATGGCTTCTAGGCTTTTATCAGAGGCTTGTTGGGGCTGGGTAGTTTGCATGATGGTTAATGTGACAGAACGAACCGAGACCAGTTAAGATGGATAAAACAACGACTGTGTTGTTTAACTTGTCCCTGAGGTTAGTTTAGCAACAATTGTGTTGTTAAAGTCAACTGACTCAGATAAATCTGTCGTTTATCTGGGACTGCTGCCTAGCCCTCATGCCTAGCTCTGTTGCGCCATGCCGTCGATCGCACTGCACATGACGACTACCCAGCACACCTCGACCAAGCAGGATATCCTCCAGTTCTTGCTCAAACACGGGCAGGCCACGGCCCAAACCCTTGCCGAAGCTTTAGACATCAGTCCCCAAGCCGTGCGGCGGCACCTGAAGGACCTGGAGGCGGATGACCTGATCCGGCACCAGACACTCCAGGAGGGTCCCGGACGCCCCAACCATGTTTATGAACTCAGCCAAACCGGACGGGCACAATTCCCGGCCAATTACGATCGCTTTGCCCTCTCGCTGCTGGATACCCTGGCAGAAACCGTCGGGGAGGAAGGGGTCGGATCTATTTTACGCAAACAGTGGCAACGCAAGGCGATGGAATATCGGCAGCAGTTGGGGAAGGGCCCCCTGCGCGATCGCGTCGAACGCTTGGCCAACCTGCGGCGGACTGAGGGCTATATGGCGGAATGGTATGCGGTGGAGACGGGGCAAGCCGCCACGCCAACCCAATTTATGTTAACGGAACACCACTGTGCGATCTCCAGTGTGGCGGAGTCGTTCCCAAGTGTCTGCGGCCATGAACTCGAAATGTTTGCAGCGGCACTCCCGGATTGTGTAGTGGAGCGTACCCATTGGATTAATGAGGGGGAGCATCGCTGTGGCTATCTGATTCAGGCCAAGGTGGGTGCCCGTGAGGTGGGCTGAGTGGGCATGAATGGGCACCACCGAAGCACCAAGGCACCGAGGGCAGGACAATCTGGTTAGCGCTAGTACAGTAAACATACAGTTTCGCAACGTTTCTCCTGCGCAGACGCTGCGCGAACGTAGTAACGACTTCAGTCGTTGCAGGCTAAAGTCCGCACTACAAGCGTTGCAGAATTTTCTTGTCGATCTACTAGGTTGTGGATTGAGTAAGGGCTAGCACGATAATACCCATCACCTCAATGCCTGCATGGCGGAGAGCGCTGGCGGCGGCGTGGGCGGTGGCTCCAGTGGTGTAGATATCATCAAAGAGGAGGACCGATCGCGGGGTAGGAATGGGGAAAAACCCAGTTGGCTGGTTCGCTAAGCCCGGTCCCAAGGCAAAAGCATCGGCAACATTTTGACGGCGGGCGGTGGGGGATAGGCCAAACTGGGCCTCAGTCGCTCGAATCCGTTGCAATCCCTGGGGACAGCAGGTTAACCCGGTGTAGTCGCAAAAATGGCGGGCCAGTAATTCGGCCTGGTTGAACCCCCGCTGTTTGAGCTTGTGGGCATGGAGCGGAATCGGCACCACGCGTAAGCGGCGCGATCGGGATACCGGTTGACTTTGCTGCCAGGCTTGCCCCACCCAATGTCCCAGGGGACGGGCCAACGTCGGGTGCCGATCGTACTTGAGGGCCGCGATCGCCCGTTTCAGCTTGCCGCCATACGTTCCCCAGCCAAAGACCGGTAGCTCGCCCTGCCAGCGATCGGCGGGTTGGGCCAACCGACAGGCTTGCAACTGGCGCTCACAGTCCAGGCACAGATCCCCAGGCGTAGACCGTTGACACAGCGGACAGGTCGCTTCCAGAAACAGGTCGAGCAGAGGTTGAACGATCGCCGCCCATTTGACCATGACATCGCCTACCGGAATCCTACGCCTCCATTATCGATAAATCTTGTGGGCCAAGCATCTTGCCTGCCCCGCTCCTCGGCAGCCATGTGCCCCAAATCTTGTGGAGTAGGCATCCTTGCCTGCCCCGATCGTCAGATATCACCGCTCATAGTCCGACAGCCAAGACGGCTATCCCACAAGATTGATCCTTTGAGTTGGAAGACTGGACTTTAACCAAAGCGGCCACTGACGTATTCCTGGGTTTTCTCGTTGGCGGGATTCTGGAAGATTTTCTCCGTGCGATCGTACTCCACCAGATAGCCAATTTTGCCGCCCTTGTCGGTCGCTTCCGCATTATAAAAAGCAGTGAAGTCCGACACCCGCGAGGCTTGTTGCATATTGTGGGTAACGATGATGATCGTGTATTGCTCTTTCAATTCCTGCAACAGTTCCTCAATCCGCAATGTCGAGATCGGGTCCAGGGCAGAACAGGGTTCGTCCATCAGGATCACTTCTGGTTGAATCGCGATCGCCCGCGCAATGCACAGGCGTTGCTGTTGTCCCCCAGAGAGGGCCAGCCCACTCTTCTTGAGCATATCCTTGACCTCATCCCAGAGCGCCGCCGATCGCAAGGACTGTTCGACGAGATCATCCATATTGCCGCGATAGCCATTGATGCGTGCCCCAAAGGCAATATTTTCATAGATCGACTTGGGGAAGGGGTTGGGTTTTTGGAACACCATGCCAATGCGGCGACGCAGTTCCACCGGGTCAACCTTGGGGGCATAGATGTCTTCGCCGTGGAAAGTAATACGACCCTTCACCCTGGCGCTTTCCACCAGATCATTCATCCGGTTAAAACAGCGCAGGATGGTGCTTTTCCCACAACCAGAGGGACCGATGAAGGCAACCACCTTATGCTTGGGAATATCCAGAAAAACATCACGAACCGCCAGATTGGAACCGTAGTAAACGGAAACATTTTCAGCCCGGAGGGCGGGTTCTGGCATCTGATGAGAATTATTTACATTGGGCTGGGAGGAATCTTGCAGCATATATTTAGCCGTTATTGACGGGGTCCTATTGACAGGGGCTTAATTGACGGGAAACACAACCAGTGATGGCCATTAAGTAATAGCCTTGAGTGCATCGGCATCTAGCGGATCTTTTGCTGAAATTTGTTCCGCAGGAAGATAGCAGTGGCATTCATAAACAACAACACCACCATCAGCACAATAATCCCAGCCGCTGCATTGACGTGGAAGGTGGGTTGAGGACGGCTAACCCAGTTGTAGATTTGAATGGGAAGGACCGTAAAGGGACTTTGGAGGCTATCGGGCAGGAAGGAAATAAAGGTCAACGCCCCGATCGTAATCAGGGGAGCCGTTTCCCCGATCGCCCGGGAGAGACCTAGAATAGTCCCCGTTAAAATCCCCGGCATGGCCACCGGTAAGACATGGCTCCAGATCACCTGCCACCGCGTTGCGCCGAGGGCAAACCCCGCCTGTCGCAAACTATCCGGCACCGCCCGTAGCGCTTCCCGTGTCGCCACGATAATCACCGGCAAAATCAGCAGCGATAGGGTAAGCGCCCCCGTGAGGAGACTTCTGCCCCCGGTGACCGGAGCCATAAAGCGCACAAAGGCTGCTAAGCCTAACAACCCATAGATGATTGAGGGAACCCCGGCCAGGTTGCTGATATTGATTTCGATCGCCCGTGTCCACCAATTATCCGTGGCGAACTCCTCCAGGAAAATCCCGGCTCCCACACCGAGGGGGAAGGCGATAACCGCAATCAAAATCATTACATAGACCGTGCCCACCAGGGCCGACAGCAGACCCGCTTCCTCCGGTCGTCGGGAGGGGAAGTCCATAATAAACGGCCACTTCAGACAGGCCGCCCCTGTAAACTCATCGGGATGGGTGACCAGGAAGGGCGGTGTCAACCGTAAACAGGGCGCATTCCGCACATCAGTGCCAATAAACGGCCAACTAAACCGGGGTAGACCATCGATCAAGACATCGACCAATAGAGCCACCAGCACCAGGATCGAGATGGCAACGGCTAGCCAAGTGAGGCTAAAGAAAACCTTGTCCACCAAGTAACGGCGGGACGGATTGGGTTGAAAGGCATTGGTCGCTTCGGTATTTTCAGGCGATGCCGCAGGGGCAACAGGGGGGGTCATTCGTACTTCTCCCGGAAACGGCGGACAAACCAATAGCTAAAAATATTCAGGCCCAGGGTGATGACGAACAGGGTCATGCCCACGGCGAAGATGGTTTTGTAGGCGAGGGAACCCGCTGGGGTATCACCCAAACTCACCTGGACAATATAGGCAGTCATGGTCATCACGGGCACAAAGGGATTAAGACCCAAGCGTGGGTTTTGCCCTGCCGCCAGGGTCACGATCATCGTTTCCCCGATCGCCCGCGAAATCGCCAAAATCAACGAGGCCACAATCCCTGACAGGGCCGCAGGCAGAACGACCGAAATAATCGTTTCGCGCTTCGTTGCGCCCAAGGCAAAGGAGCCATCGCGCAGGCTTTGGGGTACGGCGTAGATCGCGTCTTCACTGAGGGAAGCCACCAGGGGGGTAATCGAAACGCCCAACACAAGACCAGCACTGAGGGCATTAAACCCTTGGAGACTGGGAATAAATCGTTGCAGGATCGGGGTGACAAACAGCAGGGCAAAGTACCCAAAGACCACCGTCGGTACCCCAGCCAAGATTTCCAGAATGGGCTTGAGGAAAGCGCGAACCTTCGCTGGCGCATATTCACTCAGGTAAACGGCAGACAGTAGTCCCAGGGGCAGGGCCACCAGAATCGCAATGAAGGAGGTCATCACTGTGGCACTGATCAGCACAAAGATACCGAACTGGGCACTGGCAAACAGGGGTGTCCATCTGGTATCGGTGAGAAACTGCCAGAGGGGGACTTCCCCAAAGAACTCAATGGTCTCAAAGATCAGGGACAAGACAATCCCGATCGTTGTCGCAACGGACACAAAGGCAAACAGACCAAAGACGCACTTTACCCCCAGTTCAATCCACTGGTTAAGCTGGCGATTCGGTTGCCACAGATCCGCCAAGGGCGGCGGTGGCGAAGGAGAGGTCTCGGAAGTCATTGGAGGAAATCAGTAAGGTGAAGCGAGCAACGGAGGTGAAGGCAAGGCTTACCGGTTTCCCCGGAAGATGCCCCCTACCCCATGAGGCTGGTGTATTCAGCAATAGCGCGATTAATTGACGGGCACAGTTAGTAACGGCCAACGTCAGCAGGGCGGCGATCGCCGATCGCTCACCCGCTGATAGCTTTGGTTACATTTTATCAGCCAGCTTCACCCCGACTGCCGAACCACCGCCAAACATGCTGCCTGTTGTCGCATTGGCTAAACGGGCTTGGGCCTTGGGCACCAGATCTTTCGGAATGGGCACATACCCGACTTCCTGAATTAACTCCTGGTTCGCGGGATCGGTCAGGAACTGGGCAAATGCCTGCACTGCCGGGTTTTCCAAGGAGGTTGTCTTCACGTAGAAGAACTCTGGCCGTGACAGAGGCACATAGGTACCATCTGCGATCGTGGTTTCGCTGGGAGCGACACAACCCTTACCGCCATCGATCGCCACCAAGTTCAGACGCGCAGAATTTTCCATATAGTAGGCAAACCCAAAGAAGCCCAAACCGCCTGCATCGGCTTCCACCCCTTGCACGATCACATTATCGTCTTCACTGGCGGTAAAGTCACCCCGGCTCTCATCCTTACCCACAATCGCTTCCATGAAGTAATCATAGGTACCGGAATCCGTCCCCGGTCCATACAAGCCCAAGGCCTTGTCCGGGAAGCCATCCCGGATTTGGTTCCAATTTTTAACTTGGCCTTCCGCCGCCGGTTCCCACATCTTCTTGAGTTCATCCACCTTCAGGCAAGCGGCCCAATCATTCGCCTTGTTCACCACCACGGAGAGACCATCAAAGGCGATCGGCACTTCAACAAACTCAATGCCATTCTTTTGGCACAGTTCAATCTCTTCCTTCTTAATCGGGCGCGAGGCATTGGAGATATCGGTCTCACCCGCACAGAACTTCTTGAAGCCGCCCCCCGTGCCAGATACGCCAACCGTTACCCGCACACCAGGGTTAACTTTCATGAACTCTTCCGCCATCGCTTCCGAGATGGGGAAGACAGTGCTGGAACCATCAACCAGCACATTGCCGCTCAGGGTAGAACCGCTTGCCCCGGTGGCCGCTGTTTCGGTCGCGCCATCTCCCCCCGCTGCCGGAGAACTTGTGGTTGTTGTTCCACCCCCACAAGCTGCAACCCCTAGGGAAAGGGCACCCAGGACTGCCAGCAGTTTCAGACTTGCAGGACGCATCTGCACACGCATAAGCTGTTTTAATCACTTTGATAGGGTCCTCAGCAGGATACCGCCCCTGCGTAAAGACCAGGTTAAGAAGCGTGGGTGCTTTCCTTAAACTTAACCCCTCACGCCAACTGGGGAAGTGCAGCGTCTCAGAGGTGTCGGGGGGTAGCAAGGATTGGCAATAAGCTAATCTAGCTTAGGCGATCGCGATTGAACCGAGTGTGTCACACAATACCGTTTGTGGGCGGGGAGCGGGGAGTGGCGTTAGGGTCGCAGGGATAGGGGGCAATTTTGCGTTTTATTCCCCCCGGTTCGCTATTTTACTGAGATAAAATTACATACAGCTTTTCCCATACTGATGAGGTGCGATCCAATTATTACTAATCACTAATAGTCGGGCGAACGATGAGATAACAGGACCTTGCCCGTCTGGCCATTAGGGGTAGGGGCGGGTTTACCAGCAAGGGGAACCTGCCCCCCAACCCCCGCACGCGGGGGCCTGCCCCCCAACCCCCGCACGCGGGGGCAGGGGGCATCCATCAAACCCGCCCCCTAGGGTCAGATCAGGGACCCCAAAGGGCGGGTTTTTAGTCAAATTCAGAGGGTTAATTGCCAGAGGGTTGCTAAACCCGCCCCGACAGAATCCGGTTGCGGCGATCGGCTCTTTTCTCTTTTCTCTTTTCTCAAAGGGATTGGGTGGCTAAACCTGCCCCTACCCATTGGGCTAATGATTAGATGATAGGACACCGTACCTTATGGGCATGGGAACCGCTGTAAAACATTAGATAAAGACCATTGCTTTGTCTTTCAGGGGGGCAAAGGCAACCGCATCAAAGCGATAGAGACTGGCGGGTCGTCCGGCTCCCCGTGAGACTTTTAGGCCCGTGTCGCTCAGGAAACCCAGTTTCAGTAAGCGGGTGCGAAAATTGGAATAGTCAGCAAAATTCTCACCGAGGACCGTGGTGTAAAACTGGTATAGATCATTGAGGGTAAACAGTTCCGGTAGCACGTCAAAGGCGATCGGGCTGTATTCCAGCTTGTTGCGGAGGCGCTGGTAGCCATAATTGAGAATGCGTTGTTGGTTAAAGGCGAGGGTGGGGACGTGGGCCTGGGGGTACCAGGCAATCCCGCTCACGCCATCGGCAATCAACTCGGCCTCCTCGAAGCGCACGATCGCGAAATAACTCACGGATAAATATCGACCAGGGGCACGATCGGGGGACGATTCACGGAGCGATTCTCCTGGGGAGACGCTGCGCGAACGGGGGGTCTCTCCGGCAGTGAATCCCGGCGAGAAGCCACCCTCCCGGTAGGGTTCATCAAACGTATACAGTTGCTCCAGATAGAGATTCTTCACCCGGATTTTTTCCGCCAAGACTCGATAAGCCGCATCTTCCAGGGATTCCCCCTGGCGCACCAGTGTCCCCGGCAAACACCACTGGCCTAAAAATGGCGCTTGCTGGCGCATAACCAACAACACTAGCAGCCGATTCTGGGTCGTATCCACCGAAAAGATAACGTTATCTACCCCCACCCTAAAATCCGCCAGAGGTTGGTGCTTTACGGTGTCTGAATGGTTTCTCCCTGGCATTGGTATAGCTGCTGTTGGTGAATATAGGCTTGCACTGAGGCGGGCAGTACGTCCGTATCCTGGGCCTCGCGATAGCGACTGGAGGAAACTGGTAGGCCATGCAAGTCCGCGATCGTAACCACGGTTCCCATCCGTTGCAACCGCTCAACCCCCGCCGGGGTGATCGCATAGCCCGGTCGAGGAATGATCAGCACGTTGACTTGGCGCAGAAGTTGGGCAGCCTGATACCAGGTGGGTAACTGGGTGACCAGATCGGACCCGATCACCAGGGAGAATTCCGCCTCTGGCCAGCGCTCCCGTGCCCGTTGCACCGTCACCAAGGTGCGCGAGTGGCTCAGTTGGGGGTCCAGGTCTACCCGCGATCGCAGCGTCTCGGTGGACTCGATCAAGCGGCGCAGCATCTCGACCCGATCGCCGTGGGCCGCATGGTGCGACTTGAATGGATTATCCGCCACCCAAACCGCCACGCGATCGAAATGATGCGCTAACCAGGTCAAGATCAGGCGGTGCCCCTCGGTGGGGGGATCGGCACTGGTGCCAAAGAGAGCGATCGTTGTCATCCCCAATCATCATCGATGCAGCAGGACAAAAAGGTGGCCAGGGGCAATCATTTGCCTCCGCTTAGCCTTAGACACCACTGTACTCTGGATTGACCGTAGGCGGGGGAACCGACGCTTTCACGGCCATCCTCTCGACAAAAGCCGGGGGAAAATCGGGGCAGATACCCGACCAATCCGGCCCATCAAACAATCCCGTTTTACCCGGATATTGTTAATTTTGGGCTTAGATCTTACGAAATCGAGCCACTAACGCTACAATTTCATTGCTGCCAGACTACCTTCTTGTACATTTCGTATGATCGATTCCACAAATTCTCTCAATGAAGTCGCGGAAAGTCTCCCGCGTGAAATCCGAGTTGCCCAACTCCGCAACTTGGTGGAGACCCTACATACGGCTGACGAAATCGCCCATAAGGGCTATTTGATTACCAGTTCTGAATTGGCTGACTTGATGGATGTAAATGCCAGCGCGGTCACCAGTCGGGGTGAACAGTGGGCATGGCGTAACTGGGAAGTTTCCCGTGTGCGCCGCGAGGGCAATCAAATCCTATGGCAACTGTCCCGGCTTGATTAAACCCATTTTCCAAACGGTAACCCACACCATGCAAAGGCTAGTGGGGGATAGCCGTCTCGGCTGTCACTCGCAAACAGGAGCAGTTGATCACCCATTGAATGTGGGATAGTCGCCCCGGCTGTCACTCGCAAACAGGAGCAGTTGATCACCCATTGAACGTGGGATAGTCATCTCGGCTGTCACTTGCAGACAGGATCAGTCGATCATAAATTGAACGTGGGATAGTCGCCCTGGCTGTCTCAGGAGCAGGCAGGATGCCCACCCCACACCTGTTTTTCGCGCTACTCGAGGATATCTACCCCACCTATTCGTTACAGGGGGAAAGGGTTACCGTAACCATCCCCCTTTTTCATGTCATTTTTCATGTCATGGGTTATGGTATCGGTTATGTCATTGGTTAATGCGATTGCTGGGCTAAGCCGAGTTAGCACCTGTTTGCCAAGTCCAGAAAAAGGCCGTTTCTGCGATTAAAGTCGCGATGACATACTCAAGTTCAGGATTCATCCCGCGATCGCGGACGGCGACGGCGCAGAATACCTGACATCTGAATGCCAGTGACCAGTAGCCCTAGCAACCCTAACCCGACCAGCAGGATATAGATCGATCGCAAGACCGGTCCCAAATAGGCCCCCTGGTGGAGTTGCAAGAGCACGGTTGCCTGACGACCGGGCAGGTTAAACCAGGTCTGTCCAACCCCATACCCAATGCCCGTCAGGGCACTGACGCTCAGGGGCAAAAAGGCGACCACGGCCAGGAGGCGATGGACCCAGGGCCAAGGACGATGCGCCGATCTCGCTCCGATCAGCCGTCGCCAACGCACCAGGGTTAATCCCGTGGCGATCATGCCCAGTAACCCGATCCCGGTCAGCAGTACATAGAAGGGAACCAGGGGTTCGCCTAAAAATTCTCCCTGGTGCACCACCAGGAACCCGTTGGCGCTCTGGGTTGACATCCCTAACCAACGGGTGCCGAGGCCATAGGCCATGCCCGTGAGGGCCATCAGGAGCAGGGGAATAAAGAGCACCGGAGCTGCTTGGCGATGCCATTTGCGTAGGTTGGGAGACATCGTAATTCCTCAGCGATCGTCGAACTCATCCTCCTCCCACAGGGAGTCATCGCGCGGTTCAAAGGGGAACGCCCCGGACTCGCGGGGAGCTAGCCACCCCCAAACCACTTGCAGCAGTGCCATCACCCCCGCCCCCGCCGTCACACTAAAGGCTAAGACCACCCCAAAGGGGATTGACACCGATCGCCAGACGAGGAAGTGCAACGTGACCGGTGTGGCGTTTTGGACGGACACGATCGCGATCGCACTCACCCAACTGGCAACCAGTAGTACGGCCAAGAGGGGGGGCATAATACCGACTCCGAACTCGCCCTATTCCGGACGAGTGGCCGCTGCCTGTTCGGCATAGGCCAAATTTTTCTGGTAAGCCACCGCCCGATCCTGGGCCACGGCATAGTTGGGGCTATCTGCCGGGACCGCCTGCATCAAGACGATCGCCTCGCGCCATTGGTTGGCAACTGTCTGCCACTCCTGGCGGGTCCGGGCCGTTTGGGTCAGTTGGGCAGCACTGGTGGCTCGGTTGACGGCCTCCCGGAAGGGATCAGCCGCCGGGGACGCTGGCGCCGTGGGGGACGCTGGCGCCGTGGGGGAGGCGGGGGCTTCGTCTATGGGGGGCGAAGCTGGGGGCGAGGCGGCGGGGGATTCGGTGGGCAGTGGCTCTGCCTCTGGGGTTGAGGCTTGATTGAGCCAGAAGCGAATACCGACGACGGCGACAACGACAAGAATGAGGGCACCAATAATCAGCCCAATGTTGCGGATATACCAGGGTTGGGTTGGGGTTGCCAGATTGGCGGCTTCATCGGCATCGTCGGCTTCATCAGTATCTCTGTCCACGTCATGGGTGCCGCTGTCATCCTCGCCCATGCCCAGCTCCCCATTATCCCTAGCCGCCAAATCCTCCAAATCCCCTAAATCCTCTAAATCCCCAAAGGCGGCTTCCTGAGCCGCTGAGTCTCTCAAGCCAAAGCCGGATGCGAAATCGGCGGGAATTTCTGGGGAGGCGGTGCGAGTACTGCCATTTTGTTCGCTGTCCGTATCAAAGGCGAAGCCAAGAGGCGGCTGTTCTCGATCGTTTCGATCGTCTAGATTCCCTAAATCATCCAGGGCAACCTCTTGTACCTGCGCCGCCGCATCCAGATCGTGCTGAAGGAGGGTGTCGGGTTCACCCGTGGGGGACTTGGGACGGTCCGGTGAGGCCCCGGCACTGGCTGAAGCACTGGCTGCTGGGGTAGCCTCAAACCCCAGTTCAGGGTCATCGGCGTGGAAAACCGTATGCAGTTCCTCTGACACCTCCACCTTGTCTTGCCAGGCGGGCTTCTTTTCCCCCTGCTTGCGCCCATACACCATCACCGTCTCGAAGGCATAGATCTGATGTTCACCCAGCAGCGCGGCAATCTGGGGGAGGTAGGTGTTGGGATCGGGGACCTCCTCAGCCTCCAGCAGCAGATGCAAGCTGCCAGCCTTCACCGTCACCCGACCTTGAATACCGTGGGGTTGGAGATGCTGATTGACAAGAGCGGCGATCGCACGGGGATCACCCTGTTGGGCCAGCGCTACAAGATTTGGTTGTGTCATGGCTAGGTGACTTTCACGGGGAAGACCAATCGTTAATCCTGTCCGGTGCTACCTCAGTCTAGCTAATGTATCTCCTAATGCAACAAAAATTCTCGCTGATCAATATTGCCTATCATGAGGGGTCCCTGACACCCCCGCGATCGGGGCTACTGTTCACAAGATGCGGGGATCTACAATACACGGGGATCGAAGGGATGGAAGATTTAATGCAGGGGGAGCCACGACCCTATACCCAAACGCAATGGCAAGCGATCGTTGCCCTGGGTGAGGTGGTCGAAGCAGATCTGCAACGGTTGCAGGTGCAGTTAATGATGGGCGGGGAGCCAACCTTTGTCGCGATCGATGACTTTGAATCCCCCGAATGGCGCACGGAAGCCCTGGGCACGGAAAAACGACGGCGGGCGGAGACCTTGCGCGATCGCCTTGCGGCCCAATTTGCTCCCCCCGGTCATCTACTCTATAACGGGGTTGGTAAGCTTTACCCTGGGGAAATCGCCCCCCGCTGGGCCTTGGGGTGCTACTGGCGCGAAGACGGTGTGCCCCTCTGGCCGGAATGGGCATCCCCCGATATCGCGCAGCGTCTCCACAGGAGAATCACCAACTCCCCCGCGATCGCTACAGGCAGTGCTACCCCCAGTGCTACCCCAATTGCCCCGTCTTCTTCATCTATTGCAACTAACCCAGCCCATGCCTTCATCACCCACTTGGTTGCCATCCTCAATCTTCCCCAGGATTTAATCCAACCGGCCTATGAAGATTTAATCCAACCAGCCTATGAAAAAGTGGAGGCGGCTGCACCAGCGGGCTATGTCTTGCCGTTGTTGCCAGTCTTGGTGCAAGAGGCCCTGCACTGGGGGAGTTGTCGGTGGACCTGGGAAACCCCCGATTGGCGCTTACTGCCCGGTCAGGGACCGATCGGTCTCCGGTTACCCCTGGGGAGCCTTAAGCAGCCAGACAGCCTCACCCAAGAAGCGACCCTACCCCTCCAACCTGGTTTACCCGAAGGGCAGTGCCCCTGCCACCTCACTCCCGATAATGCCATCCAGGTGGCTCTCACCGTTGAACTGCGGGACGGCCATCTCCACCTCTTTATTCCGCCGTGGGGATCGGCCCAGGGGTTTGTCGAGTTAGTCGCCGCGATCGCGCAAGTGGCCCAGACCTTGGCCCTGCCGGTGATCCTGGAGGGATACCTGCCTGCTGCCAACCAGGGCTTGCTAGGGTTTCAGATTACCCCCGATCCTGGCGTGATCGAGGTCAACATTCATCCGGTGGCGGATTGGCCCGCCTTGGTTGACCAGACGATCGCCCTGTACGAAACCGCTACCCAATGCCAGTTGGGCACCGAAAAGTATGGCTGGGATGGGCAACGCTTGAGTACGGGCGGGGGTGCCCACATCACCCTGGGGGGAACTACCCCGGAGCACAGCCCCCTCCTGCGGCGACCCGATCTCCTGCGCAGCCTGATCACCTATTGGCAACACCACCCCAGCCTTTCCTACCTGTTTGCGGGCCTGTTTGTGGGGCCAACCAGCCAATCCCCCCGTGTGGATGAGGGTCGTCATGAAAGTCTCTATGAGCTAGAAGTGGCGTTCCAAGCCTTGTCCCCGGAGACTGAGGTGCCCCCTGCTGTCGTCGATCGCCTGTTGCGCAACCTCTTGATCGATGTGACCGGCAACACCCACCGGGCCGAGTTTTGCATTGACAAGCTCTATCCCGTGGAAAATCCCCGCAGTCAACTGGGCATCCTGGAGTTCCGCGCCTTTGCCATGCCCCCCCAGGCCCCCCTGCGATTGGTGCAACTGTTGTTGATCCGGGCCTGTGTCGCCCGTTTTTGGCAACAACCCTATACCCGGCCCCTAGTGCGCTGGGGCACTACCCTCCACGATCGCTTTCTCCTGCCCCACTACCTGCAACAGGATCTCCAGCAAGTGCTGACCGAGTTCCAGGAATGGGGGTATGCCTTTGACCCGGCCTGGTTCCAGCCCTTTTTTGACTTTCGCTTGCCGGTCTATGGCACCACGGTCCTCGATACAGGCCACGGTCCCCTGATCCTGGAGTTGCGGCACGCGATCGAGCCTTGGCACGTCCTGGGCGAAGAGGTGAGCAATGGGCGCACGGCCCGCTATGTGGATGCGTCATTGGAACGGCTCCAAGTCCGGCTCCAGGGGATTGCCACCCACTCACCTAATGTGGATAGCTTCAGCGATCGCTACCAAATCGTCTGTAATGGGCAACGAGTACCGCTGCGATCCACCGGCCACCGAGGTGAATATGTGGCGGGGATACGGTTCCGGGCGCGGCAAACCCTGAAGATGCTGCACCCCGCGATCGCCTCCCATGCCCCCTTGCGCTTTGAGGTCGTAGATACCTGGCATGGGCCGCAGTCCCTCGGCGGGTGCGAGTATCATGTCCAAGCCCCCGACGGCCAGATCTACACCACGCTCCCGACAACCCCGGCAGTCGCCGCCCAGCGTCGAGCTGAGCGCTTTATTCCCCAACCTCCCCGATTGGGGCAGGTCACTGTCCCCCCCCTGGTGTTGAATCCGGAGTATCCCCTAACCCTGGATTTGCGCCGCGAAGGCAGCTAACCCCTAGGAGTTGGCATACAAGAAGGCTAGGGCAAACTCTTGTGGGGTAGGCGTCCCGCCTGCCATCGCCCCCTGCCCCCTGTCCCGCCTGTCCAGACAAAAGACGATCCGGTTTTGGGGAAACATGGCAGGATGGATAAGGACAATTGCGGGTAACGGGTTGGATATGACGTACTGCCTGGGCATTATGACACGCTATGGCCTAGTGATGGCCTCAGATTCCCGAACCAATGCGGGGGTGGATTATATTTCTACCTATCGCAAACTGTTTGATTTTTCCCAACCGGGCGATCGGGTCATTATTATCTGCGTTTCTGGCAACCTTTCGATTACCCAAAATGTCCTCACGGGGCTATACAAGGACATTAAAACCCAGGCAGACATCAGCCTCTACACACTACCCAGCCTTTATGAAGTCGCTCGCTATATTGGAAATAAAATCCGCCACAATCTTGACCAGGATAGTGAGTGGATGAAGCGGGATGGAATTGATTACAATTGCAGCTTCTTACTCGGTGGCCAGATCCTCGGTGAAGAACCGGAAATGTATTTGATCTATAGCCAGGGCAACTACATCCACGCCACACCGGAAACCCCATTTTTGCAGATTGGGGAAACCAAATATGGTAAGCCGATTCTGGACCGAACCCTCACCTTTGACACCCCCCTAGAAGCAGCAGCAAAATGTGCCCTCCTGTCGATCGACTCAACGATGAAATCCAATATTTCCGTGGGACCACCGATTAACCTAGTCATGTATCACACCAATAGCTTTAAGCTGAAGCATCGCCTGGAACTGCGGCTGGGTGATCCCTACTTGGCCGAGATGCGCCGGTTGTGGGAAGGGTCATTGAAAAAGGCATTTGAGCAGATGCCAGAGTTGAATTGGGAATACTACGAAGATGCGGCGGCTCCGAAACAGGATGTGTTGATTGATTAGGGCGATGGCTGGGTGAGGCAAACGGGTATGGCGATCGAAATTGAACGCAAATTTCTGGTTCAAGACAATACCTGGCGATCGTTAGCGGTGGGCTTGGTGTACCGTCAGGGCTATATTAGCGGGGGCAATGGGCGAACGGTCCGGGTCCGGCGAGTGGGCGATCGCGCCTATTTGACCATTAAGGGGCCAGCGATCGGGATCAGCCGGTCGGAGTTTGAATACGAAATCCCCGTAGCCGATGCAGAAGCCATGCTCACCACTCTGTGCGATCGGCCTTTGATTGAGAAGAAACGCTATCGGATTCCCATCGATGATCTGGTGTGGGAAGTGGACGAATTTTTTGGCGAGAATGCGGGGTTAATTTTGGCCGAAGTGGAACTGCAACACCTCGATCAACCAATCTCGCTGCCCGCATGGATTGGGGAAGAAGTGTCGGGTGATCCGCGTTACTTTAATTCTAATCTGGTGGTTCATCCCTTTACGCGCTGGTAGGCCCCCTGATCACTGAGCTAGGAGTATTGCCAGAGGTCACTTAACGTGAGTGCGATTCTCCTGCGGAGACGCTGCGCGAACACAGCCCCATTGCCCTCACCCCCCAGCCCCCTCTCCCCATCCCCCCGTTCGCGGGGGGCCAGGGGGGCAGGGCGAGAGTCCGGCATCATCAAAAGTTTTAGACCCCTTTCCCTGGGGAAGAGGGGTTGGGGTGAGGGTCATCGAACTGACGTTTACTTAGGCAGGGGTTACTTAGGCAGGGGTTACTTGGCCAGGGGTTACTTGGCCAGGGGGCACTTGGCCAGTGGTAACGTTAAGAATGCGCAGTGACCCTTTAGGGGTGACACTGGATGCGATCGCGATTGAATCGCGCAATGCATCGGCGATCGCGCAACGCACCGGCGATCGCCGATGGGAAACAGCAGGTGGAGTCGATGATGGTCAATCAACCAAAAGAACAACCCTTGGACTATGAAGCAGCCTGGGATCAGTATGGGCAGCAGTGGCGAGAATGGCATCCCAACCAAGCCCATGCGGGGGATGAATGGACGGGGGAAGGTGCAGGAGCCGCGCGATCGCTGGCGGAATATGAGGCCCTGATCGAGCGGGAATTTATTGCCCCTTATCTTGCACCCACCGATACGGTCCTGGAAATTGGGGTAGGCGGGGGCCGGACCGCACGCATCCTCCGCCGCTACTGCCAGCATTTAGTGTGTGCCGATATTTCCAGCCAAATGTTGCAGGCCACCCGCGATCGCGTGGGGGAGGCGGGGGTCACCTACGTCAAGCTGGATGGCACAACCCTGGCGGGGATTGCACCGGGCACGATCGATGTCTGCTTTTGCTATGACACGATGGTGCATTTGGAGCCGCGCGATATTTTCAACTACTTGACCCAGATCCCGGCCCTGATGCGGGGGAAACGCCTGTGCCTCTTCCACCATGCCAATACCCTGAGTGAGCTAGGCTGGCAAAAATTCCTGAGTGAATGGCAATACAACCTCATGGGTCGCCACCAGGGCACGGCCTTCTCAGTCATGACCCCGGCGATTATGGAGCGTTTTTTGTCCCACCTGGGCTATACGGTCCAACACCAGGAAATGACCCTGGTGCCACGGGATTGCGTGTGGATTTGCCAAGCTCCCCGCCTTGGCGGGGAATGAGGGGGACACTGGCGCGTACAATTGAGAATCAGGCGATCGTCCAGGAGTCGGTTGTTCATCATGAGCTTGAGGTTGAGTTGGTAAGCGCGGGATGGTAACAGCAAATAATCCACATACCCAGTCGGGCACCCAAAATCTGGATGCGTTTGATCTCAATGCCTACTTGGCCGATCGCAAGCGGCAGGTGGAAGCAGCCCTAGAGATTGCAGTTCCCCAAACCTACCCAGAGACCATCCACGACGCGATCCGGTACTCCCTCCTGGCGGGCGGCAAGCGCCTGCGCCCGATTCTGTGTCTCGCCAGTTGTGAACTGATCGGTGGCACGATCGCTCAAGCCATGCCCACGGCCTGCGCCCTGGAAATGATCCACACCATGTCGCTGATCCACGATGACCTCCCAGCGATGGACAACGACGACTACCGGCGTGGGCGGCTCACCAACCACAAGGTCTACGGCGAAGCGATGGCGATTCTGGCGGGGGATGGCCTCCTGGCCCATGCCTTTGCCTGGGTGGCCCAACAGACACAGAATGTGCCTGCCGATCGCGTGGTCGAAGTCCTAGGCCGATTGGGTCAAGCTGCTGGGATTGGCGGTTTGGTCAGTGGCCAAGTGGTGGATCTGGAGTCGGAGGGTCGTCCGGACGTGACCCTGGAAACCCTGCACTATATCCACACCCACAAGACGGCTGCCCTGCTGGAAGTATCGGTCGTATCCGGGGCGATTTTGGCCGGGGCCGATCGCGACACGGTGCAGCGCCTCTCCCGCTACGCCCAGAATATTGGCCTCGCCTTCCAGATTATTGACGACATCCTCGATATCACCTCCACCCAGGAGGAACTGGGGAAATCGATCGGCAAGGACGTACAAGCCCAAAAGGTCACCTATCCCAGCCTGCTGGGGCTGGAGGAATCCCAACGCCAAGCCCGACAGTTGATTAACGAAGCCAAGGCCCAACTGGTTGACTTTGGCCCCGCCGCCCACCCCCTCCTCGCCCTGGCCGAGTTTATTACGGCTCGTAAACATTAATCCTGTACGCTGGAAGTTAGCGCCGTGTGCGACCTTGCCCGTCGCCGTCGGTGGACCGCTGAACTCAGTGTGGTGAATCACTTGATGGGGAGACTGCTAGAACTCAACACGCTCTTGGATAACCGGGTCTTGCTGGTATCGCTGGTTGCCTGTTTCCTGGCCCAGGGCATCAAGTTCTTTGTCGATGTGGTCCAGCAGCGTAAGGTCAATTTCCGAGTGCTGTTTGGGAGTGGCGGGATGCCCAGTTCCCATTCGGCCTTGGTGACGGCGTTAGCTGTCGGCGTGGGCCAAACCCTAGGTTGGGATAGTCCTGAGTTTGCGATCGCCCTGATTTTCGCGATCATCGTCATGTACGATGCAGCGGGCGTGCGGCAGGCGGCAGGCAAACAAGCCCGTATTTTGAACCAAATTGTCGATGAGTTTTTCCAAAACCACGGCTTTAATGAGGAACGTTTAATTGAACTCCTGGGCCATACCCCCTTTCAGGTGATTGTGGGTGCCCTCCTCGGTGCCGTCATTTCCTGGTTTGCCGTCCCGATTTAACCGGACTTCGTTAAACCTGACTGAATGGCGTAAGTGTTGGTGAAACTGCTGGATATGGGTGACGATCGCCTCCCAATTTCCGGCTTGCACCCAATCGGTTGGAAACAAATCACGGGATAGTCCTACCGCGATCGCGCCTGCTTCGATTAAATCCCGCGCATTGGCACAGGTCACCCCTCCCGTGGGAATGAGGGGAATGTGGCCCAAGGGTCCCTGAAGGCGGCGCAGATAGCTAGCACCCCCCACTGCCTGGATCGGAAAGACCTTAACACTACTGGCCCCCGCCTGCCATGCGGTCACAATTTCCGTGGGCGAGAGGGCACCGGGGATGATGGGCACGTTTTGGGCAACGGCGGCGGCAATGAGGGCCGGATCGGTATGGGGGGTAAAGCAAAATTGGGCACCGACGGCGATCGCTGCCTGCAAATCCGCCCGTGATAACAGGGTTCCCGCCCCAATCCAGCAGTTGGGTAGGCGATCCCGCAGGCGGGGGATGAGGTGGGTGGGGCGATCGCTATTCCAGGTAATTTCGATCAAGCGTAAGCCAGCATCCGCTGCCACCTGGGCCAGTTGCAACCCTAGCTCTAGCTCTGACACACGAATCACGGCGATCACCCGTTGTTGCTGAAGGGACACCAGCCAGGGTTGGGTAAGGCCATCGGGATCGGTAGGCATCGGTTGACAGTCAGGCGGAACAGTCCAGATCGCCATTCTAGAGGACGTGGCGGCAACGCCAACGCGTTCACCCCGATCGCGGCTGGGCGAAGTCCTCCGTTCCGGCGGGGTGTCGGCTTTACAGTTGGGTCCGATCGGTCAAGATTTCATACCCCGTTTCCGTGACCAAGACTGTATGCTCAAACTGGGCCGATAGGCAACGATCGACCGTCACCACCGTCCAGCGATCGGCGAGGGTACGGGTGTATTTTGACCCAGCATTGAGGATGGGTTCGATCGCCAAGGTCATCCCCGCCCGCAGCTTGACATTGGGCAGATCGTGAGTACGGAAGTTAAATACAGCCGGTTCTTCGTGCAGATTGCGCCCAACGCCATGCCCAGTATAGTCTTCCACTACTTTGAAGCCCTGGGATTTAGCATAGTCTTCGATCGCACCCGCAATATCCAGCAGGTAATTCCCCGCCTTCACCTGCTCAATACCTTTATAAAGCGCGGCTTCCGCGGCTTGCATGAGTTTAGTAGCAGCGGGGCTAACGGTCCCCACGGCGATCGTGATGCAGGAGTCACCATGAAAGCCCTGATAGTAGGCTCCCGTATCCACCTTGAGCAAATCCCCTGCCCGCAGTTGCTTGCGGCGGTTGGGGATACCGTGGACGACTTCATTATTAACCGACGTGCAGAGGGAGGCGGGGAAACCGTGATAGCCCTTGAAGCTGGGGGTAGCACCTAGCTCGCGCAGCCGCTGTTCCGCGTAGGTATCCAGATCAGCCGTGGTCATGCCCGGTTGGACGCGATCGGCAATTTCCTTGAGTACGGTGGCGGCAATGCGACCAGCCTGTCGCATGATCTCAATTTCACGGGCGGATTTGATTTCAACCCGTTGGCGTTGGGTGGTTAGGCGAGGGGGCGGGGCCGGGGTTGTCAGGAGGGTACTCAAAAGGTTTTTCATCGGGATCGGGAGTCAAAAGTTTACTGGGCTATTTTTACTGGGCCATTTTATGTTAGCAATAGGAGCCGTCGGGTGTTCCCCCCGCCTGGATTTCACGCGGCGAACGATCGCGTCTGGCTTTGGGCAATTTGGGCTTGCAACTGGGCATTGGTCTGGGCCGGTTCTTTGCAGCTTAAACCTTGGCAGACCAGGGCGATCGCGTCCACGGGCAGGTGGGGTTCCCGTTTTAAGACCGCCGTGGGCAGATATTGGGGGACCAGGATAGCCAGACGATCGGGCATCGCGCGGATTAGGGTGTAGTGGTAGTACCAGTCGAGGGCGCTGATCAGGCTGGGACAACTGCGGGCCTGGTGGGCGATCGCGTTGGCAAAGGCTTGGAGTCCCTGCTCGGCCCGTTCCAGATATTGCAAATCCTCGGTTAATAGGGATAAGCGAATTAAATTGGCGATCGCCACTCCATTGGCCGCCGGGGTGGCATTATCGGCATAGCTGCGCTCCCGCACCAGCAGATCGGCACTAGCATCGCCGGCGGCGTTATAGTAGCCCCCCGATTCCACACTCCACAGGAACTCGTCAAACTCTTGCTGAAGACCGACGGCCTGATCTAACCAGTCCAGGTCAGGAGTGAGGGTTTCAGCCGTATGGCCGCGACTGGCTTGGTGGAGATCGAGCAAGGCTTTGATTAAGAGAGCATAATCCTCCGCTTGGGCCAGGACCGAGGCTTGACCGTCATAGTTGAGGCGATGCAGACGACCAGCGACCCGTTGGCGATCGAGGATAAATTGGGCCGCACGAGCTGCCAGTTGCCAGTAGGTCGGGTCCTGGAAAACGGCATAGGCCCGCGCCAGCCCGGAGATCATCAGCCCATTCCAGGCCACAATCATTTTGGTGTCGGTGACGGGGGGAATGCGCCCCGGCCACGGGTAGGTCTTGGCGGTGTGATTATCATAGGCGGGGGGAAAGGGGGTCCGATCGTCCGCAGCGCGACCATAACGAACCCAAAACAGTTTGGCCAATGCCTGTTCCGTTTCTGGGGTGAAAATCCCCGGATAGCCACATTGGAGGACATTGGTGCCCTCAAAGTTACCGGACGCGGTGACGGTGAATTGCTCACATAGGGCGGTGAGTTCGGCAGGGGTCAAGAGGTCTTGGAGATCGGTGTAGGACCAGACATAAAAGGCACCCTCTTCCGGTTCGGCATCGGCAGGGGTGACAAGACTATCGGCATCCTGGGCAGCATAAAAGTAACCGTCGGGGGCGGTCATTTCCCGTTCTAGCCAACGGACGGTGTGGGCGATCGCCCGTGCAAAGGCGGGTTCCTCAATCCCTGCACTCCAGAGATTGGCCAGGTACTCGATGATTTGGCCGTTGTCATAGAGCATTTTTTCAAAGTGGGGGACGGTCCAAGTCGGGTCTACGGTGTAGCGATGGAAGCCCCCAGCAACGTGATCGAAAATGCCCCCCAAGGCCAGGGCCAGCCCCCGCTCCCGGCACACGGACTTGGGATCATGCTTCAAATCGAGATCAAACCGGGTGGCCCGCAGGGCGGTTTCGGCGTAGGGAATCATGGGAAAGCTGTTGCCAAAGCTTCCGGCCCCGACGATGCTGACACTGGTGGCTAAGCCCGCTTGCAGGTGTTGGGGGGTGAGGGTGGCATCGGTCGGCAAGTGGCTGGCCTGCTGGAGGCTGTTAACGATTTGGGTTTTGATGGATTGCAGTTCGGCGGTTTCGGTATCAAAGTAGCGACGCACGGCTTGTAACACCTGCAAAAAGCCCGGTCGGCCATAGCGGGGTTCGAGGGGAAAGTAGGTCCCGGCATAGAACGGCACGCGATCGTCGGGGGATAGGAACGCATTCAGCGGCCAGCCCCCTTGTCCGGTCATCATTTGCAACGCTTGCATATAAATGCTATCCAGGTCGGGGCGTTCTTCACGATCGACCTTGATCGGCACAAAATGGGCATTCATGTAGGCGGCGATCGCTGGATCGGAGAAGGCTTCCCCTTCCATGACGGTGCACCAGTGGCAACTGGAGTAGCCGATTGAGAGAAAGATGGGTTTATGCTCTGCCTGGGCCTTGGTTAGGGCTGCCTCGCACCAGGGCCACCAGTCGATCGGATTTTCAGCGTGCTTACGGAGATAAAGGCTGGCGGACTGGGCAAGGCGGTTGGTCATAGGTCCAAACGAAGGGTGACTAACCCGTAAAATTACGGTTCTATTGTTAGCAGTCTACCGCCTTGGGGACGGTTGATTGGTATGGGGGATGGCCTATTCCAGGGAGTAGCGAATTTGCACAGTAATGGGGGTGGCCCCAGCAACAAGCACCATCGCGTTTCCGAATTTTGGGGGGCCGCTCCTGCCAATGGGGGCGTTATTGGAGAAGCCAAAGCCTTCGCTGGGGATGCCAAACTCACCCCGGTTCAGGATACCATCCTGGTTGCGGTCATGGAACACGCTGACGGCATAGCTCCCGACGGGCAAATCTTCAAAGGTGATGACGATCGGCGCATCTTCGGGCTGGTCGGCCAGGGTCAAGCATTGCCGCCCTTTGGCTTTGTCGCGATCGTTGGGGAAGCCATCGGCCCGCTCGAAGAGGTTCAAGCACACATCCCCCTCGCGATCGCGTAGTCCGGAAATTTCCACCTGCAAGGTTCCGGTTAAACCTTGGGCAAGGGCCGGGGGGGACCCGCCACCCGCCAGCACCCCCCAAACCAGGGGAGTTGCAAGGAAGACGGAAGGCCAGAGCCAGCGGTTAAGAATGGGGGTAAGCCGGGGGGCAAACATGGAAGGGGCGCCTCACGCGATCGGGAAAATCCATCAAACCCACCCGCTAGGGTCAGATACGGGACCCAACAGGACGGGTTTATATTCAATTGATTCTGTTAAGGGTCAGCGGGTTGCTAAACCCGCCCCTACGCATTGGGTTAATGATTAGAGCAGCGGACACCGTACCTTACGGGCCTGAGAACCACTGTAGGCATTTCTAGCAAGGATTCATATCACAACTTAACAGAAATTTCATCAATTTTCCGCATAACTTTTCCCAATCTTTTCAAAAAATTAGCTTAGGATGTAAGCTTTGAATCTTGCGATGGGTAATTCAGTAAAATTTCGATTGCGATCGGGAGAAATCTTGACTTTCGATGCATTGATCCCGTATAATCATAGAGTTTTCCAGCATCTCTGCCCCTAGCAAGATGGTTTTGGTCGGCAGCTAGAGATCTTTACGCTCTAGCTAACCCCTACTGGTTGATCATCTTCACCGATCAAGAAACTTTCACCTCGATCAAGAAACTTTCACCTCTGTGTTCTCTGTGCAAAAACCAAGCTCACGTGGGTATGGTCGGGTTTCTTGCGTAGGCTTCCTGAATGATATCTAAGGCTTTAGGGTAAGGGTTAGCGATCGTGAATTCTTTTACTACGTCTACCTCACTGGTCATCATTGATGGATCGGTTTACGATTACGCCAGCTTGGTGGCTGGCCTGAAACTGGGTACGGAGGTGGTGATCCTTGATCCGCATCAGGATGGAGTGGCGCAAATTACGGCAGCGCTTCAGGGCCGGACGGGGATTGACAGTCTGCAAATTATTTCCCACGGGGCTGCTGGGCTGGTCCAACTGGGTAACACGATTCTGAGTACCCACACGTTGGCGACCTATGCGGACCAGTTGCAACAATGGGGCTTTTCCCTCAGCGATCGCGCCGATATTCTCTTCCTGGGTTGTAATGTCGCGGCGGGTGCGATCGGGGTTGCGTTTGTGGAGCAGTTGGCCCATTTGACGGGGGCGGATATTGCTGCGTCGAATAACCTGACGGGGGCCTCGCACCTCGGTGGAGATTGGAACCTAGAGGTAAATTGGGGAACTATTGAAAGCCCACTCGCATTAGAGCGGAGTTCCATTAATGCCTATAGTAGCCTTTTGCCAATAGCTATCACCAATATCATTACTGCCTATCAAGATCTGGCAGACAATCAAACTAATTTTACTAGCCCCGGTGCCGGTAATTCTACCTTTTCAGCTACAATAACCTACACATTCAATTCACCTGTCGATACCGGCAATAATCTCCAGATTTCTGGGTTTATCAATGGTGGTAATACCTATGATGTCGTGGCAATTGTTGATCAAATCCGATTTAAACGGAGAGATAATGTTAACGCAACAGGTAACCGCCAGATTATTTGGTATGAGGAACAAAGTTGGTCCGGAACTACCTATAACCTGCGGCCTAGCTATGTATCGGCAATGGAGCAAGCCCTGCTAGGCATCAATATCAATCGAGGAACCGATAATATTTTCGCTAATACTAATAATACAGCGGGCAACAACAATAACATCGAACGAGTCGATTTTCTCAGCCCGTCAGGAATAACAGCCCCTACGAGTCCAGTTGATTTAAACAATATCGGTTTCCTCGTCTTAGAACGAGGCGGCAACGATCGCTTCGGGATTGCCCCCATCCTAGCAGTAGATGGGAGCGGTAATCCAACTAGCTATGGTGCGCCTATCCATGTCTCAAATCCAACTGCAAGCTGGGGAAATACATCTATAGGTTTCACGACAGATGTCCTGCGGCAAGATGTTACTGACCCGAACGCTCGTATTTCTGCCCGTGTTACTGGCCAAAACATCTATAGCATGTTTTTCACATTCCAAGAATTGGGAATCACGACGGGCCAGACGTTTTATGGTTACTCTCTCTTTGGTGCTGACACGGTCACTCGAGTTTTGGCATCCAGTAATCCTAATAACCTGGTCAATATCAATACCACATTCTTTCCAACCAATACAAACGAGGCTAATGGTGGTTTGGACTTGGTGGCCAGTGGTGCCATTTTTTCTAGAGGAATTACAGTTCCCACGTCTGCGGATCTGAGCATTACCAAGACCGATAATCCTGATCCAGTTCTAGCTGGAGGATTGCTCACCTATACGATTGTTGCCAGTAATGCTGGCCCTAATTCGATCATCAACGGCACAATTAGTGATTCTTTCCCGGCAGGGCTGACTAACATTACCTGGAGTGCAACCAGTACAACTAGTGATGGTTTTGATCGCAGTGGCACCGGCCCCATCAATGACTCAGGTATCCAAATGCCTGTTGGGGGCACAATCACCTACACCGTTATTGGCTCAGTCTCTTCCACCTTGGCCAACGGGAGTATCCTAACCAACGTTGCCAGTATTACCTCTGGGGTGACTGACCCTAACCCCAACAACAACAACACTACCCAACCCACCACTGTTAATACCAGTGCAGACCTGATCATCACCAAGACCGATGCCCCTGATCCGGCCAGTGCTGGGGGCCTGCTCACCTACACCATTGTGGCCAGCAATGCGGGAGCGGGGACCGTTACCGATGCGACGGTGAGTGACACCTTCCCCACGGGTCTGACCAATGTCAGTTGGAGTGCCGTAGGTAATGGCGGTGGCTTTGAAGCGACGGGGACGGGCAACATCAACGACATCGGGATTAGCCTCGCTGCTGGCCAAGCGATCACCTACACCGTCGTCGGCAGCCTTGATCCAGGTTTAGCCGATGGCACCGTCTTAACGAATATCGCCACAATCAGTTCGAGTGTCAGTGACCCTGATCCGGGCAATAGCACCAGTCCGCAAGAGACAACGATTAGCACCACGGCGGACCTGATCATCACCAAGACCGATGCCCCTGATCCCGCTAGTGCTGGGGGCCTGCTCACCTACACCATTGTCGCCAGCAATGCCGGGGCGGGCACCGTCACCGATGCCACCGTCAGCGATACCTTTCCAGCGGGTCTGAGCAACGTTAGTTGGAGTGCTGTAGGTAATCGTGGTGGCTTTGAAGCGACGGGTACCGGCAACATCAACGACACTGGGATTAGTCTTGCTGCCGGTCAAGCGATTACCTACACCGTCGTCGGCAGTCTAGCGAGCACCCTGACCGATGGCACCCTACTCACCAACACGGCGACAATTAGCTCCAGCGTCAGTGATCCCACACCGGAGAACAACACCAGTCCACAAGAGACGACGATCAGCACAACCGGCACGCCTCAACTCACTGCCACCAAAACAGCCTTCCTGGCCCAAGACTTAAATCGCAATGGCTTAGCCGATCCGGGTGATGTCCTGCAATACGTCATTACTGTTAGAAATCTAACAACGGCCTCTGCACCGGCAACAGGAGTCATCTTCAGTGATGCCATACCCACTAATACTGTTTATGTGCCGGGTAGTTTGGCCATTATCAGCGGGGCTAATTCCGGTGCAAAAACCGATACGACGGGAGATGACCAAGCCGAATTTACCGGTAGTTTGACCTTCCGCTTGGGAACCGGGGCTAATGCCGCCTCCGGCGGGACACTGCTACCGGGCACATCCACCCAGCTTCGCTTCCGTGTCGAAGTTGACGCCAATGCGCAGCCTGGAGATGTTATTGCGAACCAAGGTACTGTTACTGGCAATAACTTTCCGCCAACGCTAACAGATGACCCTAGGACAACCGATCCGAATGATCCAACCAGGATCACTGTAGGCCAAGATCGAGTCCCGCCAGGGGGTGGCGGCGGCAATCCCCTGCCGCCGGAAGTGCCGCCCATTGACTTGCCCCAAACCGACACTGATAATCCCGATTGCCTGCCGCTGGTTGTGCCGCCCGAACCGGATGAGCCGCAGGGGGGCCTTACCGATCCAGATTGTGTCGATTGCTGTCAGCTAGGGGAGGTCTTGTCCGGTAACGATCGCCCCAACCTGATCTTTGCGACCGCCGACAACGACACGCTATTTGGTAGGGACGGTGACGACACCCTCTATGGTCTGGATTGTGATGACGACATCTACGGCGGGCGCGGGAATGACCTGCTGTTTGGTAACCGGGGCTTCGATTACCTGGAAGGCAATGAAGGAGATGATAGCCTCTACGGCGGCAAGGATAATGATACCTTGCGCGGTGGTGACGGGAACGACTTCCTCTTTGGCAATCGTGACAATGACACCCTGCATGGCGACGATGGCGATGACGTGCTCTATGGCGGCAAGGGGCGTGACCAGCTCATTGGCGGGCGCGGCAATGATTCCCTGAGTGGCGACGAGGGGGATGATGTCTTGATCGGGGTTGAACCGCTACCCAACACTCAACCGGCTGGGGTGGGTGAAATTGATACCCTCACGGGTGGGGGCGGTCGCGACATCTTTGTCCTGGGCGATCGCCTGCGGGTGTTCTATACCGCCCAAGGAGCCGCCGACTATGCCCTGATCACCGACTTCAACCCTAATGAGGACTTTCTCAGCCTTCAGGCGGGGCGCAACTACAGTTTTGGGCCAGCCCCAGAGGGCACACCAGCCGGGTTAGGGATCTTTGTCAATGGCAATGAACTGATTGGGGTTCTGGAGGGTGACCTAGAGCCGAATCAGATCCTGAGCCGTATCTTCTATGTGCAGCTTTCGGGGCAGGTGACGACGAACAATACGGTCTAGGGCTAGCCCAGTCCATTTCCCGTTGGGAATGCTGCGCGATCGTCAAGTTTGTCGTAGCGATTGTGCTGAATTGCGATCGTTGCCAACCACCAGCCAGTTATCCCGCCTCCGGATCAATCTTCGTTCGCAGTTGATTGCTTCCCGGCATGATCGACAAGGAAATCAATCAAGCTGGATAGCTCCCTAGAGATCCTAAACCTCAGGACTTGGTCCGTTGGGCTAACAGAGCACGCAGTTGCTTGAACTCATTAGCGATTACGGCCAAAACCCGATTCTGTTGATCCAGTTGCTTGGAAAGGTGTTCGACCTTGGCTTCCAGGCTGACGGTTTTGATTTCCTGCTGCTGAATCCGTTTGCCCAACACCGAAAGACGGGTAACCACTTCCCGCTGCACCAGATTTTCGATGCCCTGGATCAACAGGGTTTCCAGGTTGGTCATCTTACTCAACAGCAGCTTTTGGGCTTCGTCTTCAGCTAACGCAACTGCCTGGTCCACTTCCGGCTGCGGCAAGATTTTCAGCAGATGGTGGATGCGATCGAGCAACGCCTCCGCTTCAAAGGGTTTCTCAATAAAGTCAAAGCCCTTAAAGGGTTCCGGGATACGGGCCGTCACCTGTTCCTTCAGCCCCGACATGATGATGACTGGCGTGTGCCGCAGCGCTTCCTCTTGGCGAATATGACGCAAGGTATCGTAGCCATCCATCTTCGGCATGACAAAATCCAGCAGGATCAAGTCAGGATGGTATTGTTTGGCCATTTGCAACCCCATCACCCCATCACTGGCTTCTAGGATCTCAAAATGCTTCGAGAGAATGCCGGAAACCATCCTCCGAATCATGGTGCTGTCGTCGATGACCAAAACTTTCCTGGCCGGCATGGCAGTGATGAGTCTATTTACCTTTAGGTTCAGCTTAACGCGTCGCGATCGTCCGGGTCAGTGCCAAGCTCTACCCGGTCGTTGTGATTATTGATGACTAAGCGTTGCCCAGCACTTGAATCACAGGACCGCTGGCTGGCAGATTAGCACGGGTGAGAGTTATCGTACCGCTGCCACTGCGACGAATGGGCCAAGTCGCCACCAAATCCAGAAATGCCTGAAGCTCAACCAGGTCACAGGTGTTGGCATCTGCTGCCGCCGTTCGGTAGTGACAGGGAATCACCAGCTTCGGATTCAGGACCTGGATCGCGGCCACCGCCTGGGCCGGGCTATAGGTTTTCACCCCATTCCCTACGGGCACAATCAACACATCGGGCTGCCCCATCAGAATTCGTTGCTCCAGGGTAATGGGTGTGGCGGCACCGCCTAAGTGCAGAATATTGATCCCGGCTTGGGGCCACCGCCACGCAATGTTATTCGGAAACCAACGCCCACTCGTGAGCCGCCGTTCCATGCGAATCCCCTGGATTTGGGTATTGCCCAACTGGTAGACCCCTGGCTCAAACAACAAGCGTTGACTGGGGTCCAGGTTATCGATCGCGCCCTCATCCAAGAGGCGACTGCTAATCATCACCAAGTCCGCCGTCACTTTGGGGGCCGGATAGCCCTGGGTACAGCCAATCGGGCGAAAGGGATTCACGAGGATCTGTTGGCCTCCCCCATTAAATACAAAGCAGGTATGGCCCAGCCATTGAATGGACAAGCTCGTATCCTGGGCCTGGGCCACGGGCAGGTGGGTCAACACCCCCGCCCCCAACGTGGCGAAAAAACTGGCCCCAGCGTAATACAGTACTTGTCTGCGTCTCATAGGTTCCTCACTCACAACACGGGTTAGCGGTCCTCAGTTGGCTTACCACTGGTGATCAACGATCGCTGTCAGAAAATTCCGTAGCAGGGCTTTACCCGACTGGGTGAGGACACTTTCTGGGTGAAACTGCACCCCCTGCAAGTGGGGCCAGGTCCGATGGCGAACCCCCATAATCGTGCCATCCTCGATCCAGGCCGTAATCTCCAGGTCAGCGGGGCAACTAGGTCGATCAATCACCAAACTATGATACCGGGTTGCTGTAAACGGTTGCGGCAGTCCCTTAAAGACCCCCGTATCCGCATGGGCAATCTCCGAGGTTTTCCCATGCATGAGGGTCGGGGCCGGAACAATGTTCCCCCCAAATGCTTGCCCAAGGCTTTGGTGCCCCAGACAAACCCCCAGGATCGGCAGAGTTGGCCCCAATGCCTGGATCAGGTCCAGGGAAATCCCCGCATCCTCCGGGCGACCCGGACCCGGCGAAATCACCACCCCATCCGGTTGCAGTTGTTGGATCGCTGCCAAGGAAATTTGATCATTGCGGAACACCGACACGGTCGCCGCCACCGGCAACTCGCTGCCCAATTCTCCCAAATACTGCACCAGGTTATAGGTAAAACTGTCGTAATTATCGATCACCAGAATCAAGACAGACGACTCCTTTGCGCATAAGAACCTTGAGCACCCAAACTCAGTAGATCGAAAAACAGTTGTGGGGTAGGCATCCTGTCTGCCCCTGAGACAGCCGCGACAGCTATCCCACGTTCGATTTATGATCTTTCGATTTATGATCTACTGATTATGATGATCTCCTGAAACTCACGCTCCCCACCCCACTTTATCTCTTACACCTCCCTTCTTCCTTCTCCCCTACCCCCAACCCTGCACTACCCCCACCAACGGCGGCAACAGCAACAGTCCCGCCACCAGGATCGAAACGATCGCCGAAATCACCACCGCCCCGGCGGCACAGTCCTTAGCGATTCTGGCCAGTTCGTGATAGGTCTGCTTCACGGTCAGATCGACGACGGATTCCAGGGCCGTGTTAACCAGTTCCATCGTCAGCACCGCCCCGATCGTCAGGAACAGAATCACCAGTTCGATCGCGCTCAGGCGCAGATATAGGGCCAGCGATAGGGCCAGCATCCCGATAATCACCTGCACCCGGAAGTTGCGCTGGGTTTGGAAGGCATAGCTCACCCCGTTCCAGGCATATTTGAAACTAATCCAGAGGTTGGAGGCCACTTGCCAGGAAAACTGCCGTTTAAGTTCCTCTCCAGGGTTGCGATGGTGGCCACTGGTCGTAGCCGGTGATTCCGTGGAAAAATTTTGGGTCATGGGTATCCAGTCCAACACAGCAGTAAGCAAGCAACGTCACAGCCACCTTCAGGTGTGAGTAGGGTTTCGGGGGCCGCGTCCCAGATGTGTAGTCAGTCTCTCATGTGCAGTCAGGATCTCAGCAGCGTCAGCAGCGATCGGGATCGGCAACAGGCCCAGGAACCTAGCGGGGCCGCACGATCGTTCAGCGTAATTCACTCTTTGGTGAGATTAGCAGGTTCACCGGCAAATGCAAACGAGGGCTTCCCCCGTGGGAAAGGGGTGAATCGAGTGTGGGCCTAGACCTTGGGCACCGTCGCCACGATCGTCGGTGCGGATAACCCGATCGCCCTGAGTAGCTCGGCCTGTTGCGCCAACATCGCCGTTAGCTGGGCATCGTCCGGGTGATCCCAACCGAGGAGATGCAGCAAGCCGTGGGCCGCTAACCAGGCCAGTTCGATCGTCAGGGCATGGCCCGCCGCGTCGGCCTGCCGTTGGGCCATTTCCACCGAGATGACCAGATCCCCTAGGTAGAGGGGTTCTGCTGCCCGATCGGGAATGTCCGGGGCATTGACCTCTAGGGCAGCAAAGGCCAGAACATCAGTCGGTTGATCCTTCTGGCGGTAGTCAGCGTTTAACTGTTGGATTTCAACATCATCCGTTAGCCGCAGGCTGAGTTCATAGCCCAGGGGGGCCGGGAGATCGGGTTGGAGGCGCTCAAGCCACTGCTGGAACCAGGTTTGCCACTGCGTCGGGGACACGGCGATCGTTGGCATCGCCACCGTTACTGCCAAGCCCGATGCCTTTGCCCTAGCGACCGCGTCCGTATACCGATCCTGGAGATTGAGTTCTACCGACAGCATGGGACCCATCCCCTCAGCGGGTGAGATAGGCAAGGCCCACCAGCACCGCCAGTAAGCCGATCGTGGTCAGGGAGAAATGCACCAGTGACATGCCCCGCTTACGCACCATATTCCGCATCGCCAATTTGACATAGCTATCGCTGGGGGATGTGATCGGTGCCGATCCGCCGGGGCTGGTCGGGGCTGGCGAGGTTGGGTCTGGTGAGGGGGGTACGGTCTCCCCAGGGGCCATTGGGGGGGTGCTCCCTTCGGGAATCGGGGCCGGGGCCGTCGGTAGAGCCGGAGACGAGGCAGGTTGGGTCATAGGGACAGGGCGAGCAACGGTTGATTAATACTTCTTAATATTAGCGGGGTTCTTCCCCCTTCCGGGCGATCGCGGTCTCCAAGGGAGCTAGACCGGCGTGGGCTGGGTTGCCACGATCTGGTTTTCCTGGCGCAGGTAGGCTTGGATAAAAGCAGCCAGATCGCCATTCATCACATCTCCGATCGCCGTGGTTTCCACATTCGTCCGCAGATCCTTGACCAGTTGGTAAGGATGAAACACATAGTTGCGGATCTGGTTGCCCCAGGCCGCTTCCACCATGTCGCCTCGGATATCGGCGATCGCTTGGGCGTGTTGCTCTTGGGCAATGACCAGCAATTTGGCCTTGAGCAGGGCCATCGCCTTTTCCTTATTTTGGAGTTGCGATCGCTCCTGGGTACAGCGCACGGCAATCCCCGTGGGAAGATGGACAACCCGCACCGCCGTTTCCACCTTGTTGACGTTTTGCCCACCTTTGCCCCCCGATCGCGAGGTGGTAATTTCCAGATCCTTGTCAGGGATATCCAGGGTAATCATCTGATCGAGGATGGGCATCACTTCCACCCCCGCGAAACTGGTTTGGCGCTTACCATTGGCATTAAACGGCGAGATCCGCACCAAGCGATGGGTGCCCTTCTCCGACTTCAGGTAGCCATAGGCATAGCGACCTTCAATTTCCAGCGTGGCCGACTTAATTCCCGCCTCATCCCCCTCGGAATATTCCAACAGGTGAACCTTATAGCCCTGATCCTCCGCCCAACGGGTATACATCCGCAGGAGCATTTCCGCCCAATCTTGGGCATCGGTGCCGCCCGCCCCCGCATTGATACTGAGGGTTGCGCCACTGGCATCATAGGGACCCGATAACAATTGTTGCAATTCCCACTGATCGAGTTCGCGGCCTAAGTGGGTAAGGTTAGACTGAGCCTCTTGGAGCAAAGCTGCATCGACTTCTAACTCCAAAAGCTCCAAGATGGCTCTTGTATCGTCAAGGACGGTTTGCCACTGCTGCGATCGCTGCACATGGGCCTTGAGATCATTCAACTTCTGCAAAATGGTTTGGGCACGGGCCGGGTCTTCCCACAGATCGGGCTGGGCAGCCGTTTGCTCTAGATCTTGGATGTTGGCCTGAAGGGCAGGTAAGTCAAAGATAGTCCTGGGCTTTGCCCAGGCGATCGGCTAGCCCGTCAATTTCGCGTTTTAGATCTTGCGTTTCTAGCATGGTCTCAACCCTAATCACACTGAGCGAATGACACTGAGCGAATGACACTGAGCGAATGACACCGAGCGCATCCCTCTGGACCAATCATCCTGACCCGGTTATCCCGGCGGGTGGCTGTACGGTTGATCTTAGCGTATCGACATGGACAGCCGATCGGGCCCACTGAAGAGCGGTAACCGCAAGAGGCAGGCAAGCCCCGCCCGACTCTCCCTAACTGGGCTGTGACCCGTGTTGCTAGGGCAGCGCATGGCCATTCGCTGGGTTCAGGGCCTCAAAACCCGCCACGATATCCAAGAGTTCTTCGGTAATTCCCGTTTGCCGTTGGCGTTGAAACTCAGCCTGAAGTTCCAGCAGACGATCGGCAATATGGGTTTCCGCCAGTTGCATCGAGGCTAAGCGGCTGGCATTCTCGCTGGCCAGGGATTCGGCACAGGCCCGGTATAGCCCCACAAAAAAGGACTGGCGAAACAGGGCCGAGAGCAGTCGTTCCGGTGAGAGGGGGGTCATGGGCAGGCAACGACTGGGCCAAGGGCGCTGTCGTAGGTGCTGTAGCCACGCCGCATCCAGGGGAAACAGTTGTCGGTGCTGGGGGCGATAGGCTGATTCGCCCAAACAGCCATTGTGGAAGACCAGAATGCGATCGCAGGCCAGGGCAGATGCCCCATTGTGGCCCATTTCCAGGGCAGGACTGGGAGCCAGCAGAGCCTCGGCTGAGGCGAAACACCGTTGCTCCAGGTACAGCACAAGCTGTTGGACCGTGGGCGTAATGCCGCTGAGGGAACTGGGAACCGGGAAGAGGGCCTGGGGTGCGTAGCCCCGTTCTTCCAGTTGCGCTGCCATCCGGCTACCAACCACGAGCAGCCAAGGCGTGACTGGGGCTGGGGCTGAACTGGCGGCTGAACTGGCGGCTGGGATCGAGCTTACGGCTGAGCTTGCAGTTGAGCTTGCAGTTGAGCTTGTGGTTGAAGTCGAGCTTGAAGTCGAGGTTGTGCTTGCGGCTGAGCTTGAGATCGCATCTGCTGCGACACCCAAGGTTGCCAGTGCATAGGTGGCCAATTGCTCATTAAAGCGCCCACACATCCCCTGATCCGAGCCAAAAATCACCCCACCCACCCGACGGTTACCGTTGGCAGGCACCGCCATCAATTGCGCGGGATAGGTTTTCAGTAATGCTTGCATCCCCATCTCCAGGGTGTTGCTATATTCCAGCAAGGACTCTACTGCTTTTTCGTATTGGCGAATGCTCACAGCGGCCAGCGCTTTCATGGTTTTAACGATCGCCTGTAATTCCTTAGCGGTCTCAATTTTGCGGTTTAGGGCTTCATCGCTGGACATGGCGACATCCGAGGTGTGCTCTCCAGTAACAATCTAGCTGCTGCACAGGCGAGACGCTACGCGATCGCCCCCACCCCATCCGGAAACTTTTTCTAAGGCGCGACTTCTAAGAAGGGAAATGGTAGCCCAATGGGCCATGCCGTTAGCGTGATTGCAACGCGCTCCAGTCTAGCTACCGGTGGGTAGCCACGGCTGCATCGCCCGCTTTCACTCGCCCTCTTTTCACAACGACCCATCGCTCCTGAGGACTCTTGTATGCGCCAGAGTACCCGTTTTCGCCTGCCCAATTTGCCGTGGCTGCCGCTGGTCCTGACCAGTGCTGGGTTACTGTCCCCCAACCTTCCCGCCCTGGGACAAGTGCCGATTGCCCCCGTGACTACGCCAGGGGTTACGGTGCAAACCGTTGAAACCGCAGCCGCTCCCCACTCTCCGTCAACCGGGGCCAATGCTGGTATCGCCCAGGCGGGGGTGGTGGTGGACACCCAGCGATCGCAGCCCCACCTGCCCCCTGCGCCGCCCCCCGATGTGAGGATTAGCCAGGTGACGATCGCCGGGGCGGGTAATTTGCAACCCCAGGTTGCCGCCGTCGTCCGAACCCAGGCGGGGCAAACGGTACCGGCCAGCCAGATTGAGGCGGATTTGGAGGCGATTCGGGCGATCGGTCTCTTTGCCGAGGTCCAGGCGATTCCTGTCACCACGCCCCAGGGGGTGCATCTCACCTACCAGGTTCAGCCGAATCCTACCCTGCGGGCGGTACAGATGCAGGGGAATCAGGTTTTGCCCCAGGCGACGATCGCGGCGGCATTTCGGGACCTCTACGGGCGGCAGCTTAACCTGAATGAACTCAAACCCCGGATCGACGCGCTTAACCAGTGGTATGAAAAGAACGGCTATAGCTTGGCCCAGGTCGTGAACGTGAGTTGGGGGCACCCGACGGGCACGCTGGTGGTGACGGTGGTGGAAGGGGTGATTGACTCGCTCCAGGTGCAATTTGTCGATGGCGACGGCAATACCACCGATGCGACGGGCAAGCCGATCAAGGGCCGTACCCGTGACGTGATCGTTACCCGCGAATTGCAAACCCAGCCGGGGGATGTGTTCAACCGTGAGGCGATCGCCCAAGATCTCCGACGGTTGTACGGCCTGGGCCTGTTTGCCGATGTTGGGGTCACCCTCAAACCGGGTCAACAGCCGGATACCGTGGGGGTGATCATCAACGTGGCGGAGCAGAAGACGGGCCAATTCATGCCCAATGCGGGCTATAGCACCAATGGCGGCCTGTCGGTTGGTTTGAAGCTGCAACAGAATAATGTCGGTGGCAACCACCAACAATTGAGTGCAGATGTCCAAGTCGATCGCCAAGGGGTCCTCTATGACGTGCGCTTTACCGATCCCTGGATCATTGGCGACACTCGCCGGACCGGGTATACGGCCAATGTCTTCAACCGGCGGGCCACCTCCCTCGTCTTTAGCGGTGGGGAAACGACCATAGACCTGCCCAATGGGGATGACCCGCGCCTCGATCGCTTGGGTGGGGGCATTCGTTTTAGCCGTCCTTTGGAAGATGGTTGGCAGGTGTCCCTGGGCACCCAATACCAACGGGTGTTGGTGCAGGACGAATCGGGACGGATTACCCCCCAGGATGAATTGGGCAATGACCTGAGTTTCAGCGGTACTGGTCGGGATGAGTTGTATACCGTTGAGTTGGCGGCGGTGCAGGATCGCCGGAACCAGCGGGAGCAGCCCACCCAAGGGTCCCTCCTGCGCCTGAGTACGGAGCAGTCGGCCCCGATCGGTGCGGGCAATATTCTGATGAATCGGATGCAGGGCAGCTACAGTGTCTATGTCCCCGTGCAGTTCACCCAATTTACGCCCCAGTCGGAAGCCCTAGCTCTCAATGTGCAGGCGGGAACAGTAATCGGCGATCTGCCCCCCTATGAAGCCTTTGCCCTAGGGGGAACGGATTCGGTGCGAGGCTACGATCGCGGCGATGTGGCCAGTAGTCGCAGCTATGTGCAGGCATCGGCGGAGTATCGGTTCCCGCTGTTCTCGATCGTCGGGGGCACCCTCTTTTTCGATGCTGCCACGGATTTGGGCAGCAGTGACACGGTTCCCGGCGACCCCGGTGGCGTGCGCGATAAACCGGGCAGTGGCTTGGGCTATGGCGCGGGTCTGCGGGTGAAAACGCCCGTGGGTCTGGTGCGCATGGACTATGGGCTGAATAACCAGGGGGATAGCCGCCTCCACTTTGGCTTCGGCGATCGCTTCTAGCGGGATTTTCCCGATCGTTGCCCTGGTACTCTAACCTAAAGACAGGATCTTCGATTTTCCTTGCTGTCATGACTTCCCGGTCCCGATCGCCATTGCCACCGCCACCACCGCCACTACCGCCACCAACACTGGCAACCCAAGCACTGAAGACCCAAACATGGCTATGGCGAGGGTTGCCGATCGCGTACCAGGCTCAAGGAGAGACGGGGCCAGCCCTGGTGTTAGTCCACGGCTTTGGCGCTTCCCTGGGACACTGGCGCAAAAACTTGCCGGTCTTGGCAGCAACCTGTCGGGTCTATGCGATCGACCTGCTTGGCTTTGGGGGATCGGCCAAACCTAAACCCCAGGGTGAGGTGAGCTATACCTTTGAAACCTGGGCTGCCCAGTTGGCGGATTTCTGTCAGCAGGTGGTGGGGGGACCGGCCTTTTTCGTGGGAAATTCGATCGGCTGTGTGGCGGTGATGCAAACGGCAGTATCGGCTCCGGCTTGGGTGCGGGGAGTGGTGTTGCTCAACTGTTCGTTGCGGTTATTGCACGATCGCAAGCGGGCCAATTTACCCTGGGTGCAACGGTGGGGTGCGCCCCTGCTGCAACGCCTGTTCACCTCCCGCTGGCTAGGACAACTCTTCTTCCGGCAATTTGCCCGTCCAGCCACGGTGCGTAAGATTCTGCGGCAAGCCTATGGCAATACCGACGCGGTAACCGACGAATTAGTAGAGCTACTCATGGCTCCCGCCCAAGATCCCGGTGCCGTAGACGTGTTCCTGGCCTTTACCCGCTATTCCCAGGGTCCCCTCCCGGAGGATTTGCTGCCCTTGCTCACTTGTCCCGCCTTGATCCTGTGGGGAGCGCAGGACCCGTGGGAGCCGATCGCCCTGGGGCGGCAGTTGGCAGAATTCCCGGCTGTTCAGCAATTTATCGAGCTACCCGATGCGGGCCATTGTCCCCAGGACGAAATTCCCGAAGTCGTCAACGCCCTGATTCAGGATTGGGTACACACTCAAGCTCACGACCCATCTTCAGGCGATCACAAGAGTCGATCACAAGTCGATCACAAATCAGACTTGGGATAGCTGTCGCGACTGTCTCAGGGGCAGGCAGGATGCTTACCCCAGCATTATGCTTCGATCGACTGGGTATGGCAGAAACCAGGGGGCAGCCCCCATGCCCATACGTCCAGGGGTGCGATCGCGTCTATGTCCTGTCATCATCCCCCGTCATCATCCCCCGTGCCATTAGCCTGTAGACCCGCGATTCCGGCTAGGAGCAACCAGCCCAGGACATTAATGCGGGCATCAAACAGCGGCACATCAAACAGGTGAAACAGGAGACAGGCACCAAACGCTATCCCATAGGTAAACAACACCAGCGCTGTTGCCCGATCGCCCTGATGTTGGCAAACCTGCCACTGGCGCACGCCGCCATAGAGGATGGTGGCCACAATCCCCATTAACCCCAGAGTGGCGGGAATCCCCGTCTCCGCCGCGAGCATCAAAAACAGATTATGGGGATGACCTAACCAGTAACCGGTTGCGGTTTCATAGAGGGGGGAAAAAGACCGCAACCCCCAGCCGGTCCAAGGCCGTTCCTGGATCAGGGTGCTGGCAAACTGCCATTGGCTAAGGCGCAGGGAGGCCACGGGGCGATCGGGGTAATTCTGATCCGTCAGTCTTGCCCATAGGAACGCGGGAACAATCGCGCGTAACCCTGACTGGCCAAACGGTCCAAAGGCGGCCCAAAACACACTGGCCAGACTCACCAGCCCCAGCCAGATGACCCCATACCAGCGGCAGTAGACGGCAAAGGCTAAGCCCACGATCGCGCTAATCCCCCAGGCATTGCGCGAGTTAGCTAACAGGATGGCGATCGCGTGTGCCCCTAGGACCAGCGTCAGGAATCCCATTTGCCAGACGAGGGGGACCGTTAGGACGGGCGATCGTTCCAGGGATACGATCGGTGACTGGGAGGCTTGTGGGTCGGCGGGCGGTATCGGCGGGGGAACCGATCGCGGCCCGTGGCGCAACACTGTTCTGGTTTCCACCCACAAGCCCACGGTCAAGGTCAGCGTCACCACCAGGTAACTGGCCAGCACATTGGCATAGGTAAAGATCGAGGCCATCCGTCCGGGGGGATTCCCTGTGGGGGCGATCGGCCAGTCAATCAAGACCGCCCCAATCCGCACATGGCCAGCCCAGCCCCCATACATTTGGCCCAAGCCAATCAGGATCACGGGGCAAGCACTGATCACCAAAATCCAGGCGATCCGGCGCAAATGGGCCACACTTTGTACCACTTCCCGCGTCACCGCAAAGAACAGGAAGAAGGGTAAAAAGTTTGTCAACCCCAGGAGAGCATTGCCGCGATCGTTAGCTCCCAAGGCCATGATCACTAACCAGGCGCTCAAGGCCGCGAGGGCACGGTTGCGGGGACGTTGGGCGATCGCTCCCGCCTGTTGGCTGAGTACCTGTTCCATCACGACGGCAAAACTCAGCCCCGCTAAGACCGGACTGAACGGCAACAGGCCACAGAACAGTTGCAGCCACAACCACGGCGATCGCAGCTTTGGCCTCAGGGTAGCGAGGAAACGGTGGGGGAATTGCCCGTCGAGACTCAAGCGATCTCCCAACTGTCAGACCGTAGTAAATCTTCAGACCGCAACAAACGGATTTGGGCCAGGGCAAAAATGGCCGGAATAATCCGACCGTAATTGGTGGCGATCGTGCGCCAGCCCAGATCACTCAGGAACCAAGCCCAAAGGACAGGGCCTAACCACGCAAACACACTGCGCAAAAGCACCTGGCGAGTGGCGGCCAAGGCCATCCCTTGTTTGGCGGTTTGCAGCATAAACTGGCTGTGGAGTTGGGTGACCGCCGTCGCGCCCCCCTTCATGAGGGTTTGTTTGGCCACTTGGTAGGTGGCGACGTGTAGGGCCATTTGGCGGGCGATCTGACGCAGGAGCAAAGGACGGATTACCGAGGTAACCGCGAGCACACTGCCCCCTTTGAGCAGTAACCCGATTGGATCGTGTTGGAGACTGGCCGGGAGGGGTTGGCCGGGTTTCATCTCAGCCAAGGCACTCTGGACCCGACACCGCAGGCGATCTTGTTCGCTCGGCGAGAGGTGCTGCCAGGCTTGCTGCATCAGGTGCAGGAAAATTTCTGCCTCCAGATCCGTCGTCGTGAGCGACTCACTATAGGGGATCTTGAGATACTGACAGACGCGCAGTAATACCTGGCGATACCCCACCCGATCGGTTTTTTGTTGCAAGACCGTCAGGCCATCGGCGGCCAGAAAGCGAAACCGCTGTTCCAGGCTGGCCAGCCAGCGATCGCGATCGAGGCTTTGAACGTGGAGCGGATCGGGGGTTTGCCAGTAGTCCAGGGGATTCAGCCGCCGACAGAAGAGCAGTTGGGTGAGGTGGCGTAGCTCATCCTCCGTTGCCAACTCAAGAGCCGACCGTAACTCGTCCACAATACCCTCCTCCCTGGACAACCCACAGTGCTTTAACACCCTATTTTACCTGGTCTACGATCGGCCCATCAGATCATCCAGTACGGCATAGTCCGGTAAGGGGGCCGTAATGAACTTGCCCGCCCGAATCACCTGTCGATCGTGCTGCGATCGTGCCAGCAATTCCGTGAACCCTCGCCCCCGAAAGCAGATCAGGTCGGCGGGTAACCCGACCCCAATGGCGCCCATCGCCGGGAGGCCCATCAACTGAGCGGGGATAGCCGTCACACTTGGACACCAGGCGGCGATCGGCTGATCCAGATGGGCAATTTTGACCGCTTGCCCAAAGACTTCCAACCCATCATGATCGCCAAAGGCATGGAACGGATCACGGCAATTATCACTTGCCAGGGCCACGGGGACCCCCGCCTGGGCCAACTCATGGAGCAATGTGACCCCGCGCCAGCGCGGAGTGCCGCCCGGTAAGCGCCCCTGGAGATAGAGATTACATTGGGGTAAACTGACAATCCCGATCCCTGCGGCTCGTACTTGGGCGATCGTCGCCTGGACCTGGGCCACTGGCTGCATCGCCAGACTGCAACAGTGCCCGCAAATAATTTGGCCTGCAAATTGGTTTCGTAAGGCGATCGCCGCCACCTGCTGGAGGGCAACGGCGGCCACATCATCCGTCTCATCCACATGGAAGTCCAGATCTAGGCCGCGATCGCTGGCCAGGGCAAACACTCGCTCAATCTGGGCCACCAAGTCTGGATGTCGATAGGCCACCCCACCTAAAATCCCCCCGGAATGGGCCACCAAATCGGCGAGAGCCTCTCCTTGGGACCCTTGATAGTGATCCAGGGAGACCAGGGAAGTTCCCTGTAAGGTCACGCGATCGGCCCACTCCTGGCGCAACTGCCGAAAGACTTCCCAGACGATCGGGCCAGTATCTTCCCCGGAATCCAGATGGGTCCGGATTGCCTGCGTTCCGTGGGCATAGCTACACTGAAGCCCAAAGGTCATCCGCCGGTAGAGATCTTCCGCCTCCCAATAGACGCTGGTATCGGCATGAATCGCCGTCACCGCTTGGGCAAAGGTGCCCCCTGGGTTGGGGGTCCGGGGCCACACATGGCCTTTATCTAAATGGGTATGCAGATCGACGAAACAGGGCCACAGTTGCCCACCCCGCAGATCAACCTGGGGCAAGCCGCCTGGGGGCAGGGTGGGGGTGATCTGGGCGATCGTGCCGCTCTGAATCTCCAGATGGAGCTGCACGAGGTGTTCCCCGTTGGCCGGTGGCCACCCAGTGGCTGGGACATCCCGCAGCAGCGACACCGGCACACTAGCATTGACTAACCAATAATGCTCTGCGTTCAGGTCTATCCCATTCAGGTCTGCCGCATCTGCCGCGTCCATGTCTCGCTTAAGCAATGCTCTCCCAAAACCAAAACAGGGACCCAGTTGCCTTGTCCCTGCTCACTCTACCCGCCACTATCGACGATGATACCCCGATCAACCCAGGGCTTGATAGGCTACTAGCCTTCCTTATTAATAAAGGGCAGCAGGGCTAGGAGACGCGCCCGCTTGATCGCAATGGTCAGGTGACGCTGCTGCTTTGCGGTTAAACCCGTAATCCGACGTGGCAGGATCTTGCCCCGCTCGGTAATAAACTTGCGCAACAGATCGATGTCCTTGTAGTCGATCGGCTCATCTGGCTTAATCGGGGATACCCGCCGACGAAAGTAAGAAGTCATAATTTCACACGGTAACGCGACTGTAACACTAGACTAGAAAATACTAGAAAACACTCGACTTGCCTGGAGGTATGCCAGAGCTAGGGTAAGGCCTCGCCCCAAGTGGAGGCGATCGCCCCATCAGTTCCCGCTATTGGCTTACTTAATTTCTTTGTGGACGGTGTGTTTATTGCAGTGGGGGCAAAACTTTTTCAGTTCTAACCGCGCTGTGGTGTTGCGGCGATTCTTCATCGTCGTATAGCGAGACACCCCCGGAGAACGTTTGTCGGGATTGGTCCGACATTCCGTACACTCCAGCGTAATCACAATCCGAACTCCCTTGTTTTTAGCCATGATACCCGGACTCTAGCTCAAACTGGCACAGTCTTCTATCTTCGCACACGTTGACGAAATTGGACAACTAATCGCCGTAACTTTAAATCCAGTGAGTAGCCGCGCCGGGTTTGCACCACGATCGTGCCGGCAATGCGATCGTGGAAGGCTTGCCGCTTCTGCACATCGCCAAAGGCTAACCCCATATCCCCCAGGAGGGGAACCACGGCCAACAGCACTGCCCCATTGGGCACCCCATTCGGTGTGATCAGGTTATTCAAACTGATCACCAGCAGCAGCGTACAGAGTCCAATCATGGCTTCCCGCCGCGTCAGGGCCAACAGCGTGGGCACCCTACCGTAGCGTTCGTCCACCACCTTCATATCCAGTGCCCACCGGCCTAAACTCTGCCCCTGGTTCCGAAAAACCCATAGAATCCGCACGGTAATCCACAAGCCGATATAGGTCGGTACTTGCCAAAACGGCCCCGCAAAACTGCTCAGGAGCCAGATCAAAGCAAAGTCGATCGCGAGTGCCCCCCCTCGGCGTCCGGGCGGCACTCTAGGTAGACGATCGCGATACCGTGGCCTCGCCATAAGAACGCTCCTCTGCCCCAGGGTCTCCTTTGATCAATAGCAGAAAAAGGTTGCCACCAATCGTTAAACCAACACCCACAGCCAGAGCGCCCGATCGCCCACGATCGTCCACAAACAAGTTTGCAAAGCCAGTGAGACCGTTAGCTGTCTACTCACTACTCTTCCGCTTCGGTGCTACCCACCTGTTTGAGGTGGATATGTTTACGACCGAGGGAGATTTCAAACTCATCACCGGGTTGCAATCCCATCTGTTTGGTATAGGCAGCCCCAATTAGCAAGTTGCCATTGGCCTGCACCGTAATCCGGTAACTGGCACTGCGCCCCCCGCGGCCATTGCCATTTTGTTTGCTTTCCAGATCCAATCCCTCAGCCTCCAGTAAGGCATTGAGGAATTTCATCATGTTGACGCGATCGATCCCATTCTTCGTTTGGGTGTAGTAACCGCAGGCCCTAGCTTTTTCTTCCTTGCTCAGGTGGTCAAGATCCTTAACACGGGCGAGCAGTTCTTCTCCGGTTAGGGGTTGTTCTGTCTTCTTCTTCTTAGCCATTAATGCAAAACTCAAAGGTAATGAAAGGATACACACTCGTCTAGCTGATGAGTTCTCCCAGTGGTTGCTAACTCACCACTAGCCTTGTATTCCCATCATAGTACACTAAATGTTCTGATATTTTGCGTAGAAGCAACTATTTTTTGTCAACTTTCTATCAGATTGATGGGGACTTGACGGAAATTTCCCAAGGAAGATTGGATTGGCCTGCTGAAGACAAACGAGTGGTTAACCAGGGAGGGACCCGCCAGTTGGCATCAGGATAGTGAAGTAACCGGTCTACGATCGCGATCTTTCACTCTAGAATGCGGTAAGGCGTTGCTGGATGTTGGCGATGAAATTAACAACCCGTGGTCACTATAGTGTGAAGGCACTGCTGGATTTAAGTCTACAACCGGACTACGGTCCTGCGTCGGTAAAGACCATTGCCCAGCGGCAAGAGATCCCGGCTCCCTATCTGGAAAAGCTGTTAATTGAATTGCGGCGCGTGGGCATCGTCCGATCGCTACGAGGGGTGCAAGGCGGGTATCAACTGGCCCGTCCGCCAGCCCAAATTTCAGTTGGACAAATCCTGGAGGCAGTGGGCGAAACCCTAGAACCCCTGGGGGGTTTTACACCTACCCGCAGCCAAGCTGGAGATTGGGTAACGGTTTCCCTGTGGCATCGCCTGCATCAAAAACTTAAGGAAGCATTGTATAGCATTTCCTTAGAAGATCTTTATTATGATGCCCGCAGTTGGCAAGCGGCGCAAGGCGAAGAAACAAACTTCATTGTTTAAAGATGTCTAAACTACGGTCTAAACCCGTGATGGGCTAGGATTATCGTCGAGGTTATCGTCTGGAATGACAGGCTCAAGTGTTGAGACTGCAATCGTTCTGGGGTTAGCAGCCCTGCTGGACTATGCGATCGCTGATCCGTGGTCTTGGCCCCATCCTGTGCAGTTGATGGGGGGGATCAGCCATCACTATATCGGCTTCTTTGTGGCGCGCTCATCAGGAAAACCCGTGGGTACTTTCTACCGCTTGCTGGGGGTTGGATTAGGCGTGGGGCTAGTGGTTGGTAGCGCTTGGGTGAGTGGGTTGCTGCTAGCCAGTTTAGCCCATGTACATCCCTGGTTGGAGCAGGGCGGGGCGATCGTTCTCCTGGCAAGTTGTTTCGCAGGCCGCAGTTTAAGGCGAGCGGCTGAGTCGGTTTTAGAGCCATTGATCGCCGGGGAGTTAGGGGTTGCCCGCGATCGTTTAAGTCGCTATGTGGGCCGCGAGACCAGCACCCTCACCGAGCCAGAAGTTCTCCGGGCAGTTTTAGAAACCGTGGCGGAAAATGCCACCGATGGGGTGCTCGCGCCGCTCTTTTATGCGGGCCTAGGGGCGATGATTCCGACGATCGGCCCCGTGCCTTTAGCAATGGCTTATAAGGCCGCCAGTACCCTGGATTCAATGGTGGGCTATCGTGAGCTTCCCTATACGGATTTGGGGTGGTTTAGTGCCCGGTTGGAGGATGCATTAACTTGGTTGCCGTGCCGCCTAATGGTATTAACCCTGGCCCTCTTATCGGGAAAGCCTAAACACATTTGGTCCCTTTGTCAACGGGATGCCCCGGCTGATCCGAGTCCCAATTCTGGCTGGAGTGAGTGTGCCTATGCGGCGGTGCTGGGGGTGCAACTGGGGGGCATTAATATATATAGAGGGAAGGTCAAACCGAAACCCTATTTGGGTGATCCCAGTCAACCCATTACTCCGGCGATCCTCGATCGGGCACTGCAACTGACCCGCTTTTGCTTTTTAATTTGGTTGGGGCTGCTGCTGGTTGCTCTGCTCGTCGTCCCGATCGTGTTATTGCGAAACTAATCATGGCCCATGAAGTTGTCGAGATTCTCTCTGCCGAAGAACTCCGCCGCACGGTGAACCGGATGGCCTCGGAGATTATTGAAAACGCGGGCGATCTGTCCCAATTGGTTCTAGTGGGGATTTATACGCGAGGGGTTCCCTTGGCCCAAATGCTAGCGCGCCAAATTGAGTTACTAGAGCAGGTAATCATACCGGTTGGTGCCCTTGATATCACGTTCTATCGGGATGATTTAGATCAAATCAGTTTCCGGACACCCGCCAAAACCGATTTGCCGGTTGACTTGAACCATAAATTAGTTGTGCTGGTTGATGATGTCATTTATAAAGGTCGGACCATCCGGGCCGCGCTGAATGCGGTGGCGGACTATGGTCGACCTAGTGCGATTCGTCTGGCGGTGCTTGTCGATCGCGGTCACCGGGAACTGCCCATTCAACCGGATGTCACTGGACGCCAACTGCCAACGGCCAAGGAAGAGAAGGTTAAAGTTTATCTACAGGATATCGATGGGCGGGATGGAGTAACCCTGATTCCTCGACCCGATAGTTATGCGCCGTCGGTCACGCCCTAAGCCGATTTCTACCGGAAGTCGCGATCGGGGTGATCGTGCCTGTAAACACCGATTCGTCAACTGCCTAGCCCACGCACGATCGCAGCAACCACCCCACCACAATGCCTAATCCCGCAAATCGCACCGCTTGCCAGAACACCTCACGCAGGCTTTCCCAATTGATGAGGCGGCTTTCCAGGTTGACTGATAGGGCTTCTAACTGATGCAGGATTTGTTGCGCTTCCTTTTTGAGTTCCGTGATTTGCAATTGGGATTGGGCGGTTTGTAACTCACCTTCGATCGCCTCTAGGCGGCGTTGTAGGGCCGACTGCTGCGCCTGTGCCTGTTTAATTTGCTGATAGCGTTCTTTTAAGCTTTGAAAACTGGCTTCTAAATCACCGAGGAGCCGTTCAAAGGCATCGGTATGGGCAACCTCCGACGCTGGGTCAGTCTTTTCGGAAGCGGTCAGTTGCGACGGGGAATCGACCAGGGGGGAGTCCTGGCGTTCATGATCAGGTGTGGGATCTGATTCGGGGGAAGGTGGCATATTGGCGACAAATAGGACGCGGCTAGGGCGCGGCGGGCTGATTGGCTACGGCGGGAGCAGCATACCTGGGTTAACAATAGCCGGGTTAACAATAACCGGGTTAACAATTTGCTCCGGTTGATCCGAATCGCGGCGGCCTGAAGGGGTGTGAAGCAGGATAATAGAAAAACGTGCGAGTGTGGTTAACCAGTTTACGCCCTATGTCTCATCCTGCCCAAACACCTCTCCCAACCCCAGCGTTGCACTCAACCCGGCATCCTGCCGCGATCGCTGATCTCAGTACCCTAGAGTTGGCTCAAATTCTAGCAGAGCGATTGGCGATCGGTCCCCAGGATTGGCACCAGCTTAAAGCTAACCGCAAGGCGCGATCGCTGGAACAAGCCGCGACCGCCTTGGTCTATTTACTCAAACAGCAACCCGATGAAGCCCTGCCCCGGTTACGGCAAGCCGTCGGTTGGCTCGATCGCTCCCTGTCGGCTCCCCCCTGTCCCACCCACGGGCATTCCCAAACAGCCCAGACGGATACGCCCTAAAGAACGTGAGTTAGATCACAGCCCCATTGCCCTCACCCCCCAGCCCCCTCTCCCAAACGGGGCGAGGGGGAGTCTGGCATCACCAAGGTTTTAGGCTCCTCTGCCTGGGGGAGAGGGGTTAGGGTGAGGGTCATCGAACTGACGTTAAAGAGATTCAGTTGCGGTTCCTTAACGCGATTGGCCTCAAAGGTATTCCGCCAAGAGGCCGCGCTGCCGCACCCGCTTTTGTTCCTCCAGGAGAAGACACCCCCACTCCTTGAGTTGGAAGAAGCTGCCATGAATCCCCAAAATCAGGGGCACCCGCACCCCCGGCAGGTTGAGGAAATTTTTGGTGATATGAATCGCCAGTTTTTCGAGAAATCGGGGCGGAATTTGATAGCGAGTATCCACGATCGCACACGTTCTAAACAACGCCAGCAAGCTTTACGTCAAAAGCCACAAACATGAAAAAGCCACAAAAGCGGGGAGACACGCTCGCGCATCGGTCATCCGATCGCAACCCTTGTCCGTATCCTGCCCTTGTGGCGACACGCAAAACGTTAACAGAAACCGCGGTCAACCGATCTACCGCGCCAGAGGACGATGACTTCCAGGGGGAATCCACTTAGCGCGATCGGTGACCTCGTGGCTAATCGCGATCGCAACAGCGATTAGTAGCGGCTTTGATTGGGCTTGTGGACAATAAAGCTCAACACTTGGCACTGCTTGATATTGTCGAAACCCACCACCCGCACATAACAGTGGGAATACTCCGTCCGGCAAGCGCGGATTTCCGACAACACTTCATCGGTAGAACGGGCACCAAAGAGAGGCAGCTTCCACATGGTCCAGTAGTGTTCCTTGGGTTCCGAGGTTTCACTGAACTCCACCGCTGGGATGTAGCCCTGCTCCAGGATGTACTGGATCTGCCGGGTCATTTGGGCATCGGACAGGGGGGGCAGATAGGACAGGGTTTCGTAGCGGCGCTCTTTAGGTAGCGTTTGCATAGCGTTCAATAACTCCCGAAATCTGAAAACTTAAACAACAACAAACAACAACACAAACAACAACAACTGATGAACTGCGCTTAATTCCACCAGGGTTACCCCTCAGTGTTAGGAGTGGAACCAGCATCCGAGTCATCCGCAGCTTCCGGATGCGAACTGGCCGCTTGCGGGGTTAACTGGGTTATGCGTTCGAGGAATTGGCGGCGGTGTTCCATATTCGCCTGCTGGATACCCGTTTGCACCATTTCCGGCAGAAAACTGGCAACTTCCTCGGCCAGATGGGCACGCAGCGTCATGATCCGCAACGCGAGTTCCTGGTTGGCTTGTCCCAACTCCCGCAGATAAGCCTCGCCATCCTGAATTTTGTCCGTGGCGGAAAAATGGCTAAGCCAAATGGCCTGGGGTGGGTTGGTTTCACTCAACTGAGCAATCACCGTGCGCACTGCTTGGTAGGTCAGATAGCTGATCAGGACCTTGGCGGTGTCTTTGGCAATTTGCTTTAAGTTCATAGTCCCCACCCCATAAGCATGAAGAAGATCCGGTGAAGGGTGAGTATAAATGCTCGATTCCTTACCGTTCTGCATTCAGGCTTACAGCGTGTCCATTGCCTCGAACTCGAACTTGATTTCCTTCCACAGTTCGCAAGCGACGGCCAGTTCTGGCGACCACTTGGCGGCTTCGCGGATCACATCACCCCCTTCGCGGAAGAGGTTGCGACCTTCGTTACGGGCTTGGATACAAGCTTCCAGGGCGACGCGGTTCGCCGTTGCACCGGGTGCGTTCCCCCAGGGGTGACCCAAGGTGCCACCGCCAAATTGCAGGCAGGAGTCATCGCCGAAGATTTCCACCAGCGCGGGCATGTGCCACACGTGAATCCCACCGGAAGCAACGGGCATCACACCGGGCATGGAGGCCCAATCTTGGGTGAAGAAGATGCCACGGGCGCGATCGGCTTCAATGTGGTCTTCGCGCATCAGGTCCACGAAGCCCATCGTGATACCCTTTTCGCCTTCCAGCTTACCAACCACGGTGCCGGAGTGGAGGTGGTCACCGCCGGACATCCGCAGGCACTTGGCCAACACCCGGAAGTGAATCCCGTGGTTGCGCTGACGGTCGATCACCGCGTGCATGGCCCGGTGGATATGGAGCAGCAGGCCGTTGTCGCGGCAGTAGCGGGCCAGGGTGGTATTAGCCGTGAAACCGCCGGTCAGGAAGTCGTGCATGATGATCGGGGTGCCAATTTCCTTGGCAAATTCCGCCCGCTTCAGCATTTCTTCGCAGGTGGGGGCAGTCACGTTCAGGTAGTGGCCTTTGATCTCCCCAGTTTCGGCCTGGGCCTTTTCGATGGCTTCTTGCACAAACAGGAAGCGATCGCGCCAGCGCATGAAGGGCTGGGAGTTAATGTTTTCGTCGTCCTTGGTGAAGTCCAGACCGCCGCGCAGACATTCGTAGACCGCACGACCGTAGTTCTTGGCCGACAGACCGAGCTTGGGCTTAATCGTACAACCCAACAGCGGACGACCATACTTGTTCAGCTTGTCCCGTTCCACCTGAATGCCGTGGGGCGGGCCTTGGAAGGTCTTCAGGTAAGCGATGGGAATCCGCAGGTCTTCCAACCGCAGGGCACGCAGGGCTTTGAACCCGAACACGTTCCCGACGATCGACGTCAACATGTTGGTGACCGACCCTTCTTCAAACAGGTCGAGGGGGTAGGCCACGTAGCAGAAATATTGGTTGTCTTCCCCAGGAACAGGCTCAACGTCGTAGCAGCGGCCCTTGTAGCGATCGAGGTCAGTCAGCAGGTCCGTCCAGACGGTAGTCCAAGTCCCGGTGGAGGATTCCGCCGCCACGGCAGCACCCGCTTCTTCAGGAGGAACACCGGGTTGGGGCGTTACCCGGAAAGCTGCCAGAACATCCGTGTCCTTCGGGGTGTAGTCCGGTGTGTAGTAGGTCAGTTTGTAGTCCTTCACCCCCGCTTGATAGCCAGATTTGGACGAAGTTTTAGTTTGCGCGTAAGACATAAGTTCCTTTCCTGCGAATAGTGCGACTTCAGGTTCAAGGTGTCAGGTGACAAAATGGACCTGCCCCCTCTTGTGATCGATATCCGGTGGTGCAATGGCAAACAAAAGCAGCGCTTATGTGACAAGCGTCGCCTTGATCCCATCCCGCCTGCCAAGCATCCCAGGGCAAAATCTCTGGCCTTGAATGGCTTACTATCGATGCAATACGGAATGCCAGCTTCTACCAGGTCAACAAAATTTCGCTGTTGTTAAGCTGTCCAATATTAAGAATATCAGTAATGGCATTCTGAAAAGTTTAGTTTTTTCAAGACAGCGAATAAGTTTGATTTATTTTTAACCAGCCTGATTGCCTGCTCAATTTTATATGTACCTGTTCAATAAAATTTGAATTTTTGTCAAGTTTTGTGCTAAATACGTCACGAAATCTGCTAAAGGCAGGGCGCTAACCCCCATTAGGGCAGCCGATTGGGGAACCGATTGGAGCGACTAACAAGGTTGCGATCGCTGAATCAAGGCAAACTTTCGACCCGAACCGCGATCGCGACCGAGTATGCAGGCCGATCAGACCGGCGGGTTAACTTGAAAAATTTGACGAATTGTGCCTTTATGGCAATACTTTGGGGCAGTAGAGAAGAGTCGTCGCCGAGAAACGATCATGCGCCCTGCCCTTTGGTTTCGTCTGGTTCCCCTGCTGGCCCTGTTCAGCGTGATCTGTCCGTTGGTCAGTCTTGCCCAGGTGCGTGAACGACGACCCAGCACGGCTCCCCTAGTCACGCCCAATCCCTTCAACGATCAAGTGGAATCGACCACAATTTTTACGCCAGCCCCACCGCCGCCAGGGATTGACCCGCTCCCGCCGGAACGGCTGCGTTTGGAACCGGAATCCCTGGGGGTGGATCGTCGTATCAGTGCCCTCTATCCCGATCCGCATCGGGGGGGGCTTTGGGTGGCTTCCTGGCAGGGATTGGCGAAGATTAGCCCCCAAACGGGCCAGATCTATGCCCGGATTCATTTGCCCAATGTCACGATCGGTGCCCTAGTGCAGGATAAAGTCGGTCGCCTCTGGGTGGGCACCTATGATGGCTTGAAGCGGATTGACCCCCGATCGCAGGAAATTACGGCGCAAAACTTTTTCATGCCCTCGAATCGGGTGCTCTCGCTGCTCATCGACCATCGCGGCTTTCTCTGGGCGGGCAGCGATCGCGGGTTGAGTATGATCAGTCCCGATCGGGGCTTGCTGATGACGACGCTCCAAGTTTTGCCGGGGGTGAGTGCCAATGCCCTGAGCCTTGATCCCGATCGCAATCTTTGGGTAGGTACGTTAGAAGGCTTGGTCAAGGTCAACACGGCGAATGCCTATATTCTGCAACGGGTGGGGAATTTACCCGGCAGTACGGTTCAGGCGATCGCCCTGAGTCCCAGGGGAGTGTTGTGGGTGGGGACCCCCAGTGCGCTGCTGGAAGTTGATTACAAAACGGGCGAGGTGGTGCGATCGGTGACCGCATTCCGCAACCGCAATGTGACGGCGATCGGCTTTAATCACAGCAACCAGAATCTCTGGGTGGGAACGACTAATGGCCTATTTGAGGTGAATCCCTACAATGGGGCGATCGTCAGTCAAATCCTGGATCTTCCCTCCAGCCATATTTTGAGCCTTATCCCGGACGTGGGAGGCAAGAAACTTTGGATCGGCACTCGCGAGGGACTGGCCTGGGTGGGGATGACCAGCGATCGGGCGAAACCCCATTTGACCTTTAATCAGTTAAGCCCTCCCTAGTCGGGTGTTTGAACCCCTTAGACACTTTCCCCCGCATGGTACGAACTCCGCACCAACGGCCCCGATCGCACCTGGCTAAACCCCAAGTCACGGGCGATCGCCCCCAACTGCTCAAACTCAGCCGGTGTCCAATAGCGTTGGACTGGCAAATGGGCCAGCGACGGTTGTAAATATTGCCCCAATGTTAAGCGATCGCAGCCCACGGCCCGTAAATCTCGCATAGCTTCAATAATTTCGGCCTCCGTTTCCCCATGCCCCAACATCAGGCCCGATTTAGTCGGGATGCGCGGGTCAAACTGTTTCACCAGGGCGAGGACCCGGAGGGAGCGATCGTAGCTAGCCCCCCGCCGCACCGGACCCTGCAAGCGGCGCACCGTTTCAAGGTTGTGGTTATAGCAAGCCGGTTGGGCCGCGACCACGGTTTGTACCCGCTCGGCTTGGGCCTGTTCCGCCCGGACGCGATAGCTTCGCGACGCCCGTGGCGTATCGCCATAGCCCCCCCAGAAATCCGGCGTGAGCACTTCAATCTGGGTGTTGGGGTTGCGCTGCCGAATTGCCGCCATCGTCGCCACAAACTGCCCCGCCCCCTGATCCGGCAGATCATCCCGCGCCACTGAGGTCAAAACCACATAGCGGAGACCCAGGAGTTGCACCGCCTCCGCAATTTTGGTTGGCTCATCCGCCGCCAGCGGCAGTGGAGCATGGCCCTTGTCCACCTGGCAAAAGGCACAGGCACGGGTGCAAGTCGGTCCCATTAATAAAAAAGTGGCAGTCTTCTGGGCATAGCACTCCCCCCGATTCGGACACCGGCCTTCTTCACAAATGGTATGGATCTGGCGCTGCTTGATAATGCGCTGCACCGTTGAGAGGTCACTGGCCCGACCGATCGGGCGTTTTAACCAGGGCGGCAGACGGATGGGTGGGGATGGAGACGATCGCGCCGCACTGCGGTCGGCAACGGGTAGAGTCGCTTCGTTAGAAAATTCCGGGATTCCCATGACCAGTCCTCCGCTTAACCTGTTCCAAGGGGGCAGTCGTGGACAGATCCCACGGCCAATCGCCCTGATTACTGCCAGAGCTTGATGGTCGCATCCCCGCTACTGGTGGCTAACCAGTGACCTTTCGGGCAAAACGCGACCCCCAGGACCGTCTCCGTGTGCCCCCGCAAGAGTTGCACTAGGCGATCCTTTCCCGCTTGCCAGACCTGCACCTCCGGTTCTTGGCGAGAATGACCCGCCTGCCACAGGGCACAGGTGCGATCGGCGCTGCCGCTGGCGAGGAATTCACCATCAACGCTGAAGGTAACACATAACACCCAATCGCTATGGCCAGTCAAGATGCGCACGGTTTCCCCATCGTCCAGGTTCGGGCTGAGCCGCCACAGCCGAATGGTATTATCCGCACTGCCACTGGCGAGGGTTTGACCATCGGGACTCAAGGCCACGGACCAGACCCATTTGGTATGCCCCTTGAGTGTCTGGATCGGCTCCCCTGTGGGCAACCGCCACAGCCGAATCGTTTTATCCCAACTGCCGCTAAACAGGGTTTGGCTATCCGGGCTGAAGACCAGGGAAAACACCCACTCGGTATGCCCCTGGAATTGGCCGAGCAATTGTCCCGTGGCTAACTGCCATAAACAAATCGAGCAATCGCGTCCGGTACTGGCTAACCACTGCCCATCGGGGCTGAAGGCGACGGCTAACACCCAATCCTTATGCCCCTTAAGGGTTTTAACCCGGAGATGATCGCCTTCGGGTTGCCACAGTTTGACCGTTTTGTCCTTACTGCCAGTGGCCAGGGTTTTGCCATCGGGGGAAAAGGCGATCGCGGAAACGGCATCGGTGTGTTGGGTCAGCGTATGGAGCGGATAACCATCCTGGGTACGCCAGAGCCGCACGCTCGCATCCCAGCCAACACTTGCCAGAATCCTGCCGTCTGGACTAAAGGCCAGATTGCGCACCCAATCGGTATGGCCGGTTAGGGTACGGACCAGTTGGAATGATACCGACACGGCTGGTTAACACCCCTTTCCAAGCGCTTGCTTAAGTCTATCCTCAAATTTATTCTCGAACTGGTGCTCAAACCTACCCAATGTTAGCGAGAGCCCTGCCCAAAACGGCAGATCCGCTTATTTTTTTTAGCTTCCCCTTAATTTTCTGGGGTTCCCTTTGTTACCGGATTGCTAGAAGGCTCCCGTGTGAAATCCTGGCGCTGGAGCAAGGTGGCAACGGCCATCACCCAATGCACGGGCAGGTGGGGCAAGTGTCCCGGCGGGGCCGTCTCTAGATCAAAAATGAGGGAACGCCAATCCAGCCAGAGGGACTGCAACGACCACCCCAGGCGATCGCCAAAGGTATACCAAGCCTCCAACGGGGCATAGGGGGTCCCCACTAAGGCTTGCCAGATCTGTTGTTGAATGCAAAACCCAAATCGGCCCCCACTGCTGTTGTACCAAAGCTGATCGATCGTGCGCAGGTCCTCTGCCGGGAACTGTTGCAAGTCCTCCAGCCGGAGCCAACCCGCCGCCTGCCGTCCCATAATTTTGAGCATTAACCCTATGGTTTCCGCATTGGCCCACTGCCACCGCTGAGCCGCCAGTTGCTCCCGGAGGGGACCGTAGTCAATGCCCGTTGCCGAAACCAGGGGAACCGATTCCAAGGTCGAGATTGGGGGCAGGGCGGGCACCGCGATCGCCGCCCTCGAACCGGTTGGAGGGACAGAACCCAGGGGGCCAGACCGGTTAGCTTCAGGGGGGGCTGCCGGTTCCGAGGGGGGATCAGGCAGGGCGATCGTCGGTAATTCGTTCAACCAATCCCGCACGGTTTGGGGGCGATCGCTGGCCTGCATGGCCATCCCGCGTAGAATTGCAGTATTGGTCGCCTCACTGATGCGAGCATTGAAGCGGTTGGGGGGTTTCAGGGGCGCTTTTGCCGCACGGGCATGGGCAGAGACCGGGATTTCCCGCGTTAACACATAATACAACGTCGCAGCCAGGGCATAGACATCGGAAAATTCACCCCGCAGTGCCTCCCGAATATATTGTTCAACGGGGGCAAATCCGTGGGTCATCACCAACGTATACGCCTGACTGGTATCCGGGATAAACTCCCGTGCCAACCCAAAGTCAATCAGGACCGCTTCATAGTGAGGGGAATGGGCGGGCGAGTCAGCCACCCGTCGCATCATGATATTTTGGGGCTGAATATCCCGATGCAACAAGCCTTTCTCGTGAATCGTTGCCAGGGCGCTCCCAATCTGGCGAATGTAGCCCAAGCCCTCAGCTTCCGATAGGGCACCCCGTTCCTCCACCCACTCCCAGAGGGTTTGGCCCGCCACGTATTCCATGACGATGCAGGGCAGATCGCCTTCCTGAAACGCATTTTCGATCTGCACAATGTGGGGATGACGGCAGAGGGCCAGCCGTAACGCTTCATCCCGAAAGCGATCGCAACGATGGGCAAAGTCTTTCTCCTGGCGGAGGCTGTCCTTGAGGGTTTTGATCACCACCTGACGATCGTGCTGATCCCGTGCCAGGTAGGTAATGCCAAAGCCGCCGATACCCAAGGGTCGCTCGATCGTATAGCGATCGCCGTGGAGGGTATGTCCTGCGCTCCAAGTCATCGTGTCATCCCCCTGATCCGCCCCTACTCTACCGCTACGGGGGCCGGGTTGCGCCGTCGTTGAATCTCCACGGCCACCTGACCGGCAAAATTGGGAATGGGGGGGGTGAGTTTTGTCAGCCGCACCTGCACATCCTGAATACGCTCATCCTGGGCCAGGAGGTCCGCCGCAATCACAGCCACCAAGCGCTCCAAAAGCCGGAAACGGGCCGTTTGCAGTCGTGTTTGGACCGTCTCAACCACCTGGGCATAGTTTAGGGTATCCTCCAGGCGATCGCTCTGACCCGCGATCGTCAAATCCACCCCAAGGCGCACATCCACTTCAAACCATTGGCCCAGGGTTTGTTCTGCCGCGAAAAAACCCGTATATCCATACCCACGAATCCCGGTGACCTGTATGCAATCCATGCAGTGTTAGGGGGTGGTAGTCTGCTCGCTTACCCCTTAAAGCTAACGCTTAATGGTAACATCGGCATCCCCTCCGTCCGACTAGCTCCGGCATTGCCGCAAATTCCCTTACCCAAAGCGGTTGCGGTAGGATACAGTATCCAGACTCCTCTGCACTCGCTGAGCCGGAGTCTATCCCTTTATTAAATAAAGAGTGTTGGTTTGTGAGGAATCCGTTATCCGATCGTCGCCCCTATCCCCACGGGGCTGCCCATGCGCCGACCACGCCCTTGCCGATCCCCGCTAGCCGCAACCGGACGGGTCCCCACCCGTCTGTGAGCCGGATTGGGATTTTTGACAGTGGCTTAGGGGGGCTGACTGTTCTGCGAGAAATTCAACGCCAATTGCCCCAGGAGTCGGTGCTGTATTTTGCCGATACGGCACGTCTCCCCTACGGCACCCGCAGCCCTGGGGAAATTCTCCAGTTTGTGCGGGAAATCCTGACCTGGATGCAAACCCAACAGGTCAAGATGGTGATTATGGCCTGCAATACCAGTTCCGCCCTCGCCTTGGAGGCCGTCCAAGCAGAGTTTGATCTGCCTATCTTGGGGTTAATTCTGCCCGGGGCGCGGGCCGCAGTCCAGCGGGCCAAACGCATTGGAGTAATTGCCACACCGGCCACTGCCGCCAGTGGAGCCTACGGCCATGCCATCCGCGAAGCGGACCCCAACGCCGAGGTTTGGCAGATCGGCTGTCCCGAATTTGTCCCCCTGATTGAACAGAATCGCCTCGATGATCCCGATACCTACGAGGTGGCCCGACGCTATCTGGCTCCCCTGCTGGCCCACCGGATCGATGGGCTGATTTATGGGTGTACCCACTATCCCCTGCTGGAACCCATCCTGCGCCAACTCTTGCCTCCCTCGGTCCAGTTGATTGATCCGGCCCAATCCCTTGTGGCGGCAGCGGCCCAGGAATTGGATGCCCTAGGCTTAGCCAGTACGGGGCCGGCACTGCCCACCCGCTTCTGCGTCAGCGGTGATCCCCAAGCCTTTGGCCAAGCGGCCCGTCGCTGGTTGGGGACGATCCCCTCGGTGGAAGCGGTGACCCTACCCAGGGTCCTCTCCAAGCAGATTGGTTCCTGTGGGTAGAGACCTGGGTGGCCCAACTGGCCCAACTCGCCTCACTTAATGGGGCCGAGGCCGACGGTTGGGCCTAACCCGCAGCAGGAGCGATCGCCAGTGCAGTCCCCGTGTTGCCGCTTCTGGCAGAGGGTGGGTCACCTCTCCAGCGGGGATTTCCTTCGGAAAACGTCGGCTGCGGGCGTATTGCGCTCCCAGAGTCAAAACGAGATAAACGGCCACGAGGTAGCCCGTGGCTAGGGCCAGGATCAGCAGGGGCATCGAGTCATAAAACATAGGACATCATATAAGGGCGTAACACGGCAGTAGAAGCATCAATAACCCAGAAGCATCAATACCCGTCAAAGGGGGATGTCATCCAGGGACATGAAATACAGGGACATGAAATATAGAGGATCGAGCCCCAACCGGAGTCAACCCAACACGATCGCCAGCGCTCTCGCCTAGGCTAATGCCTAAGCAAGACCAACGTCGCCATAAAAGGTATGCACGGATATGTGCAAAAGCTTCCTAGGAAACTCCGCTGGAATCTAACTGGGTTCCTCGCAAACTGGGAACCTCCAGCCGCGATCGACCGCTACGGATCACTTAACCTGAAGCGTCTCGGAGGTCTCACCTGCTAGGGCAACGGGTATCCCTGAGGAGCGGATCACCTATCGCAACACACCGTTACCGATCGTTACATTGTTACGATCAATTGCCGCTATGTTACGAATTGATCCTAGACCGAACCTGAATCGGTTCGCGTGCATTTAAGGCTTTCGGATGCTTATTCTAAGGTAACATAAGCATTCCAAAAGTCACGGCCTCTTCGGCGGGATCAGAACTGATTTTACAAAACTTTATAATTTAGCTGATTTTCCCAGGGCGATCGCTGGGGATGGGGACCTGGACCAGAGGGATGGGGCCGTTAGGATGAGGGTCGGGACCCCGGTTCACCGTCAGATTTGCGATCGATCATCAGAATGCCAGAGGGTTAGCTTAGAATAGGGACAGACAATGTAAAATTTCGTAAATTTGCTGGTTCTGGCTCGCCCATGACTTCCGTCAAATCCCTCTTCTCCCCCGTTGAAGCCGACCTCCAAGATCTCACCGACAATTTGAAGCGATTGGTCGGTGCCCGCCATCCGATTCTATATGCAGCGGCTGAACATCTGTTTGGTGCGGGCGGCAAACGGTTGCGACCCGCGATTGTCCTGTTGATCTCGCGGGCCACCTTGCCGAACCAGGCGATCAGTCCCCAGCACCAGCGCCTTGCGGAAATTACAGAGATGATCCATACGGCGAGCTTAGTCCACGATGATGTGGTGGATGAGGCCGAAATTCGACGGGGGGTTCCGACGGTCAACCAGGGGTTTGGCAATCGGATTGCGGTACTGGCGGGGGATTTTCTGTTTGCCCAGTCTTCCTGGTATTTGGCGAATCTCAACAATCTGGAGGTGGTGAAGCTCCTCTCGGAGGTGATCATGAATTTGGCCGAGGGGGAGATTCGGCAGGGCCTCAACCGCTTTGATACCAGCCTCTCCCTGGAAGCCTATCTGGAAAAAAGCTACTACAAAACAGCTTCGCTCATTGCCAACAGTGCCAAGGCAGCGGCCCTCCTCAGTCAGGTCTCGCCGACTCTCCAAGAGAATCTTTACTATTACGGACGCTACTTTGGTCTTGCGTTTCAAATTGTCGATGACATCCTTGACTTTACCGCCTCGGCGGAGGTCTTGGGCAAACCCGCCGGTTCAGATCTGCGCAGTGGTAACCTCACGGCTCCGGTGCTGTTTGCCCTGGAGGAGCAACCGTTCCTGGAAACCCTGATCGAGCGAGAATTTGCCCAACCAGGGGATCTGGAGCAGGCCCTCGCCCTGGTTCGCGACAGTCAAGGCATCGAACGATCGCGGGAACTGGCCGCCCAACACGCCAAAACCGCGATCGCCTATTTAGCCGATTTACCGGACAGCGAATCCCACCAGTGTCTTGTGCAACTGGCTGAATATACGCTGAGCCGCCTTTACTAACGTGAGTTCGATAACCGCACAATGGCCCTCACCCCCCAGCCTCTCCCAAACGGGGCGAGGGGGAGTACGGCATTATCAAGGTTTGAGGTCCCGCTCTCTGGGGAAGCGGGGTTGGGGTGAGGGTCATCAAACGGATGTGGTTTGAGGCCCCGCTCTCTGGGGAAGCGGGGTTGAGGTGAGGGTCATCGAATGGACGTTAGGATGATTGCTCTCGACTTCAGGGCTGACAGACCCCTAGCGCGCGGACCAATCGGCAGTCAGGGTCCGGTAGTCGTACTTGGGCGCACCGGGGTGACAGGTCACGCAGCCCGCCAAGGTAATTGGGCGCTGCAACGGCACATTGGGATGCAATGCCCGAAAATAACGCGACTCCTGCACCCGGAACGGAATCGATTCATCACTCGCGTGGGGGCGCGAGGACAGCAGCAGGTAATTCCACACCAGCAGACGGGCGGGATCAATCAGGGGAGTTAACTGCTGCCCGTAATGTTGGGGGTCCTGCAACAGTTGCCGCCAGGTTTCCGTGGGGAGGACAGCGGGGGGCACCGCGACGTGACAACCCTGGCAGGTGTCGAGATAGAGTTCCTGGCCCAGCCGGTAGGGGGGCGGTGTTGGATCAACCGTCCCGATCGCCGGTAGGCTTTCCCAGGACCGCTGGGGGGATTGCTGAATTTCCAGGGCAGGTAGGCTTTGGGCCGTCACGATCGCACGTCGCAGGTCCGCCGCCGGAGGGGGAGGCGCACTGGCCGTGGCGAGACCAACCCCCAGCAGGAGGCTGCTGCCCAGGATACTGATCAGGGCTAACCAGGCCAGAGAACGCCGGGGGCGATGCACCGATCGTCGGACCAGTGCGCAGCCATTGGCCCACGCCGTGCGTAGTAACCGTTGGATCATCGGCTGGATCATTGGCTTACCCCGCCTCCGAGCCTGGGTTGCAAACTGGCCGCTACCCACCCGCGATCGTGTCCAGGGAACGGCTGGACGGCCTGGTGTTTAAGAACGGGGTTCGGTAAAGGCGCGATCGACCAGGGGTTCCGCAGACGCTGGTCCTGATTTGGCCCGCTGGGTGAAAAATTTCGACATGACCTGCGGCGTGTCCATCGGTGTTGCCGGTGGGGCATCCCGCTTATCGTGACTGGCATAATTGGCAACTATCCCCAGGAGGGGTAAATGAAAAGTACTCAACTGCTCTAATACCTTAGACGTTTTGGAGCGGTCGGTCGTTCCAATATCTGCCACCACCACCAGCCCATCGGTACCGTCGGCCAAAAAGTTCGCATCGCGGGCATTGGTCAGCGCCGGGGTGTCATAGATGACCCAATCGTACTGGGACTGAAGCCGCTCCAGTAATTGGCGAGTTTGGGGGGCGGCAAACAGCCGCGCGGCATTGAGGATGGGTGGGCCAGCCGTTAGGACAAACAAGTTCTTGACCAGGGGCGATCGTTGAATGGCTTGTTGAAGGCTTTGCTTCCGCCAACGGCTGGTCAGCAGGTTACTCAAACCTCGGTGATTCTCCATCCCCAACCGCTGGTGAATTTGCGGCGAACGCAGGTTGGCATCGACCAGCAGGACTCGCTGCCCTGCCAGGGCGGCTGCCTGGGCCAGGTGGAGAGCCACCGTTGATTTACCATCCCCCGTGGTGGGCGAGGAAATCACCAGCGATCGCAAGGGGGCTTGGGGACGCAGGAAGCGGAGATTGGTGTAGAGTGCATCAAACGCATCCAAAAAAGGAGCAAAAGTCCCACTGCTGTCCTCCAGAGCGGATAGCTTCAACAGGGATTGGGAACCCAGCGGTTCTCGCCCCTGATAGCGGGGAATGGTTCCCAGGAGAGGAACCTTGGCCGCGTCCTTCAGATCTTCCGGTTCAAAGAAAACATTTTGGAATTTTTCAAGACCCAGGGCCGCCGCTACCCCCAAGACAGCCCCCGCCATGAGGCCGATAAGGATCGTGCGGCTAGCCTTACTCACCGTCCGAATTGCCTCGATCTCGGGTTCGGTCAACTGTACCCAGGGAATCTGGGTTTGGGCGCTTTCCAGCCGCAGGGCTTCTCGCTGGGTTAGCAACTGGCTACGGGTACGGGTGGCAATATCGAGTTGCTGTTGTAATTCGGAATAGCGCCGAATAATCGCGGGTTGTTGCTGAATTAAGGGAACGAGTTGAGCCGCATTTTGGTTCAACTGCTGTTCACGGGTCTCCAACACTCGGATCTGATTGAGTGTGGTAAACATCTGCTGAATGAGGCCGAGGCGCAGACTATCCTGGAAAACTGCCGTTGGGGGGAGGTTCGCCAGTTGCTCACTAGAGACCCCCAGGGTCTGAGCCAGTTGTTGCCTAAGCAGGATCTCCTGGTTCTGGCGTTTGCGCAGCAGGGCTTGGAATTCCAGACTTTCCGGACGGACCCGAGCCGCCTGGATCGCGATTTCCGCGTCGGTTGCCGTTAATTGGGTCAATAGGCTTTGGTAACGGGGATCTTGGCTTAAGACTGAGGCCACCATTGCCTGCTGCGGGTTTAAACCCACCTGGCGCTGAAGATCGGCAAACAGGGTTCGTTGTTCCTGAAGATCACGACGGGTTTGGAGTTGCAGAGATTCAATATTCCGAGCTTGCTCCAGCAACTGCTCTCCCTTGGTGGTTGGATCAAGGGCGGCTTGTTGTTCGCGTAATTGCTGAATGGCGGCCTGTAATTGATTCACGCGCTGCTCCACCGCAGGCAGTTGAGCCTCGATAAAGCGAATCCCTGCGCCAATTAATGTGGTGCGCTCCTCCAGGCTATAGCGCAGATAGCGCTCGGCCGTGGCTTGCAGCACCGTCTCCGTCAGTTTTGGGTCAGAGGATTGAAAACCCACCTTCAGGACGCGGGTACCTTCGGATCGAGGGCCATCTTTGATCATGAGCCGCTCAACCGTTAGTCCCTCCACCAATTGCCACTCTTCAAACGTCGGAAACGTTTTCTGAACCTCCGTGACAATATCGTCCAGGATCGCCGGACTGGTGAGAATTTGGATCTGGGTGCCATAGTCCAGGGCATACAGCTCATCGCTCGGAACGCCTCCCCCAGTGCGGGCTAAGGTCGTCGGTTGGACAATGCGAGCTTCTGTGGTGGCTGGCTCCACTAGGAGCCGAAAGTTGGCAGCATAGTCAATGGTTGCGGTTCGGGGACTGCGATACCAGGCTAGGCCCCCAATTAAGCCCGTGGTTAACAGGATCAACCAAGCCTTGCGGCGACAGGTTCGCAGGAGAGGACGGAGGTTAAGACCTGGGGCATCAGCCAGTGTATCAGCAGCTTCGGGGCCGTTTGCAGGGGTTAGGGGCTGTTCGTTCCATTCCAGCCTTGATTCGGACGCTTGTATGAGGTGTGTACTGTTGCCCTGCATGGCAGTTTTCCCACTTAACCGATAACCGAGTGAACTCTCCCACGTGGGCACTAGCCTAACACTAGGTTGCCCGCACCCTACTCCTCCTTCTATATGTGGCATAAATTTCGGCCAGGGACCACAACTTTAAGTAACTTTTACGCAATCCCTTCCCCTAGACAATGCCTAAAGCAATGACCGTGGGACTTCAACTAGCCTAAATCATCGGCTCAATCATCGGCTCAATCATCGGCATGAACAACATGCGACCTAGAGTTGCTGAAGTTCACAGGTTGGCGAGAGTAGGGGATCACCAGGTGCGGGATTGTGTTTGCCGACTAACCAATAGGTCGTCATCGGTCCCCGTCCCTTAACCTCAATTTCGCCCCGGCATTCAAACTGATAATGCGCCTGTAAGCGTTCGTAAGTTGCCTCTGTCACCTGAATTTTGCCCGGTATGCCTTGGGATTCCATGCGGCTGGCAATATTCACCGTATCTCCCCAGAGATCGTAGGCAAACTTCTTGATCCCAATCACCCCGGCAACTACGGGACCGGTATGGACCCCAATGCGCAGTTTGAAAGGTTCGTGGTTATCCCGCAAGAAGCACGCGATCGCCTGCTGCATCGCCAGGGCCATGTCAGCAACAGCTTCCGTGTGATCCTCCCGATGGGCCGGTAGACCCCCCACCACCATATAGGCATCCCCGATCGTTTTAATTTTTTCCAAGCGATAGCGTTCCGCCAAATGGTCAAAGGTTGAAAAAATTTGATTCAGAATATTGACCAAGCGGACCGGTGTCACATTACTCGCCAGACCGGTAAAGTCCACAATATCCGCAAACAAAATCGTGGCCTGCTCAAACCGTTCCGCAATGAGGGTTTGATCCTGCTTTTGCTTCAACTGTTCCGCGATCGGCTGGGGCAGAATATTCAGCAACAACCGTTCCGACTTCTGCTGCTCCTGGCGCAGAGCCTCCTCCGATCGCTTACGTTCGGTGATATTCCGGGCCACCCAGACCACCATATTGTCATTCATGGGTGAAACATTGGCGGAGAACCAGGCTGTTTCCAGGGACGGGGGCGATGACGATACCGTATCCGCAGTGGGGGGGTGGGTAAAGCTGCCCATCGGCATACTGTATTCCAAACTGTAGGTGGTCCCAGTTGCTAACACCTGGCGGATATAGGTTAGGAAACATTGGGCCAAATCCGGTGGCAAAACTTCATGGACCGTGCGTCCGACCCGCTCCTCATGGGGATTGTAGGGGAGGGTGGAGTTGGTGGCGACCATTTTGAGATAGCGACCATCCGCATCAAAGACGGCAATCACGTCGGTCATGGCGGCAAACAGGGCACGGAGTTCGGCTTCGGAATTCCGTAGGGCCAGTTCCACCTGTCGCCGTTCGGCAATTTCGACCCGCAGGCGATGGTTCACTTCCCGGAGGGCAGCGGTGCGCTGCTCGACCCGCTCTTCCAAACGTTCATTCGCCTGTTGCAGAGCAACTTGGGCACGTTTGCGCTCGGTAATGTCCTCTACGGTACCTTCGTAATAGAGAATTTGGCCCGTGGCATCGGTCACAACGCGGGCATTTTCCGAAATCCAGATGCGTTTACCATCGCGGCGGTACACCTCGGATTCAAAGTCGGCCACGGCTCCTTGCACCTGCATCAAGCGGGAAAATTCCATCCGCCGCTTCGGATTAACATAGAGTTGCTGCTCAATGTTGGTGAAATGGGCCATCAGCTCAGCGGGGGATTCAAAACCATACATCCGGGCCAAGGCTGGGTTGGCACTGAGGTAGCGACCGTCAGGGGTGGTTTGGAAAATCCCTTCGATCGCGTTCTCGAAAATGCCCCGATATTTTTCTTCCGCTTCCCGTAGGGCTGCCTCCATGCGCAACCGCTCGGTGATATCAATACCAATGAAGAAGGCGGCTTTACCCTCGTGGTATTTCTGGGTCACCATGAGGAAGTGACGCTGTTCCCCCCTAACGCGGGCAGAAATTTCCTGGGAGGTTTCCCAACTGGGGCTGGCGAAAAAGTCGCGCACAAACTGATTGAAATCATTACTGCTGCCCAGGAAGCCGATCGGTTGTCCGACAAACGCCTCGCGGGACAGGCCAAACATTGCCGCCAAATAGCGGTTGACCCCCAAATACTTGAACTCATCATTGATCCAGGACACAAAACCGGGCACAGCCTCCAGAATCGCCTCCAGTTGATCCTTGGTCGTATGCAGAGCTGCTTCCGCTTGTCGGCGTTCGGTGATATCGATCCCGACAGCAAAAGCAGATTGCCCGTGGTTATATTTCTGGACAACAATCAGGAAATTACGAATTTCACCATTGACGATCGCGGTGATTTCCCGAAACCCATCGGATTCGGGGCTGGCAAAAAACTCGCGGACAAACTCAGTAAAGTCATTACTGCTGCCTAAAAAGCCGATGTCTTGCCCCACAAAAGCTTCCCGTGGCAGGCCATAGAGTTCCGCCAGTCGCCGGTTTACCCCCAAATACTGCTGATCCGCACTGATCCAGGAGACAATCCCCGGCACCGCCTCCAGGATCGCCTCCAGCTGCTCCTTGGAGTCCCGTAATGCAGCCTCAGCGCGATGCCGATCGGTGATATCAATCCCCACCACAAAAGCCGCCTGATCGCGATCGTACTTCTGGGCAACGAGGATAAAATCGCGGATTTCATCGTCTACGAGGGCCGTAATTTCCGCGTAGGCATCCGGTTCGGGGCGGCTAAAAAAGTCCCGGATGAACGCTTCAAAATCAGGACTCACCCCTAAAAAGCCGATATCTTGGCCGACAAAGGCATCCCTCGGAAAGTGAAAGACCTCGGCGAGTTGGCGGTTAACCCCTAGATATTTGCGATCGGCACTGACCCAGGACACAATTCCCGGCACTGCCTCCAGGATCGCCTCCAGTTGCTCCTTAGCCCGCCGCAGATCGGTCTCTGCCCGCGCCCGTTCCACCACCTCGGCCACCAAGTCATCGTGGGCTGCTTGGAGCGCTGCCGTGCGTTCAATTACCCGGCGTTCGAGGGCTGTATTAGCCTGCTCCAACTCCGCATTGGTTTTGGCTAACTCCGCATTGGCCTGCTCCAGATCCGTATTGGTCCGTTCCAACTCGGCATTGGCTTGCTGAAGGGCGATTTCTGCCTGTTTGCGGGGGGTGATATCAATACAGGAGCCTTGATAGTAGGGCTGGCCACGGTGGGGATCGTGTTGGATACGAATATATTCCGAGATCCAAATTGGCTGACCATCCCGCCGACAGACCTGGCTTTCCCGTCCCAAAACCTCACCGTGGATGGCCAAGTGGTGAGCTAACTCTGGCCAGTCGTTGGGATTCAGGTAGATCTGGGCGATCGTTGTAGTTTGTTCCAATAGGTCATCTGGGCAATCATAGCCTAACAGGCGGGCAAAGGCAGTGTTAACGCGGCAGAGTTGCCCCGTCGGCGTTGTTTGGTAGAACCCTTCAACGGCATTGTCCGGGATCTGGCAATGCGCCCCTTGGGGGGGAGTGGGATAGGCAACGGCTTCCAATTCATGTAGACGCTGGCGGAGTGTGGCTAACTCTTCCAGGAGTTGTTCTCTGGTTTTATCGTCGTCGCTCATGGATGTCATCAATCTCGGCCAGACTCCCTGTCAGCTTTTCTGGGGAGGGTTAGCTCCCGCCCACTCCATTAGGCGAACATTGCTCATGCGAACATTGCTCACGCGAACACTTGCGAACACTTGCGAACACTTGCGAACACTGCTGAAAACCGGGTTTCCGTTGCTATGGGCCGACGCCTTCCCTGTTTTGCCACCAGTATTTCCCCATTATGGCGATTGTGTGTCATCTTGGCTGGCCTCCACTCAGCCGAGGAACGACTGGGGTGTCCTCCGGCAGCAACAAATAACGACGAGGTGCCCAGTGCTGGATACCTTTCCTAGTTATTCGTCAACTTACCCCTAAGACAGGATAAATCTCTGAATTTTGCCATCTTCCTGGCTAGGCGGCGGGGCTGGGGGCAGCGACTGGGGCGGTATAGCGCTGGTCGAATTCAGGGCGGGTGACCTCGTTGGGATTCCCGTTGGAATCTCCGTTGGAACCTTGCTTGCAAAAGGCGGCACCCGGATTCGAACCGGGGGATAAAGGTTTTGCAGACCTCTGCCTTACCACTTGGCTATGCCGCCTTGCGTTGGACTTCTATTCTATCAGACCTGGGTGCGATCGATTTTAGGTGGCCGGGTCAGTAAGATCCGATAGATCCGGGGGCGTTGCGATCGTCCCAGCCTCGTCTTGATCCTTTAGATAAATTCCCAGTCCCACCACCAGGATAATCACGAAGCCGCCAATCCCCACCGGACTTGGCAACCAGAACACCGCCTCCAGATGGTTCACCTGCCCCGGTTGCAGGCTCCAGGTCAGGGTTCGCCCTTGCCGCTCGACGATCGCGGTTGTTGTCCCTGCCCGTGCGCCCCACGGCGTTGTTAGGGAAAATTTCAAGGTCAGTAGCGAGCCGGGCGTCAACAGGGTCGTCCCCTGTCCCGCTGCCAGCCCCAGCGATCGCAGATCCAAGTCATATACCAAACGATGCCGCACCAACAGCAGGGCGTTATTCTGGTACAGATGCAATTGCGAGGTAACCCCAGCCAGCAGATCCGCGCCATCGGGGGAATCTGCCGCCGTCGTCGGGCTGAAAAATTGGTTGAACTTGCGTTCCAAGTCCTGACCACTGGTAAAGGGGATGGTAATTTGCAACTCGCGATCGCCCACGGATTGGGCACGGCCAGCCACCTCGCGGGTCCGCTGCTGTAGCTGCTGGAACCACTGGGTCTGACTGTCGCCACTGAGGGCACCGAACGGTTCTCCTAAACGGATGGACTGTACCAACGTTCCGGCGTGGGGGCTAGAAAATTGGATACCCGTCTCATACTGCACACACCCCGACAACAGCAACGCCGCCAGTACCATAATCCACAGCGATCGCCAGCGGACAAGGACTTGGCGCACAGAACGACGCAACCGTAAACGACGACGCGGATAGCGGTTAGGCAGCACAGCCGATCTCACCACAATGACCCACCAGGAATGCAGCAATTGAGATTCATCCTACCGTAGTCAGGCCCATCGGTCAGGCCCATCGGTCAGGCCCATCAGTCAGGCCCATCCCGTGGGGGCGGGGAAGTGACCACCCCCCTAGAAGCTTTCGGGATACGCTAGAGTTGAGTCATCATGCCCTATCCCTTTGCATCTATACCCTCCTAGCCGAGAGAGATAGCCCATGAACCGTCCACCCATTCCCCCTGGCATTTTGCTCCAAAATCGCTATCGCTTGCTTAAGATGTTAGGGCAAGGGGGGTTTGGCCGTACCTATTTGGCTGAGGATCAAGGGCGTTTCCAGGAAAAATGTGTCATTAAGGAATACACCCCTGCTCAGACGGATGCCTACGCGTTGCAAAAGTCGCGGGAACTGTTTCAGCGGGAAGCCACGGTGTTGTGGCAAATTCGCCATCCCCAAATTCCCCAATTTCACGCCACCTTTGAACAAGGCAAGCGCCTTTTTTTAGTGCAGGATTTTGTCGAAGGGCCAACCTATAGCGCCCTATTAGAGGAACGCAAGTCGGAAAAATATCCGTTTTCTGAGGCCGAAGTTATTCATTTAATGCAGGAACTTCTGCCCGTCCTCCAACATATTCACAACCATAACCTTATCCATCGCGATATTTCGCCGGACAATATTATTCTGCGCCAGTCGGATCAAAAACCGGTGCTGATTGACTTTGGGGTCGTCAAAGAACTGGCGGAAAAGGTCCAGGGCGGTGCAAGACCTGAGAAGGGAACCACCGTCGGCAAGCTAGGGTATGCACCACCGGAACAACTTCAAACCGGCAAAGCGGCTCCCAACAGTGATCTCTATGCCCTAGCTGTGACGGTGATTGTGCTGATGACGGGCCGGGAACCTCAAACCCTCCTGGATGAGACGACGATGACCTGGCATTGGCAACCCTTGCTGCCCCAGATTAACCCCCGCTTTGCCCAAGTGCTGGCCCGGATGCTCAATCCCCGCCCCCAGAATCGCTATCAGTCGGCAACGGAAGTGGCCCAAGTGCTGCGATCGCTGGCGGGTTTGATTTCCCAGGCGGCGGTTCCCGGCAGTCCGGCTGCGAAGACCCCTCTGCCAGCCACATCCCCAGCCTCCCGTCGGCCTGTACGGTTGACCCCGACCCCCACCCAAGGCCAGCGATCGTCTACCCCCGTCCCCAAGATCGACAGTGGCTCCGTTTGGGAGAGTGTGTGGATTAAACCCGCGATTATCTTTGGCTTGATCATGCTCGCCTTTATGGGCATCTCGGCCCTGATGAATGCGTTCTTGAAGCCATCAGCCCAGTTGGCCGATCGCACCCCCTCCCCAACCATTACGATTGCACCCCCACCCACCCCTGCTACCAGCAATCAGCCCCCCCCGATTACGACCGGCTCCCCGGCACCGGCCTCCCCGCCGCCCGTATCCCCCAACCCGGAAGCAACTGACCCTTCTCCCGCTGTGTCGCCCAGCCCCACGATCGCCGTCACCTCCGTGAACGTGCCAGCCGGTCAGGCGGAACCAGTGGAACTCAAGGGGCAGGTGGCTCCGGATACCATTCAGCGCTATCTCCTGCCGGCCCAAGCGGGACAAGAGATTACGGTGGAACTAACCGAGGGAACCGCGACCTTGGCGATTCAGGACCCAACCGGTAAATTAGCCGCTAGTCGCACCCGGCGTTGGTCAACCCGATCGCCGCAAGAGGGCAACTATCAAATTGATGTGAGCAGCGAGGCCCCAACGGCTTTTGCCGTGGTGGTGACGGTTCGGCAGACCGGCATTATTATTCGCCAGCAGTGAATTTGCAAAGGGTAAATCTGCCAGCCGGAACTTGCCAGCCGGAACTTGCCAGCCGGGATCGTGATCGCTAGCGGCTGAGGCGATTGAGCAACCACAGGGAGGTTACCAGCCCCGCAAAGTGGGCCGTGATCGTGTGGGTGTTAGCCTGAACCACGAAGATATCCAGGGGTTGGATCTGGCGGCTGGGGTCCAGTGCGCCCAAACCCTGGACCTGGGAGAGGGATTTCGCCAGCAGGGTACCGACGATCGCCTGGGCACCCAGAATAATGAGCAGTAACCCAATGAGATTAATCATTACCCCCATGCGTAGGAGTTCAACGGTATCGGCTTTACGGGGGCGAAGGGCGGGATCAGGGGTTTGCAGTTGTTTGGACAGACGTGTATAGCGAAAGGCCCAGAAAATGCTGACATAGAGGGCCACAAGGCCACAAATCGCAAAGAAAACGCCAAATCCCCGGCCAGGGCTAGCGACGGCGGGGGCAATGCTACGGCTACTGGCGGCAAATAGCAGAATAATGGTCGCCACGACGGCCAACACCACCTGTACCCAAAAACCAGTCCAGCCAGCCGTGCGAAACCCAGCCGCCGCCCGTTGAATGGGGGTGGGCAGGGATTGGTATTCGGAAGGGTCTGACATGGCAAATCCTCAAGGCGATCGAGAGGGAAGGAGATCAAGACAATTAGGCGGGGGGCAAGCCTCGGCATGGGGGTAAAGCTTCTGGGTGCTCTCAGGCATTCTGAGGCCTGCGATAACCTTACCGAATCGAATGACATGGTACCAGATGGGGTCTGATCTTGGTCATGTTCGATCAGGGCCTAGATTCACACCGCTGTCGTAATACGGCTGCTGTGGTTTGAAGTGAATGCGAAATTTAAATCAGAAACCCTAGAAGAGCGATCGCTGATCTCGTCGGATGGGTTAGCGCCAGGATAACGTATCGTTCCATGCAGTTGATAGAGGGCGATTGGGGCTGCACACACTGCCAGTGATCGTCCAAGTTAACATAAAAAGGGACAGTTGAAATGAGGTCAAGCCTATGACAACTCGACAACAAGGCGGTATCGTTAAAATTGCATCTCTGTGATTTTTTGCACGGGCGATTGATAAAGTACGGTCTAATTGAGGTGTTATCTAATTGGGGTTTTATCTAATTGGGGTTTTATCTAATTGGGGTGTTAGTTGTTTTCTGAGGCTGGGACGATAGAGCAAGATTATCAGTTAGCCATGAATCCTCAACTTGCCCCAGAAACACTAGAAGCGCGATCGCGGTAGCTGTTATTACCCTTGACCTTTCAGACACTCAATGCCAAAAGCTGCCAGATTTAGCCACTGTGCATGGGATTGCGCTCGAAGTTTTACTGAAGACAGACCGGGAGGATTGGCTCAACTCTCATATAAATTTTGATGGTTTCCGTACACGCTTGTTAGCTTTCTGCTGGTATCAGTGCAACTTATCACCCTGTAACCAGAAGAGCCATAACAAGCAAAATTTATCACTAAGGTTCCGTTTTCTCTCAGTAAAATCACAGGCGATCAACAAGGATTGCGCCTGGTAGGATCTTGGGTAGCCAGAATAGATGCCTTAACCTTAAGATAACCTATGAAACGACGTAACTTTTTATGGTATTCCACTTTTTTCGTCATCTCGGGTTGTACGGCGGCAACCACAAACCGGAATCATCGCGAGTTGGGTACAGGGACCCCTAGTGCTGCTGTCGCTAAGCCCGAAAAGCTCCGATTTGCGGTGTCTGATGTGCAAGGGACCGAAGATTTACAGAAGGACTACGAAGCCTTGCGGCTAGTCTTAGTCGATATGTTTGGCATCCCGGTTGAGTTTTTCCCAGTGGATAGTTACATCGCAGCGGCGTCAGCTTTGCAACAGAATCAGGTTGACTTGGTGTTTACGGGTCCCTCCGAGTATGTGGTGATGCGTGCCCGGACTAATGCCACCCCCATTGCTGCGATCAAACGGGAGCGGTATTATCCCGTGATTGTGGTCACTGCCGAGAGTGGAATTAAATCGGTGGACGCGCTGAGGGGGAAAACCATTGCGATGTGGGAAGTGGGTTCCACCAGTGGCTATTTAGGCCCAACCAAGCTCTTGATTGATGCGGGATTTGATCCCAAAACGGATGTCAAGATCGAACTATTAGGTCGGGAAGGGTTACCCGCACTCCAGGCGGGTAAAGTGGATGCTTGGGGCGGCTCCATCCGTCGCTATGATACCTTTCTGGAGTCACAAAAACTGACGGAAGCGGATCTCCCCATCATCCAGAAGGGGCCTGATCTGCCTGCTGATCCATTTGTGGTGAGTAGTGGGATTGCTCCCGGATTCGTGGCTGAGATGCGGCAGCGGTTTTTCCAAAATCAAGATCAGATCTTAAAGGCGATCGAACCGGCTGATGGCGGTAAGTTTACAGGAGCCACCATGATTGAAGCCCAGGATTCCGATTACGACATAATCCGTGAAGCCTATCGAGCGGTTGGTCAAGGCTCATTTTTGTAAAGGCGATCGACACAATCTTAGGGTCCTATGAATGGTTTCCTCAAACGGGAAAACACAAAGCAGGAGCGTGCGCACCATGACTTGGGCATACCCACTCTTATGAGATCTTTTCGGGATGACTGGTGGGCTAGGCTCTGGCGACCCGGGATTGTCCGCAAAATTGCCTATGGTTACGCACTGGCGATCGGGATCGCAACGCTGGGGACGGTGATCGGCCTTATGGTTGGCGATTACTACCAAAAGCAAGCCCAAAAAAAACTGGTGATTGTCCGACAGCAGCAGGCGATTCTCAATAATTTAGATAAGGAAATTTTGCAAATACGATCGCATCCGCAACGCCTCATGATGGTTTTTGGGGATGCGATCTGGTTTGACTTTGAACGGACAGCGTTCCTGGGACATGCCCGTAAGGCGCAGGCCTCTGTCCAAGAACTAGATGCCTTCATTGAGGAAAATCCCATCTACCTGGCGATCGCGGCCAGTGATCTCCAGGCGCTTGCCCAAGGGTATGCCACGAATGTCGATACCTATACCCTGTGGGTACAGTCCTTCTGGCAACAGGTGAGTCCGGGGAATCTGGCTGCCCAGGATATTCCCGTGGCCCAGCAAACCCTTTTGGCCGCTCTGCGCCAGGAACCCATGATTGGGTTGGAAATCCAATTTGAACGACTCACCGAGCAACTCAACCAGGCCCTTGCCGTCGCCCAACAGCAGCAAGCCCTTGCCGATACCGAACTGGCGACAGCCGAAAACCTGCGCCTACGAATTATTTTGAGCAGCATGGCGATCGCGGCCATCATCGCTACAACCCTAGCCTTCTATACCAGTCGGGCGATTGCGCATCCCATTCAAGCCGTTACCCAGGTTGCCCAACAAGTTAGCCGCGAATCCGACTTTAGTTTGCAGGCCCCAGTGTTAACGCAGGATGAAGTGGGTATTTTAGCCCTCGCATTTAACCATTTAATCCAAACCGTGGCTGAATATACCCAAGCCCTAGAGTTAAGTCGTCAAACCCTTGAAGAGCGGGTTGAAGCGCGGACCCAGGAACTTCAGCAAGCCCTGAACAATGTGCAGCAGGCCCAATCCCAACTGATCCAAGCGGAAAAGATGTCTAGTCTAGGACAGTTAGTGGCGGGGGTTGCCCATGAAATCAATAATCCAGTTAATTTTATCCACGGTAATCTTGCCCATGCGAGTGAGTATATCCAGGATTTACTAGAATTGCTGGAACTTTATCGGGCGCACCTTCAGAATCATCCTCCCCATATTCAAGCTAAGGAAGATGAGATTGATCTGGAATTCCTGCGACAAGACTTACCCAAACTCCTGAATTCAATGAAAGTTGGGGCCGATCGTATTCGTGATATTGTCCACTCCTTGCGCAACTTTTCGCGTTTGGATGAAGCTGCGATCAAGGAAGTTAATATCCATGAAGGGTTAGATAGCACCTTGATGATCTTACAAAATCGCTTGAAAGCCAAGCCAGATCATCCCGCCATTCAAGTCGTCAAGCACTATGCGCCATTGCCGCTGGTTGAGTGTTATGCGGGGCAACTCAATCAAGTATTTATGAACATTTTGACTAATGCGATCGATGCCCTGGATGAATTCAATGCTCGGCGTTCTCCCGCTGAGATGGCGGCCCATCCCAGCACCATTACCATTCGGACTGAAGCGATCGACGAGTCCCAAATTGCCATCTATATTGCCGACAATGGTCCCGGTATGACGGCTGAGGTGCGACAGCGCTTATTTGATCCCTTCTTCACGACGAAACCAGTGGGCAAGGGCACGGGCATGGGGATGTCCATCAGCTACCAGATTGTTACCGAATACCACGGCGGTAGCTTGGACTATCGATCGGAACCGGGGCAGGGCGCAGAATTTGTGATCACAATTCCCATTCACCAGAATAATTATGAAGCGGTATTAGGAAACGGCCCTAGGCAGCAGCCTTAGTGAATTTGCCAGCGCCGCCGCCAACTGGACGTTGAAGCCAGGGACGATCGCGCCTGTTCCTGCTGATGACGTTCTAAGATCACCGCTGCTGGGTTAGACAAGGTGGGATCACGGTAGGGGATAGCCGCACGGGTGTGCAGATGCTCCTGCTCCATTGGCGAGAGGGGCATGAGACCATCGGGCTGAAATGCCGCCACTGTCCCCTCAGACCATTGGTGGGATGGGGCATTAGCGAGGGGGGGCAGAGTCCCGATACAAAATCCAGCCGCCAGCAAGGCCGATCGCACACTAGCCGATCGCGAATAAGTCGCCAGCACGCCAGTTGGGGCAAGGCAGGCCGCCACCTGCTGAAAAAATTCCACCGTCCACAATTGCGGGCAGCGACGGGGCGAAAAGGGGTCAAAAAATACGACATCTGCCTGGAATCCCTGCTGGCAGAGGGTTGGGATGGTTTGACGGGCATCCCCCAGCCGTAACGTTGCCTTGAGCGTCGCCCGTTGGCAGTCATGATTCAGCGCCAAATCCCGCAGGATAGCCTGAACCGGTGGGGACCAAATGGCCAGCAAGGCTGGGGCGATCGCAGCACGGGGAACACTCGCATCCAATTCCAAGCCATAGAGTTCCACCTGACAGGCAGGGTTAACCTGGGCGATTGTTTCCAAAGCAGCGGCGGTGTTATAGCCCAGCCCATAGCACACATCCAGCAAACGCAGGGTCGGTTGTTGGGCACGGTGCGCCAATTGGGTTGCCTGGACAAACTTTTGCAGGGCTTCCTGCTTGGCCCCGGCGCGACTGTGGAAATGTTCACCAAATTCTTCAGAGAAAAAGGTGAAGGAGCCATCCTCCGTTAATTCCGGTTGCCAGTAAGTAGGCGGTTGCATGGTCCCTGACACAGATCTGAGATCGGAGTTACCACCACCGTAGACGATCGGCCAGGTTGCTCGCACTTTTCAAAATGTTGTCGGATGCTGGGGAATCATCGTCGGGGGATGGTGTTTCCTCGGCGGTTGCTTCGGGTTCTACAGGTGCCTTGGCTTCCGATGTGCTGGCTTCCAGGGGAGCGATTTCAGCAGTATTGGCCTCAGGTTCATCGACCGCAGGTTCATCGACCGCAGGTTTATTGACCTCATCTGGGGTGTTTTCAACGGAAGCCGACACCGGTTCCTCGGTAGGGATGGCCTCAGGTTCTACGGGCGATATGACCTCGTCTGCAACCGCCTCACGATCGGCCAGCATCGTTTCCGCAGGCAGCATCCGTTCAGCCTCAAAGGTTGGTTCAGCCTCAAAGGTTGGTTCAGCCTCAGGGGCAGGTTCTGCTTCAGAGATAGGCTCAACGTCATGGGGCTGTTCAGCCTCAGAGATAGGTTCTGACAGATACTGATCAAAACTAAAATCGTTAAACTCAACGTCATGGGGCTGTTCAGCCTCAGAGATAGGCGTAGCTTCAGAGGTCAGTTCAGACTCAGGGGTAGACTCAGTGTCAGAGCTAGTCTCAGTGTCAGAGCTAGTCTCAGCTTCAGCAGTCGGTTCAACGTCAGGAGGGGATTCAGTCTCAGAGACCACTTCAACTTCAGGAACAGATTCAGCTTCAGCAGTCGGTTCAACCCCAGAGGTAGGCTCAGTTTCAGAAATCGGTTCAGCCTCAAGAGTAGATTCCGCCGCAGAAACCGGTTCAACGTCAGAGCTAGGCTCAGCGTCAGAAGTCGGTTCAACGTCAGAGCTAGGCTCAGTTTCAGCAGTCGGTTCAGCCTCAGAGCTAGGCTCAGCTTCAGCGGTAGGCTCAGCTTCAGCGGTAGGCTCAGCTTCAGCAGTCGGTTCAACTTCAGGAGTAGATTCAGACTCAGGCGAGGGAGATTCCTGAGCCAGCGTTGTTTCCTCTAGAACCTGATCCGATTCAAAAAAAGGGATGTCAGGGGCAGCGGGGGGAGCGGTATCCCCTGGGGGAATTGCTGTCTCGGTGGGAGTACTGGCCGCGATCGGGGGGGCATCGTGCTCACTAGGGGTAACGGCGGCGGGAGGGGCACTCGGCTCGGTCTCTGGCGGCGCTGAGAGCGTCTCCGGTTCTGGGGGCGGGGTCACCGGGGCACTGGCTTGTTCGGCGGCAACGGCGGCGGCAATGTCCGGATTATCCTGCACGATCGCCTCGTAGAGCTTCAGGTATTCCCGTGCGGATTTGTCCCAACTGTAATCCGCGGCCATCCCCCGCTGTTGTAGGGCACGCCATGCGTCTTTGTAGCGGAAACCCTCCCAAGCCCGCACCATGCAGGTGAAGAAATCCAGGGGTTCATAGCGATCGAAACAATAGCCATTCCCCTCGTGGGTTTCCGGTTCATGGTGAAAAACCGTATCGACTAAGCCCCCGGTACGGCGCACCACGGGCACGCAGCCATACCGCAGCGCCATCATCTGGCTAATGCCACAGGGTTCAAACCGGGAGGGCATCAGAAACACATCCGACCCCGCATAGATTTGTCGGGACAGGGTATCGTTATAGAGCAGGCAAGCAGCAACCCGTCCTGGATAACGCTTCGATAGTTCCCACGCCTGGTTTTCGTAGTAGCGTTCGCCCGTTCCCAACAGAATAAATTGGGCATCGCTATAGGACATGAAGCGATCGATAATTTGGAACAGCAGATCTAACCCCTTCTGCTCCACCAACCGGGCCACCATGCCCATCAAAAACACCTTTGAATTAATTTCTAGGCCCACCTCTTCTTGCAGGGCCACCTTATTGGCCACGCGCTCGTTGAGGGTTTGTGCCGTAAAGGTTTTCGCAATATGACGATCGGTTGCAGGATTATACTGCTCCACATCAATCCCATTGATAATCCCGGATAATTTACCGCTAATGAATGACAGCAACCCCTCCAATCTTTCCCCGTAGGCTGGGGTTTGGATCTGCTGGGCATAGGTGGGTGAAACCGTATTCACGCGATCGGCAAATTGGACTGCCGCCGCCATCGTGTTATGTCCCTGCATATACCAGGGACACCAGGTCATCTTTTCCAGCTTGCCGCGTCCCGGTCCCTGATAGGCCAGGTTATGAATCGTAAACACCGTGCCAATATCCGGGGTTTGGTGCATCCAGACGGGAATCATGCCCGTATGCCAATCATGGCAGTGGATGATATGGGGTTTCCAGAAATTCCAGGCAAATTCCGCCGCCGCATTGGCAAAGAAGGTGAACCGCCACTCCTCATCCTCCCCGTAGTAAATCCGCCGGGGAATGAAGGTGGTGTGTCCTAACAAATACAGGGGCACATCCGTGTTGGGAAGCCGGGTTTCATAGACGGCAAAACCCTGGGACATGGCCATCCCGTGCCAAATGGGTTCCCCTGGCACCGCCAATTTGTCGGGGAGAAAGCCGTAGTAGGGCAGAAAAATGCGGACATCGTGCCCCATCGCCCGCAGCACCTTGGGTAGCGAACCAACGACATCACCCATCCCCCCCACTTTCGCGATCGGGGAAGCTTCGGCTGCAACAAATAGAATCCGCATAATTCACTCCCGTATTCCCTCACCCACTATACCGGGAAGCGGGATACCGGGAAGCGGGATGCTTGCGAGATCCGATGCGACAGCAGTCCTAGGAACTGACCAGGGTCACACAAGGGCTGATTTCGTATCACCTGCGCGGTAGCTACCCCTCACTCCCATGCCTCTGTATTATCACGGCGATCGTTCTCCCCTATCACCGCCCGACCCCCATAATTTGGCGATGATTAAGCCATCAAGGAGTTACGAGTTACGCCACTGGTGACGCTCTTGGTGACTTCACTCAATGAGGTGTTTTCTATGTCTCTCACCTATCGCGGTGTTACCTACGAACCCACGCCGAGCAACCTCCCCACCCCTAGCCCAACGGTTATGGGAAGGTATCGGGGGGTGCCCGTCGTCATTCAGTTGCCAATGGCGGTTCCCCACCCAGTGCCAACCCACACGTTGACCTATCGAGGTATCCGCTATGGTGCATCGGTGCCCCCGATCGGCCCGTTGGCTCCCACCTTGGCCTAGGGCATTGTCAAGTCAACATTCTTGCTCTCGACTGGCTTAGCCCGTTCGCGCAGCGCCTCCCTAGGAGAAACGCATTAGCCCCGGTCACCCTGAGAGCTTCTGTCGCAGGGAGAGCTTCTGTCGCAGGATCTTTCCCCTCGCCCTCTGGTTGATTTGCCTAGGTTGCGATCCCCGATCGCTGGGGCCGTCCGCCCCGATTACCCTCCTCTCCCAATGTCCTAAGGATCTAGGGTGGGGAGTTTTTGGTTTGAGGGGGATCGTGGTGTCCTTGCCTGACCCTGTGATCCAGGATTAAGACGCTGGATCAAGCTGATCAGGCCACGATCGCCCATTAAGATTTACCGGAAGTTTAAAACCCTAAAGCACTTTTAACAGGCACAATGGGAATTCTCAAACTAGGACCCATAGTCCTCTCCCCTGGCATCACCTGACGGTCAGGGCTAGGGTTAGGGGCAGGGGGCGGCGGAGGTCTGTATTCTTCTTGACATTTTCTCAGCACAGTCAAGAGAAAACGAGATTCTCTGCGTAGGATCGAGTAAAGGATTAACTGAGGATCGTCATGAAGGTCCAGCCAACGGATCGCCACTACCGGTCAGTAATCGCCCCAGAGGACGGGCAGGCCAAGGGCTGGCAGTGTTTACTGTGGGCAGGGGACAGCCTATGATTCCCAAGACCCACCCGACCCCTTCACCCAATACGGGGGACCCATCAGCCCTGATGGATGCCCAGGCCCAGGTGCTCTTTGACTTAGCCTCTGAGGGTCTGTTGCTCGTCCAAACGGCTGGGCAAGAAATCGTCGCCGCCAACCCAACCGCTTGTGCAGGGCTGGGCTATTCCCCGGCAGAGTTGCGCAACCGACGGCTGTCAGCCTTGGTGAAACCGCCAAGGGTCTATCCCGATCAGGTCATGTGTCGGCTCCCCTATCTGGAACCGGCCCTACCCGATCCTGCCTTAGCGCCCGCTAATCCTCTCCCCGCCCGCCCGCCGTCTCCTGATGCGGCATCGGTTGTCCTGACGCTGCAACGCCAAGATGGGAGTCTTTGGCCTGTGCAGGCGATCGTGCATGATGAATTCCTGCCGGGACACCAATTGTGGCGGTTGCAGCCGCTCCCGCACTCCCCGTTAGCTCCGACGGCTACCCCCCAGGTCGAGGGTCCCGATCTGCATGAAACCCAGCAGCGTTACGCGGATTTATTGCATTCACTGGATGGTGTTGTCTGGGAATTTGACTTGATGAGTGAACGGTTTACATTTGTCAGCCAGAAGCTCGAAAAGATTCTGGGGTACACCCCCGCCCAGTGGCTCGCGGATGCCCACCTGTGGCAAAACAGCATTCACCCCGACGATCGCGACACAGCGGTGAACACCTGTTTTTCCCTTTGTCAAACCTGCGATGACTTCCATTTTGAATATCGCATGATCACCGCCACGGGGCAGGTGGTGTGGATTCGGGACTTTGTGACCGTCGTGAGGGCCTTGCAACAACCGGTGAAATTGCGCGGCGTGTTGGTGGATATTAGCGATCGCAAGCAAGTTGAGGAGGAACTCCAGGCCAGTCAAAGCCTAAACCAACAAATCCTGGATGTCTCACCGGATATCCTCTACCTCTATGACATTCCAGCGCAACAGCTTACCTATATCAATGCGCGGGTGACGGAGTTAGTGGGCTATCTGCCGGAGGACCTACAACAGCGAGATTTGGGGGATTTGCTGGATCTGATTCATCCCGCCGATCGCGATCGGCTGCTGGGCCACTGGCAAGACCTGACTGCTTTAGTCCCCGACACCATTCTGGAAACCGAGGTGCGGTTTTTGCGCTCCGATGGGAAATGGCGTTGGGTGCACAGTTGCCAAACCCTGCTGGCAAGGACGGAGGCTGGCGAACCCCTGCTGCTCTTTGGCACGGTTCAGGATATCCACGATCGCAAACTGGCGGAAAAAAGCCTGCGGGATAGTGAGAAGCAATTCCGCACTCTGACCGAGGCCATGCCCGCTGCCGTGCTGATCTTTCGGGATACAGAGATCCTGTATGTCAATTCCGGTGCAACCGCCATCACGGGCTACGATCGCGCCCAACTGCTGAAGCTGTCCCTCGATACCCTCCTCCACCCCGACTTCCGACAGCGATTTTGGGACCGCCACCGCACCCTGGCAACCGAGCACCGATCTAGCCCCGTGCGGATGACCTTGGCCCCGGAGGCCCCTGAACCTCGCCCCCATCCCGGTACCGCTACCACGGGTCTGCCAACCGCAGGCCATCTACATCCCTTGAGCGCGCCCATTGCGCCCCAAATCGAGGTCAAAATCCTGACCCAAGCGGGGGAAGAGCGGTGGTTAGCATTCTCCGATCGCCGGATCGAATTCGAGGGTCAACTCGCGACCCTGGGGATTGCCCTAGACATTAGCGATCGCAAACGAGCAGAGGCTGCTCTTCAAGCCAGCGAAGCCCAGATGCGTCTGATTACGGATTCTGTGCCCTGCCTGATTGCCTATGTTGATGCTCAGGAACGCTACCAATTTGTCAATCAACAGTTTGCCCACTGGTTTGGCCGCGATCGTGCCCACATCCTGGGTCGCCCAATGCGCACGATTCTGAAAACCACCCACTACCGCCAAGTCCAGCCCCAGATCAAAGCCGTCCTCAGCGGTCAGACCGTGAATTTTGAGGCGACACTTCGGGATCACCAGCAACGCCCGCACCCGGTTTATATTAGCTATGTGCCCCACCAACGCGACGATGGCACAGTGCTCGGCTTTTATGTATTGATTGAGGATGTGAACACGCTCAAACAATCAGAAAGCCGTTTGCGAGAAAGTGAAGCCCGCTATCGATCGGTCATTGAAGCCATTAGCGAGGGCATTATCCTCCAACAGGCCGATGGCACGATTATCGCCTGCAACACGGCCGCCGAGAGAATCTTGGGAATTAAAGCGTCTCAAATGTTGGGCAGAAGCGCCCTCGATCCCATCTGGTGGACGATCCACGAAGATGGTTCCCCCTTCCGGAGCCAGGATTATCCGACGATGGTCACCCTGCGCACAGGACAGCCCCAATCCCAAGTCGTGATGGGGATTTATCGGCCCGATGGCCACCTCCGTTGGCTGTCAGTCAACTCCCAGCCGATCTTTCAAGGCGATCAGCCCACTCCCGATGCCGCTGTCGTTTCCTTCACAGACATTACCGAGCGACGGGCTGCCGAACAACAACTGCGTAGCCAGGAACTCCGGTTACGGTTGGCCTTGGAAGCCGCCGCAATGGGCACCTGGGAACTACTGGCCCCCGATGCGTCCTGGCTGACTGGCTCCGAACGCACCCAGGCCATCTACGGTCTGACCGGCGTGCATGACCCGATCGATCGCGCCACCCTTTGGGAACGGATTCATCCTGACGATCGCGATCAGGTGGCCCAGGCGATCGCCACCAGTTTTGCCCAGCAAACTCCCTGGCATTTGGAACATCGCCTCCTGCACCCAGACGGCGAGGAACGCTGGGTTGCCGTCTGGGCCACGGTCTTCACTGCCGATGCGGACTCTCTCCCCCAGATGGTCGGGATTGTGCGCGATATCACCCAACAGAAGCAAGCGGAAGCCGCCCTACGCTACCAGGGCGAACAGGAATACCTGATGCGCCTGATGACGCAGCACATCCACCAATCCCTGGATCTCGATCAAATTCTGAATACTACCGTGGCGGAGGTGCGCCAATTTCTCCAGGTCGATCGGGTGTTGATCTACCAAGTACACCCAGTGCAGGGGAATGGGTATGATGTTACCGTACGGGCTGAGTCCGTTGCCCCTAGCTATCTCTCGATGCTGGGTTGGCTCTTACGGGACCCGTGGCTCCAGGTTGAGTCCGTCCTCACGAACTTGCAGGCGGGGTTACCCGCAACGGCCACCCACTGTAAGACCCTTGAACTATCCCCCGCCACCCAAGACTTTGTAGAATTTTTCGACATTGAGGCGCTTTTGATGGTGCCCATCTTGCATGAGGAAACCCTGTGGGGAGTGTTGGTGGCCCACCAGTGCCATGCGCCTCGCCTGTGGCAGCCAACGGGGATCAGGCTTTTGTCGCAATTAGTGGTGCAAATTAGTATTGCGATTCAGCAGGCGGAACTCTATCAAGCCGTGCAAGAACTGAACCAAAACCTAGAACAACAGGTCCGCGATCGCACAGCACAGTTGCAACAAATGCTCGACTTTGAGGCCCTGCTGCAACGGATTACCGATAAGGTGCGGGAGTCGATCGACGAAGATCAAATTTTGCAAACAGCGGTGCAAGAGTTGGCCCTGGGCCTCAACCTAGCCTGCTGCGATACGGGCAGCTACGATGCGGCGCAAACTACCTCGACTATTCGCCATGAATATGTCCAGCATCTTCCCCCCGCCCAGGGCAGCGTGATTGTCTTTGAGGAAAGCACCGATCCGACAATTTATGCCCAACTCCGCCAGGGGCAGTACTGCCAATTTTGCTTTATTATTTCTGGGTTTGTGCGTCCAGTCCGCCACCAATATGCCATTCTGGCCTGCCCGATCGTGGATGACCAAGGGGTAATCGGTGATCTGTGGTTATTCAAACGTCAACCCCGCACCTTTAGTGACTCGGAAATTCGGTTGGTGCAACAGGTGGCCAACCATTGCGCGATCGGGATTCGCCAAGCCCGGCTCTATCAAGCTGCCCAAGCGCAAGTGGTCGAATTAGCTCGCTTGAACCAGCTTAAAGATGACTTCCTGAGTACGATCTCCCATGAATTGCGGACACCGCTATCCAACATGAACAATGCGATTCAGATGTTGGAATTATTCCTAGCCCAACCCCATTTGTTTCATGAGGAGGCCGAAGCTAAACTGCGCCTCACGCCCAGTCGGGCAATCAGTTATCTTCAAATTCTACGCCACCAGTATCAGGAAGAACTTGACTTGGTGAATGACTTGCTCGACCTTTCACGGCTAGAGTCGGGGCGGATGACCTTAGAGCTAACCTCCCTCGATTTGCGCACTTGGCTCCCCTGTATTCTGGAACTCTTTGACGATCGCATGCGTAGTCAAAACCAGCGCCTCGAGGTCGAGATTGACCCAAACCTGCCCCTCGTCATTAGCGATCGTACCCACCTGGAACACATCCTCAAAGAACTGATCAATAACGCCTGCAAATACACCCCACCAGGCCAAGAAATCCGCGTCCAACTGCGGGCCAAGGCCCTCCACGTGTACCTCATCGTCAGCAATTCCGGCGTAACCATTCCCCCAGAAGAACTCCCCCACCTCTTTGAAAAGTTTTACCGTGTTCCCTCCGCCGACCCCTGGAAGTATGGGGGAACAGGGTTGGGACTGGCCCTCGTGGAACAACGGATCAAGCAACTCAGCGGTAGGATTTGGGCAGAAAGCCAAGCTGGCATCACCCGCTTTATTGTGGAATTGCCCCAAACGACCACAATACCCGTGGATTGAATTTTGAATTTTGATTTGAATTTTGAATTTGAATTTTGAATTTGAATTTTGATCAGCCCATGCCAGCCCAACCGCCCCTCACTTTCCTATCGCCCCGCTTTAATCCCTGGGTGCTAACCCTATCGCGCTTCCTGCTGCCGATCGCCCTGCGGCGGGTGGCCCACTGTCCCACGGTGCAGGTTCAGAATGGCGAACAATTGTTGGATCTCTATCGCCAGTTTCAAGCCGGACAAGTGCGTTTCTTGCTTGCCTTTCGCCATCCCAGCCCCCACCAGACAGGGTTCTGGTGTCTGGAAGATTTGCGCAAGGCCGATCGCACTTACGAACAGATGACCGATCCTGAGGTGCTCAAGGTCTGGTGTCTGGAAGATTTGCGCAAGGCCGATCGCACGGAAACAGTATTGATTGTACCGATCGGCATTCAATACACCTACCTCGATCCCCCCTGGCAGGCGGTGACCCAGTTGCTTATCCAATTGGAGCGGGACAGCGGCCTAGTGGGGCAGGGGAATTCGGAAGTTGAGTTATACCAACGCCTCACCCGCCTAGGGGAACACCTGTTGACCCTGATGGAGCAGTTCTACGCCAATTTCTATCCCCACGTGTCCCTTCCACCGCGACCGATGCCCCCGCCCCGATCGCCGATCGCCTCCAGGCACTCCTCCAAACCGCCCTAGCCGTCGCGGAGCAATTTTTCGGGGTTAATCCCACAGGGTCGCTGATCGATCGTTGTCGGCGGCTGAAGCGGGCTGGGACCGGATCTATCGCCAAGACCTCACGGATCTGGAAAGCCTATCCCCTGTAGAGCGGGGCCTGGCCGATCGCGTGGCGGCGGAAGCGGCCCTGCGGATGTGGCACATGCGCCTTGTGGAAACCTTGGTGGCCGTCACGGGCAAATATGTGGCCGAAAAACCGACGATCGAACGCTTTGCCGAAACCACCCTGCTGCTGTGGAATACTGTCACCCGCCTCCAGGGAGGTACCCCCTTCCCCCTGCCCAACCTGGGGACGCAACGGGCACTAATCACGGTGGGGCAACCCCTCTCGGTCAGCGATCGGGCGGAGAATTACCGCACCAACCGCCGTCAAGCGATCGCCACCCTCACCCAGGATCTCCAAGCCGCCCTTGTGCAGATGCTCCCGTCCGAGTAGCCCGTATCCTGAATGACCGGCATCCTGAACGACCAGCATCCTGAGTCGCTGGTCGCACACCCCATTCCTGAGAAAGGCATTCACAATCATTAGCATTTTCGCCCAACGGGGTAGCCCAAAATTCTTTTGCCAACGATTACTTTTCCTTAAGGTTTTTCGTAAAAAAAGCTACTGTTTATCGGTTTTCGTCTCTCCCCCCAGGCAGCATCGCTAATGTAAACTTCGGTTGCGGAATATGCAGAAAAATTGAGAAGTCGGCGAAATCTAAAGTCAGGCTTTAAGCTAAAAAAAGACTGAGAATGCGTTTAGCGTACAGTTGGCAAACCGTTACAAAAATTCTCTAGTGTCAACCTATGGATAAGATCAGCCGTTATCGCGTTGCCTGCACGCTCACCTTTGGGGATATCTACCCACAAGTGATCATTTGGCTCATTACGATCTTTATCAGTTTAGCTGTGGCGATGGCCATGTTGGGGGTGAGTCGCCCGGTCTATGCCCTGGCAACCGTGGGGCTGATTTTGGTACTCTCGCTGCCCTTCCTCCTGTTTGCCTTTGTGACGACGTTGCTGAATCACATTGAATTGCGTCCTGTAGCTGCGGGTAGTGAAGCCCAAACCAGTAGTGACGGTCTGCCCGCTGGCCAACAACCGGCCCAAGTTGCAGGTTAGGGGAGTCGGCTGCTAAGTCGGTTGCTGTCCATGTTCAGGTTTCTACAGTTGCCTTGAATTGTTCCAGAGTTTTTTCAGAGACTTAACACGATTCCCTGCCGTTGGGTGGGGAATTTTTTATGGTCCGGTTGCGACTGGCAGGCCGTCTTGATCTAAGCCATGAACACCCTTCGCACGCCCCCTTATGAACAAACCACGCGAAAGCCGACAAAATTACCCCGAAACGTTTCAATATTCCGATTACGGCTGGCCGATCGACACTGACGCGCATAGGTATTCCACGCCCCCCCGCGCAGAACCCGATAGGCACGATCGGTCCCGCTGTCTACCCATGCTTCGCCCTGGGTTGGGGCATTAACATAATTGGGATGCCAGGTGTCTTGGCACCATTCGCTCACATTGCCGTGCATATCGTACAGACCAAAGGCATTGGGGGGATAGCTCCCCACGGGGGTCGTTTGGGTGCAGCACTGGCCGCGTAGCACTGGGTCATAGCCAAACGCGCCGCAGCAGTTGACCAGTTGTGTGTTAATTTGCTCCCCAAAGTGGAAGGGGGTCACCGTCCCCGCCCGACAGGCATATTCCCATTCCGCCTCACTCGGTAGGCGATAGAACCGTCCCGTTTGGGCCGATAGCCGCTGGCAGAATTCCACCGCCGCTAACCAGGACACCTCTTCCACGGGATGGTCTGGCTGACGGAACCAGGCGGGATTCTGGGGCATCAGGGCTTTCCACTGGGCCTGGGTGATTGGGAAACGCCCCATGAAGAAGGCGGGCAGGGTTACCCAATGGGGCGGGAGTGCCTCGCTTTCACTGCCTGTGGTGACCGTGGCCCCCATCAGAAACCGCCCCCCTGGAATTTCTACCATCTCTAGGTCCACTCCCGCCGCTAGGGTTTCGCGAAAGTAGCGAGCCTGGTGAAGTTGACGATTGACCCGTCCCTGCCGATCCCATGTCACCACCTCAAATGATGCTGTCTGGAGCCATTGGTAGGTTCCCGTTGTGGAAGTTTTCCCTAGAACAGGGGCAACCGGGACTGCTACCCCGATCGACCGCTGTCCGCGCGAACTTCCCGCAGCCATCGCTCCCGCTAACGGGGGTGACGGGCTGGGGGGGTGAGGGGGGGTGAGGGTGAGGGTAATGGCGGGATGGGTCAAGTCACGCAGGACCGCATCGGCGGTGGCGTAGCGCTGGTTGATGGGTTTCGCGATCAGCCGGTTGAGCACGCGGGTGAGGGTATCGCTGACGGCATTGTCCGGGAGGGCCTCTTGCCAAATCCAGGTGGCATCGTTATAGGAGTAGAGATCGAGGGGATTGGCGCACCCCGTAAGGAGGGTAATACAGGTCACCCCCAGGCTGTATAGATCGCTGGCGAAACAGGCTTTGCCACTCTCCTGTTCGGGGGCGCTGTAACCGAGGCTGTAGATCTTGGTCCCCGTGGGCCGTGGGGCTGCCTGGGCAATACCCGCCGCACCAAAATCAACCAGGACCAGATCGGCTTGGCCCGATCGCGGGAAATGTCGTAATGGCGGGGTGCCCTGACGCCAGATCAGGTTATCGGGCTTAATGTCGCGGTGGATAACTTGGTGGGCATGGACAAACTGGAGGACGGGCAACAGGCTCTGCAACAGCGATCGCACTTGGGCTTCCGTAAAGGCCCCTTGCTGGCGTTGGTGTTGGGTGAGGGTTTGCCCTGCAACGAACTCCTGGACCAAATAGGAGTGCCCCTCCTGGGTCAAGTAGGCCAGTAGGGCGGGAATTTGGGGGTGGTTGCCCAATTGCTCTAGGCGTTGGGCCTCCTGCTGAAACAGTTGGACCGCCTTGGGAAAACTGGCCGTGGTCGGGTGTTCCAGGTAAAGCTGCTTGATGACGCAAGGAGGATAGGAGGGCTTGTGTTCATCGATCGCCCGAAAGGTGCGCCCAAACCCCCCCTGCCCGATCGCCGCCACTGCCCGATAGCGATCGGCCAAACGCAGCCGGGAACCGCAGTGGATACAAAAGTGGGCACGATCGTCGGTGCCGCAGGGGTGATGGCAGTCAGGATTGAGACAGTAGCCCATAGAGCGGTAATCCCTAACCGCTGTAGTTGCATTCTAGGATGCTGCGCCCTTGTCTAAGCTTAATAAAATTGGGAATTCCGGGCGGCGCTCCCGCAATTGCCCTGCAATGGCCCTTCGGTTACCCCTCAATTAACGTGAGTTTGATCACAGCCCAATTGCCCTCACCCCCAGCCTGCTCTCCCCATCCCCCCGTTCGCGGGGGGCCAGGGGGGCAGGGCGAGGGGGAGTACAGCATCATCAGGGTTTTAGACCCCTCTCCCCATCCTCCCGTTTGCGGGGGGCCAGGGGGGCAGGAGAGGGGTTGGAGTGAGGGTCATCGAACTGACGTTCAATTACAACTTTTGCAATTGCTCTTGCATTTCTGCGGCACTGTAGACCCGTTCCGGCTCATAGGTCAGGCGGGAAATCAGCACAAAGGCGACTAACCCAACGAGGGGACTGATGAGGGTGGGAATGCCGTCAAAGTCAGGGGTAAAAATGCCGTTAGGAATATAGAGCAGCGTGTTTTCCACCCCAAAGCAGGTGGGCATCAGGGCAAATAGGACTAAGCGGGTCAGGGAGCCAATGACGATACACGCGATCGCGCCCTCCCGTGTGGCTTTGGGCCAGAACAGCCCCCCCGCCAAGGGCACCAACAAGCCCGCAAACCCCAGATCAAAGGCCAACACCAATAAGATGCCCGTCTGCGGCACCCGTAGGGCAAAGAGAACCCCTAACCCCGTGATCACCACCGCCATCAGTCGGGTAATCAGCAGCAAGCGATCGCCCCCCGCATGGTGCTCGGAATGGCGAATGCCAATAATGTTGTGGGCCATGACCGAGGCCGTTCCGAGAATTGCCCCATCTGCCGTCGAGAGGGAGGCCGAGAGGATCGCCATAATCACCAGTAGGGCCAACAGGGGAGGCACAACCCCCTTCAGGAGGGCTAACAGGAGCGGCCCATCGGCCACAATCCCCGCCTGTTCTAGAATGGGACCCGCAGACAAGGTCAGGATCGAGAAGGGAACCCCAATGATGACGGTGCCTGCCGACCCAATCAAGCAGGCCCGCTGTGCCGTTTCGGGACTGTCCGCCGCAAATACCCGCGCCATAAAGTCGATCGCGACAATATCCCCCAACCCTAAGGCCAGCAGGGTCGCCCAGTTCACCAGGGCACCGGAGTCGGCACGGGTTAGCTGTTCCAAGGCCAGGGGTCCCATGTCGTCCGGAATCGTCAGGCCAAATTGCAGGCTAATAAACGCGAATAGGGCCAAGGAACCGACGAAGGCAATCCCCACCTGAATGGCATCGGTATAGGCAACGGCAAATAACCCGCCACTGGCAGTGTAAATGAGGACGATCGTCGCAATCAGCATGATCCCGGCAAAATAGCTCGTTCCCAGGAAGGCTTGGAACAGATAGCCGCCCGCTACCAAATTACCTGCCAGCAGGAAGGAGAAACTCAACACCATCAGCACAGAAGCAATAACCTCCGTGGTACGACCATATTTGACTCGATAAAAATCCGGCAGGGTGATTAACCCCATGCGGTTCATCGGTTTGGCAAAGAAGATCGCCGTTAGGAACAGACAGAGGGCCAGTCCAAGGGGGAGCGCCGCCCCCGCCCAGAACCCAAATTCAGCCGCCAAGTCCGTATTCCCCAGAGTCGCGTTCGAGTCCACCGATTGGGCCATGAGGGTCGCTGCCGCCAGGGGTAACACCAACCCCCGACCGGCGACTAAATAGTTCACACTGTCGCCCTTAATCTGTTTTGATGCCCAAACCCCTATCCCCAAGGTGCCCAAGAGGAATAATAGAATTCCCCAAAACAAAATGTGCTCGGACAATGTGCTCGGACATGGCGCTCTCGTCCCTAGGATTAAATTTTTAGAAAATGCTGGCTGGATGCAGATTTGCCTATCCTAGGAATAGGAGGAAGCAGCATTTTGTATCAAAACCAACCAATTTATCGGCGATAATGTCAGGGTTTGACAACCTGCTGAGGCAAGTCAAGATCACCCATCGAACGTGGGATAGCTGTCTGAGCCTATCGCAGACTCGGCCAATTAGGGGCTGACGATCGCGTTACGAGGACGACTTACGATGGGCTAAAAAGATACTTATCGCAGACTCGGCCAATTAGGGGCTGACGATTGCGGCTACAGTGACCGAAACATCGGGAAAGGCCAGGGGTGAAATGATGCCCTCGGTTAGGGTAAAGCGGGTGTTATAGTCGCCATTTTGAGGATCGCGAAAGACAATTAGTTGTTGGGTCTGCAAGTTGACCACCCAATATTCAGGGATTTGGACTTCAGCATAGAGTCGGCGCTTGATTTCCAGGTCTTTGTTGAGGCTGGTGTTGGCGTATTCGATCAGCCAAAAGATGTTTTCTGGGTAGGGATGATGGCTGAGGTATTCTCGCCCTAAGCGCTGCACAATGGCAATATCGGGTTCTGGCTCGGAGTCATTCGGCAGCGTGATGGGTTTGGCAGGGCGAACCAACGCCCGATCACCTAGCAATTGGACCAAATAATGGCCAGATGCCGTGCTGAAATACGCATGGGGTTCCCCTTCGGGTGCCATCTCGATAATTTCTCCGTGAATCAGTTCAACGGGGCGATCGTCAAGAATTCCCGCTGCAATCATGGCGTGATAGTCAGCGATCGTCCATTTGGCGGTGGTGATGGTCATAGCCGGTTACCTGGCGTATCTCACCCTAAGGTTTCATGTTGTCTGGAAGGATGGGTTACTGGCTATTATATGGGTAATACAGGGGTTCTGGGTGAACTGAGGGGCAAGATGGCTTGAGGATGGGCGGGCAGGGTGAGGTTTAGAATTGGGGGGAATGGAGAGAAGGGGAGCGCGATCGGGGGTGACGAGGTAACACATAGGGATGGTGAGCAGGACGATCCAGCTAAAAATCGGGAAGGAAACTCTATGTTGACTCTATGTTTAGGGTAGGACACGCGATCGCGCTGCGTCTCTCCTGGCGAATTAGTCCTAGGGGGATGATCGGGGGATGCGGCGTGTTTGTTAGCATACAGGCAAAGCTTGCTGTCCAATATGTTCCAGGGGCTTATGACGATAGCGATTACTGATGCGATAACGACGTTGGCAGAAGCGGAAGTCCGGTTTCAGTTGACAAGATCAGAGGATGAAACGGTTTTCTTAGAATGGCAGTTACCGTTGCCTGACCTGACGCCGACTGAGCAAGGGGCGTTAGCTGAGGTGCGTCGGCGCTATTTATACCAGCGATCGCAGGGGCAATTACTGGAGGGGATGGTGATTTTGTTGATGGTTGCACCGTTACTGGCGATCGCGGGGTTTTATGATCCGCCTTTTCGGGTACGGTCGGAGGCATCGGTGCAGTTAACGTTGGCCGACGAGGAAGAGGTGTTACAAGGTCGCATTGACGTTCTTGTTTTATTGGATCGATTTTGGGTAGTGGTTGTGGAATCTAAGAAAACGGCGTTATCGGTTTGGGTGGCGTTGCCGCAGGCGTTGGCTTATCTGATGGCGAATCCACTACCGGAACGACCTAGTTTTGCGATGATTACCAATGGCGATGAGTTTCTGTTTGTGAAGTTGGTGCAACAACCGCAGGGTTACTATGCGTTATCACGGGTGTTTACGTCATTTACTTCGCATCGGGAGTTTGAGACAACGTTGCAGGTGTTGAAACGGATCGGTGAGGTTATGCTGGCCAGTTGAGGTTAGGGTATGCTCAATGATATGAGGTGGAGCCAGTACAGTAATGGAAGAGGCAGCGATTACGCAATCATGGCGTGATAGTCCGCGATCGTCCGTTTGGCAGTGGCGATGGTCATAGCCAGTTACCTGGCGTATCTCACCCTATGGTTTCATGTTGCCTGGAAGGATGGGTTACTGGCTATTATATTGGCAATACTGAGGTTGTGGGTGAACTGAGGGGCAAGATGACGTGAGGTCTAGGGTCGGGGAGGATGGGGAGATGAGGAGTGCGATCGGGCAAACATAGCCACTATGGTAATTTTCTCATTAACACTATACAAAACGGATAGTCATGCATAGTAATGGTCAGGAACAGAGCGAGGCATTGTAATCATGAATGAAATACCAGATTGCACCAATATGGTTGCTTATTTTCTTAGAAAATGATAGACTTTTACGAACCAAGCGGCCAACCCGTTGGCGTAGCGTATTGTTAAAACGTTCAATATAATTAGTCTTACCGCTCTCCTTG
>OGCL01000099.1_pt1 | contig 97295 bp, 84 predicted proteins | sample 1570041 | NCBI WGS metagenome assembly OGCL01 (sample SAMN06266162, study PRJEB24511) | hot springs metagenome | isolation source: Hot spring water | place: South Africa: Limpopo | collected 2015-06-22
CCGTGCGGCGTGAACTGTTTGGCACGGCCGATGCCGTGGGCGGCCAGCTGCGGGTGAAGGCGTTTTCGTGCGAGGTGGTGGGCGTGCTGGCGTCCAAAGGGCAGGGTGCGTTTGGCAACGACCAGGACGACACCGTGCTGGTGCCGCTGCGCACGCTGCAGCGCCGCGTGACGGGCAACACGCGGGTGAACACGCTGCTGGTGTCCATGAAGGACGGCAGCGACCCCGAGCGGGTGAAGGCCAGTCTCACCCAACTGCTGCGCGAGCTGCGCAAGCTGTCGGATTCGGACGAAGACAACTTCAACGTGCTGGACACCAAGCAGCTGGCTGACACGCTCTCGGGCACCACCAAGGTGCTGACCACGCTGCTGGGCGCCGTGGCCGCCGTGAGCCTGCTGGTGGGCGGCATCGGCATCATGAACATCATGCTGGTGAGCGTGACCGAACGCACGCGCGAGATCGGCCTGCGCCTGGCCATTGGCGCGCTGGAGCGCGAGGTGCTGCTGCAGTTCCTGATCGAGGCCGTGGTGCTGGCCGCCTTGGGCGGTCTCATCGGCATCGTGCTGGCCACGGGCGCGTCGCTCGCGCTGTCAGGGCTGATGGGCGTGCCCTACCTCTTCAACCCTGGCGTGAACCTGCTGTCGTTTTTGTTCTCGGCCGGGATCGGTGTGGTGTTTGGCTACTTCCCGGCGCGGCGTGCGGCGCGCATGGACCCCATCGATGCGCTGCGGCACGAGTGAGTATCGGGTGCATGCACAACGATCCGATTTTTCAATAAAGAGTGCCCGTACCGCCTGCGGTGCGGGCACTTGTAGCTATCAATTCAGTAGTGTTTAGTGGATGGTGAGCGTGGTGGCCTTGCTGGCGGGTTCCACCTTGGCCAGGGTCAGCGTCAACACGCCGTTTTCCAGCTTGGCGCTGCTGTTGGCTGCATCAATGTCGGCCGCCAGCTCCCAGGCGCGCTGCACCTGGCGCGGGGCGCCTTCCACGCTCTGCAGACGCACCACATTGCCTTCAATGCTGATCTGCAGCTGCTCACGGGCCAGGCCCGGCACATCCAACTGCAGCGTGGTGGCCTTGTCGTCCTGCGTCACGGTGCAGCCAGCCGAAGGGGCTGTGGTGGGCTCTGCCAGCGCGCTCATCAGAAACCGCTGCAGCGCGAGGTCGGCGGAGCGGGGGGCCTGGGCGTAGGCTGCGCGGCGGATCACAGGGGCGAAGATCATGGGTAACTCCTATAAACTGCGCGGCTCTCGACGTGGTCGCCGCATGCCAAGGAGTTGTGTACGCCCGCGTCGCTTTTCAAGGGAAAAAGTGGCATGAATAAATTGCAAGCCGTGGGCTTGAAATCGGGCGCAGCAGCATTACGTCACACCGTTTGGGCCGCTGCGGTGGCGTTGGCGGGCGCCATGGCCCCCGTGTCCGCCAGCTGGGCGCAGGCCCCGGCGCCCGCTGCGGCTGCAGCCCAGGCCAAGCCCGTCAAGGTGGCGCTCATTGAAAGCCTGTCGGGAGCGTTCTCCAACACCGGCGAGGCGGTGTACCGCAACGTGTACTGGGCCATGGAGCGCGTGAACGCGCGCGGTGGCGTGCAACTGCCCGCCAGCAGCGGCGGCCCCCGCCCCCTGACCCTGGAGCGCTATGACAGCAAGGGCCAGAACGAAGAGGCGCTGTCGGCCTTGCGCGCCGCCATTGACGATGGCGCGCAAGTCATCCTGCAGGGCAATTCGTCAGCCACGGCAGCGGTGCTGATCGAGGCCATCAACAAGCACAACGAGCGCGAGCCGAACAAGCGCGTGTTGTTCCTCAACTACTCGGCGGTGGACCCCATCCTCACCAACGAGAAATGCAGCTTCTGGCACTTTCGTTTTGACGCCCATGCCGACATGCGCATGGCGGCGCTGATGGACGTGATGCGCGAGGACAAAAGCCTCAAGAGCGTGTACCTCATCGGTCAGGATTACAGCTTCGGCCAGGCCGTGCTGCGCGAGGCCAAGAAGCAGCTGGCCGCGCAGCGCCCCGACGTGGCCGTGGTGGGCGAAGAGTTGCACCCCATCGGCCGCATCAAGGACTTCGCGCCCTACGCCGTGAAGATCAAGACCAGCGGCGCCCAGGCGGTGGTCACGGGCAACTGGGGCAACGACCTGACCCTGCTGGTCAAGGCAGCGCGCGAGGTGGGCTACGAAGGCAGCTTCTACACCTTCTACGGCAATGCACTCGGCGCGCCCGCCGCCATCGGCGACGCGGGCATCGGCAAGGTAGTGGCCGTGGCCGACTGGCTGCCCAATGTGCCGGGCGCGCAGAGCGAGGCGTTCTACCAGTCCTTCCGCACGCGCTTCCCCAAGCCGCAGGACGACTACGTGCACATGCGCATGCAGCTCATGATCGAGGCGCTGGCCCAGTCCATCGAGCGTGCGGGCACCACCGACGTGGTGGCCGTCGCGCGCCAGATGGAGTCGGCCAACGTGCAACTGGCCGGCCAGGGCGGCACCATGCGCGCCGCCGACCACCAGTTCCAGCAGGCGCTGGCGGTGGGCGTGATGGACAAGAAAGGCGCGCCCGGCGTGAAGTTCGACGTGGAAGGCTCGGGCTACGGCTTCCGCGTGGTGCGGCAGATCCCTGCCGCCAAGGCACAGCAGCCGCACAGCTGCACCATGACGCGGTTCTAACCCCCCCCTGAGTCGCCTTCGGCGCCTTCCGCCGAGGGGACGCCGCGCGTGGCCTGGCAAAGCCCGTTCCACGGTGGTTTTGGCGGGGCCTGTGCCCATGCGCGGAGCGCGCGCCGCATATCGATATGAAAAGTTAGCGCAACCGGTGTAGGCCCCCGGACCACAGAATTTGTCGCATTGATCACTCATGCGCAAATTGCTGCTCCCACCGTGTCTTACGCCCTTTCCCTGCTCGACAAAAGTCCCATCCCCGAAGGGGCCACGGCGGCCGAGGCGCTGCAGCGCACCGTAGCGCTGGCCCAGCGCGCAGAACAACTGGGCTACCGCCGTTTCTGGGTGGCCGAGCACCATGGCAACCCAGGCCTGGCCGGATCGGCCCCCGAAGTGTTGGTGGCGCACCTGCTGGCGCGCACCTCGCGCATCCGCATCGGCTCTGGCGGCGTGATGCTGCAGCACTACAGCCCGTTCAAGGTGGCTGAGGCCTTCAAGGTGCTGGCATCGCTCGCGCCGGGCCGTGTGGACCTGGGTGTGGGCAAGGCCCCTGGTGGTTTGCCACTGTCCACCCGGGCGCTGCAGGCGCTGCACGACAAGTCCCCGGCTTCAGGCTTCGATGTGCGCTTTGCGGAGCTGGACGCCTTTTTGCACGGCACGCTGGACCCTGAGCACCCGCTTGCGGGTGCGGTGGCCTTCCCAGCACCGCCCTCCTTGCCTGAGCGCCACCTGCTGGGCGGCAGCCCCGACAGCGCAGCGCTGGCGGCGCGCCATGGCTGGCACTTTACCTACGCAGGCCATTTCAACGGCGACCCGGTGAACATCGAGCGCACGGTGCGTGTCTACCGCGAGGCTTCGGGGCGTTCTCCATCGCTGGCGCTGTATGCCCTGGTGGCCCCCACGCAGGCGCAGGCTGAAAGCCTGGTGGGTGCCTTGCGTGTGTTCAAGCTGCACCTCCCCACGGGGCAAAGCGTCAACCTGCCCAGCGCCCAGGCCGCAGCGGAGTTTGCGCGCCAGGCGGGCGTGGCGGACTACCGGCTGGAAGAGACCCGCCCCCACGTGATTGCGGGCTCGCCCGAGCATGTGCGCGAACAGCTTGATGCGCTCAGCGCGCGCTACGGCATTGAAGAGTTTGTGATCGATACACCCGTCACGGGTTTTGCCGAGCGGCTGGCCTCGGTCGAGCTGCTGGCCGGTGCTTACGCCACGGCCGAAGCCTGAGCTGGCCCCCCACATCCCCTGGAGAAAAAGAACCATGAGCCACCACCACAACAACAAGTCCCCCATCCGCTTTGGCGTCATGCTGCACGGCGCGGGCGGCCACATGAATTCGTGGAAACACCCTGCAGGTCCGGCGGACGCGAGCGTCAACCTGGGCTTCTACATCGAGACCACGAAGAAGGCCGAAGCCAACGGCATTGCCTTTGCCTTCGTGGCCGACGGGTTGTTCATCAACGAGAAGTCCATCCCGCACTTCCTCAACCGCTTCGAGCCCATTTCCATCCTGTCGGCGCTGGCCGTGACGACGTCCAAGATCGGCCTGGCGGGCACCATCTCCACCTCGTACAGCGAGCCGTTCACCGTCGCCCGGCAATTTGCATCGCTGGACCTTATCAGCCAGGGGCGCGCAGGCTGGAACGTGGTGACCACGCCGCTGGAGGGCACGGCCACCAACTACAGCCGCAACCACCCCGACCATGCGCTGCGCTACGAGATCGCGGATGAGTACCTCCAGGTGACGCAGGGCCTGTGGGACAGCTGGGACGACGATGCCCTGGTGCGCAACCGCGAGACCGGCCAGTTCTTCGACCGCGACAAGCTGCATACGCTGAACCACAAGGGGCGCTTCTTCCAGGTGGCGGGACCGCTCAACATTGGTCGCTCTCCTCAGGGCCAGCCCGTGATCTTTCAGGCGGGGTCTTCGGACGCGGGCATTGGCCTGGCGGGCAAGTACGCCGATGCGGTGTTCACCCATTCGCCCTCTATTGAAGAGACCCGCAGTTTTCTGCGCAAGGTCAAGGCCAGTGCCGTGGTGCACGGCCGCCAGGCCGACGACGTGAAAATTTTCCCGGGTATCGGGCCCGTGGTCGGGGCCACGCAGGAAGAGGCCGAAGCCAAATACCAGGCCATCCGCGAGCTGCTCACGGTCGAGGAAGCGCTGGCCTACCTGGGCCGCTATTTCGACCACCACGACTTCAGCCAGTACCCGCTCGATGAGCCTTTCCCGGAGCTGGGCGAGATCGGGCGCAACAGCTTTCGCTCCACCACCGACCGCATCAAGGCCGATGCGAAGGCGCGCGGCCTCACCCTGCGCCAGGTGGCGCTGGAGGCCGCCACACCGCGCTCGCAGTTCGTGGGCACGGGGGCACGCGTGGCCGACGAGATCATCCGCTGGGTGGACGAAGGCGCGGCCGATGGCTTCATCCTGGGCTTCCCGGTGCTGTCGCAGGGGCTGGATGATTTCATCACCCACGTGATCCCCGTGCTGGAGGCGCGGGGCCGCTACCAGCGCACGCTGCCAGGCCACACCCTGCGCGACCACCTTGGGTTGCCGCGCAAGGCCAGCCGCTACGCGCAAGCCGATGCAGGTGCTGCGTTGGCCCCAGCCCGGAAGGTGGCGTGATGGGAGCTGCGTTGCCCGCCGCGCCGAAGCAGGACGTGGAACGTGTGGAAGCAGGCATTGCCGCCTTCATCCACGAGTTCAAGGCATTGCGCCGTGACCTGCACCAGCACCCCGAGCTGTCGTTCCAGGAGCACCGGACCTCGGCCATTGTGGCCGAGCGCCTGGCGTCCTGGGGCTATTCCGTCACCACAGGCATCGCGGGCACCGGGGTTGTGGGCACGCTGCGCCGGGGGCAGGGCAGCAAGGCCCTGGGCATCCGTGCCGACATGGACGCACTGCCCATCACCGAGGCCACGGGCCTGCCCTATGCCAGCCGCAACGCCGGGGTGATGCACGCCTGCGGGCATGACGGGCACACCACGGTGCTGCTGGCGGCCGCGCGTTTCCTGGCGGAATCGGGCCGCTTTGACGGCACGCTGAACCTGATCTTCCAGCCCGCCGAGGAGCATGGCGGCGGTGCCAACCGCATGATCGGCGAGGGCCTGTTCGAGCGCTTTCCGTGCGACGCCGTGTTCGGGCTGCACAACTGGCCCTGTGTGGGCGAGGGGCACTTTGGCTGCGTGACCGGCCCGGCCATGGCCTCGGTGGACCAGATCACCATCACCGTGCGCGGCAAGGGCGGCCACGGCGCTGCACCCCACGAAACGGTGGACCCGGTGGTGGCCAGCGCCCACATCATCACCGCGCTGCAGACGGTGGTGTCGCGCAATGTGGACCCGCTGGACATGGGCGTGGTCACGGTGGGCTCCATCCATGGTGGGAATGCGCCCAACGTGGTGCCCGAGAGCGTGGAACTCAAGCTCACCGCACGTGCCTTCAAGCCGGAGGTGCGCGAGATCCTCAAACAGCGCATTCCCGCCATTGCCCGCGCGCAGGCCGAGAGCTTTGGCGCGACCGCCGAGGTGTTGTACCTGCCGGGCTACCCCGCCGTGCTGAACCACGAAGCCGAGACGGAACTGGCGCGCAGTGTGGCGCGGGACACCTTCGGCGATGCGCGCGTCGATGCGGGTTTTCGTCCACGCACGGCCAGCGAGGATTTCGCTTTCATGCTGCTCAAACGACCTGGCAGCTATGTGTTTGTGGGCAATGGCGATGGTGCATCGCTGCACAGCCCCTACTACGACTTCAACGACGCCATCCTCGCGCCCTCGGCCACCTACTGGGTGCGCCTGGCCGAGCGGTTCCTTGCATGACCCGGAGCCCACCATGACCGACAGATTCCTCTACACCACACCGCTGGACCCGCTGGCACGGCCTCTGATCGACGAGCTTTCGCAGGAGTACGAGAGCCGCTACGGCGAGTTCTACCAGCAGGACGGCGGCCCGCGCGAAATGGACAAATACGCGCCCGAGCTGTTCTCGCCCGCGCAAGGCGGCAACTTCGTGCTCCTGTTGCGCGATGGGCAGGCCATTGGCGGCGGCGCCTTCAAGCGCCACGACGACCCCGACACGGCCGAACTCAAACGAGTGTGGACCCACTCGGCCCAGCGCCGCCAGGGCCTGGCGGGCCGCGTGCTGCAAGAGCTGGAGGCCCAGGCGCTGCGCCAGGGCTACGCGCGGCTGTACCTCACTACCGGCTTTCGCCAGCCCGAGGCCGTGGGGCTGTACCTGCGCCACGGCTACACCGCCCTGTTCGATACCTCACTGCCGCACGAGACCTACCGGCACCTGCCGTTCGAGAAGTGGCTGCGGGTGGCCGCGCTGGCCCGCGCTGCCTGATTCCGCCCGCTGTTGATCGATCACTCCCAACCAGTTCCCACCATGTCCACAACCACCACCCTGGATGCCGCCGGAGGCCTGCCGCGAGGCCCTGTGCATCCCACTGCACCTGCAGCACCCGTTAGCAGCCACGCGCCCAGTGCGCCCCCTGCAACACCATCGCCCGCCCCCGCCAAGGGCGACTATTCGCACTACCGGGTCGTGCCTGCGCGGCACCGGGCGCGGGCCGTGGGCACCGTGTTTGCCGCTGTGGTCATTGCGCTGGTGCTGTACTCGGTGCTTACCAACCCGCGCTGGGGCTGGGGGGTGTTCGGCGAGTATTTCTTCTCGGAGCCCGTGCTGGTGGGCCTGGGCCGCACCCTGCTGCTCACGGCGCTGGGGGCCTTGTTCGGCTTCACGCTGGGCACGGCGCTGGCCCTGGCCCGGGTGTCGCGTTCGCCGCTGCTCGCGGGGCTGTCGTGGACCTTCATCTGGATCTTCCGGTCCATCCCGGTCATCGTGCTGCTGCTCATCATCAACAACCTGGGCTACCTGTACGAAACCGTGAGCGTGGGCCTGCCGTTCACCGACTGGACTTTCTTCTCGTACCCTACCACGCAGCTCATCAGCCCCTTCGTGGCGGCGCTGATCGGGCTCACGCTGAACCAGGCAGCCTTCGCATCGGAGATTGTGCGCGGCGGCATCCTGTCGGTGGACCAGGGGCAGCTGGAGGCGGCGGCCGCGCTGGGCCTGCCGCGCCGCCGCCAGGCGTTCCGCATTGTGCTGCCGCAGGCCATGCGCTCCATCCTGCCCGCTGGCTTCAACGACATCATCGGCCTGGCCAAGGGCACGTCCAACGTGTACATCCTGGCCCTGCCCGAGCTGTTCTACACCATCCAGATCATCTACCGCCGCAACCTGGAGGTGATCCCGCTCTTGATGGTGGCCACCGTGTGGTACCTCGTGATCCTCACGGTGCTGTCGCTACTGCAGTACTACATCGAGCGCCATTTCTCCAAGGGTGCGCTGCGCAGCCCGCCGCCCTCTATCTTCAGCGCTGTCGCGGCCCGGCTGTGGCCTGCGCGGCGGGCCGTTGTGGCTCCGGAGCCTGTGGTGCCAGCAGCGCCTGCGCCTGTGGCGGTTCCGCGCTGGACAGGCGCACTCAACCGCGGCGGCGAGGTCACCATCCACGGCGTGTCCAAACGCTATGGTGCGCTGGAGGTCTTGAAGGATGTGACGCTGACCGTGTTGCCCGGCAGCGTGACGGTGATCCTCGGCCCATCGGGCTCGGGCAAGTCCACGCTGCTGCGCTCCATCAACCACCTGGAGCGCGTGGACGGCGGCTTCATCGCCATCGACGGCGAGCTGATCGGCTACCGCCAGGATGCGGACACGCTCTATGAGCTGGGCGAAAAAGACATCCTCAAGCGCCGCGTGGACGTGGGCATGGTGTTCCAGAACTTCAATCTGTTCCCGCACCTCACGGTGCTGGAGAACATCGTCGAAGCGCCGGTCACCGTGCGCAAGCTGGCGCGTGCAGAGGCGCAGGCCCTGGCGCTGGAGCTGCTGGCCCGCGTTGGCCTGTCGGACAAGGCACACAGCTACCCACGCCAACTCTCCGGCGGGCAGCAGCAGCGCGTGGCGATTGCCCGGGCGCTTGCGCTCAAGCCCAAGGTGCTGCTGTTCGACGAGCCCACCTCGGCGCTCGACCCCGAGCTGGTGGGCGAAGTGCTCGACGTCATCAAGGAGCTCGCGCGCACCGGCACCACGCTGGTCATCGTGACCCATGAGATCGGCTTCGCCCGCGAAGTGGCCGACACCGTGGTGTTCATGGAGCAGGGCCGGGTGGTGGAGACCGGCACGCCCGCCAAGGTGTTCAGCCAGCCCGACCACCCCCGCACGGCGGCCTTCCTGGCCAAGGTGCTCTAGACCTTTCTCGCGCGCCGCTGTGGCAGGCCTGTGCCCAGGCCTGGCGGCAGCGTGCGCGACGCAGTTCTTTCTTCTCAACCATCCCGACAACCCTTTTTCATCCCGGAGCCAATCCATGACCCTTCTGAGCAAGACTCTGGCCGCCCTCGCGCTGGCCGCCGCCTCCATCGCCGCCCTCGCGCCCATCCACGCCTCCGCGCAGGCCATCGACCTGAGCCCTGAGCAGCCCGGGCGCCCGCGCTCGCAAAAAGTGGACGAAGCGATCAAGCTCGTCTCCAAGGACTTCAAGTTCGCCAAGGAGGGCGTGCTCACCGTGGGCACCACCACAGGCCGCCTGCCATTTGGTGCCTACGCCACCGACAACAAGACGCCCGTGGGCAACGCGCCCGACATTGCGCAGCTTGTGGCCGACAGCCTGGGCCGCAAGCTGGAGCTGGTGTCCGTGGCCTGGGCCGACTGGCCGCTGGGCTTGCAGTCGGGCAAGTTCGATGTGGTGATCTCCAACGTCACCGTGACCGAGGAGCGCAAGGAGAAATTCGACTTCTCCACCTACCGCAATGACCAGCTGGGCATCTATGTGTCCGCCAACTCCAAGATCACGTCCATCAAGGAGCCCAAGGACGTCGCGGGCCTGAAGGTGGTGGTGGGCGCAAGCACCAACCAGGAGCAGATCCTGCTGCGCTGGAACCAGCAGAACATCGCGGCGGGCCTCAAGCCCGTGGAGATCCAGTACTACGACGACGATGTGGTGCTGTACCTGGCCCTGGCCTCGGGCCGCGCCGACGCGTACCTGGCCCCCAACGGCATTGCCGCGCACAACGCACGCGACGGCAAGACCCGGCTGGTGGGCACCTTCTCGGGCGGCTGGCCCCAGGCGGCCGAGATCGCCGTGACCTCGCGCAAGGGCTCCGGCATTGCCGACGCAATCACGGTAGCGCTGAACGCACAGATCAAGAACGGCAACTATGCCAAGGCGCTGGAGCGCTGGAACCTGCAGTCCGAGGCCATCCAGGTCGCGCGCACCAACCCACCCGGCCTGCCCAAGAAGTAAGCCTGCAGCGTTCAAGGACCTTCCATGACTCTCCATTCCCTGTCTTCCCTGTCTTCCCTGTCTTCCCTGTCTTCCCTGTCTTCCCTGTCGCGCCGCAGCCTCGTGGCCCTGGCCTCGGCGTGTGCGCTGTCCTGCGCCTGGACCGTTGCCAGCGCTGCCGCCGCATTCGATTTCAGCCCCGAGCAGAAAGGCCGCGTCCGCGCCGAGAAGGACGCCGCTGCCATCCAGGCGATCCCGAAGAACTTCAAGTTTGTGAAGGAGGGCGTGTTCACCGTGGCCATCGCCCCCTTTGCGCCGCCCATTGCTACCTACGCGAGCGACGCCAAGACCGTGGTGGGCTTCGACCCCGACTACGCCCAGCTCATTGCCGATGCGCTGGGTCTCCAACTTGAGCTGCTGCCGATTGCCTGGGCCGACTGGCCGCTGGGTCTCTCCTCGGGCAAGTACGACGCGGTGATCTCCAACGTGGGCGTGACGGAGCAGCGCAAGGAGAAGTACGACTTCTCCACCTACCGCCTGGGGCTGCACGGCTTTTACGTGCGCGCCGACAGCAAGATCACGTCCATCAAGGAGCCCAAGGACATTGCCGGGCTCAAGGTCATTACCGGATCGGGCACCAACCAGGAGCGCATCCTGCTGGAGTGGAACAAGCAGAACATCGCTGCGGGCCTCAAACCCGTGGAAGCGGTGTACTTTGACGATGACGCCGCGCGGCTGCTGGGCGTGGTCTCGGGCCGTGCAGACGCCAACTTCAACCCCAACGCGCCGCAGGCCTACCACGCGGCCAAGGACGGCAAGATCAAGCTGGTGGGCACGGTGAACGCGGGCTGGCCGCTCAAGTCCGACGTGGCCATCACCACGCGCAAGGGTTCGGGCCTGGCCGACGCGCTCACTCTGGCGACCAATGGGCTCATCAAGAGCGGCAAGTACACACAGGCGCTGCAGCGCTGGAGCCTGCTGGAAGAGGCCTTGCCCAAGTCCGAGACCAACCCCCCTGGACTGCCGAAGTTCTGACCATGGCCATTGCGCATCTCGCATTTTTGACGCCCGGCAACTACGCCGAGGACAGTCCCTGCCAGGGCCTGGAAGACACCTTGCGCCTGTTCGAGCAGGGGGAAGCCCTGGGCTACCAGGGCGCGTGGGTGCGCCAGCGGCATCTGGAGCGGGCCGTGTCGTCCGCCACCACGCTGTTGGCTGCCGCCACGCAGCGCACCCGGCGCATCGCACTGGGCACGGCGGTGATCCAGATGGGGTATGAGAACCCGTTCCGGCTGGCGGAAGACCTGGCGACGGTGGATGTGCTCTCGCATGGGCGGTTGCAGGTGGGGCTGAGTGCGGGGGCGCCGCCATACGGGCCGCTGCTGGGCGGGCGCCTGTTCGATGGCGATGCGCAGGGCATCGATTTCTCGCATGCGCGTGTGGAGCGCCTGCGCAGCAACCTGCGGGGTGACTTTTTTGGCGATGACGACTTCTTCGTGGAGTCGCCCGCGGGCCGCCACCGTCCGCGCGTGCAGCCCCATGCGACCGGGCTGGTGGAGCGCCTGTGGTACGGCGGCGGCTCGTTGAAATCGGCGCAGTGGGCGGGTGCGCAGGGCTACCACTTGCTGATCGGCAACCTCAACCGGGGCGAGCAGACCGACAATTTCTTCGAGGCGCAGCGCAGCCAGCTGGACCTGTTTCACGCGAGCTGGTCGGCGCCCTATGCACCGCGCGTGGCGCTGGGCCGCGTCATCGTGCCGCTGGACAGCGCCGACACCGCAACCCGTGCACGCTACCGCGCCTGGGCTGCACTCAGGGTGCCGCGCACGCTGGGGCCACAGGGCGATCGCCGCACGTTGTTCGCGCGCGACCTGGTGGGCACCTCCGACGAAATCCTGGAGCGCCTGCGCCAGGATCCCATCCTGCCGAGCGTGCAGGAGCTGCGGCTGGAGCTGCCGTACGACTTCACGGGCGAGGAGTACGCCCAGATCCTGAGCGACACCGCGCGGTACATCGCGCCCGCGCTGGGCTGGTCACCGGCGCAGGCCGTGGAAGCGGCCGGTCACGGCGTGCCGCGTGCCGCCGCCACCTCGCGCCCCAGCTCGATCACCGCCATCGCGTAGTAGCTGGACCAGTTGTAGCGTGTGATGGCGTAGAAGTTCTCGGTGCCCGCCACGTAGCTGGGCGCGTCGCTGCCGTTTTGCAGCTCCACCAGCGCCAGCGGGCCCGTGTGCTGCGCGCCCTGGGCATCCAGCACAGCGCCCTTGGCCAGCATGCTGGCCGCGCTGAAGGTGGGCAGGATGTCGGGGGCGAGCAGGTCGTCGAGCTGCAGGCGCGCGTTGTCGAACTGCACGCCAAAGTGCGTGGGCATGCCAGGGGTCCAGCCGTGGCCCCGGAAGTAGTTGGCCACCGAGCCAATCGCGTCGGCCGGGCTGTTGAACAGGTCCACGCGGCCGTCACCGTCGAAGTCGATGGCGTAGCGCACCCAGCTCGATGGCATGAACTGGCCCAGGCCCATGGCTCCGGCGTAGCTACCGCGTGGCTCGAAGGGGTCGGTGTTGCTGCGGTTGGTGAAGCTCAGGAACTGCTCCAGCTCGCGGCGGAAGAACTCGGTGCGCTCCTTGGCGCGCGGGTGGGCCGCAGGGAAGTCGAAGGCCAGCGTGGCCAGCGCGTCCATCACGCGAAAGTTGCCCATCTGCTGGCCGTAGATGGTCTCCACGCCGATGATGCCCACGATGGTTTCGGCGGGCACGCCGTACTCGCGCTCGGCGCGTTCCAGCGCTGCCTGGTTCTGTTGCCAGAAGCGCACACCGGCGCGGATGCGGATGGGCTCCACAAAGCGGCTGCGGTACACGCGCCAGTTCTTGGCCGTGCCCTTGGCCGGCGGCAGCATGAGCCTGGGCACCTGGGGCAGGAAATGCGCCTGGCCAATCGCCTGGCGCACCCATTCGCGGTCCAGGTCACGGCGTGCGGCCAGGTCGTCGGCAAACTGCAGGGCCTCGGGGCGCGATGCGTAGAGCACCGCAGGCTGCCTAGTGGCGGTGGTTTTTGAGGATTTTTCGGGCTTTGCGCCTGCTGGTATTGCGCAAGTAGCTATCAATAGCGTAGCAATGAGGGCAGTCGATCGGTGGGTCTTCGGCATGTCCGGGGTCAGTGTTTGGATGCAGGGGGCCAAGGCAAGGTGTTGAACTCGCGCCGCAGGTGGCTCCATTCGGTATCGGGCTGGGGGGCGTAGCGCAGGCGCTCCAGGCGCAGCAGCCAGTCGGCCACCGCTGCGGCCGGGGCGCCGAATTGTGCCTGTACCCGCTCGGCCATGGCACGGGGCGGCAGGGTGGGCGACAGCACCAGTCCGGCGCGGGCCAGGCGCTGGCGGGCGCGGGCCAGCAGGCGCAGCCAGGGGTCGTGCTGGCTGCGCTCCCACAGGCTCCAGGCCATGCCAGCCAGGGCCGCAAAGATGATCAGGAAACCCAGCACCATGGTCAGGTCCTGCCAGCTGGGGGCTTCAAAGCCCAGGGCCTTGAGCAGGTCGAGCTGGCGGCTTTGGGTGTAGTTGAGCACCCACTGGTTCCAGCTGTTGTTGACGGCCTCCCACATGGCGCGCAGGTTCTGGGCCAGGCCGGGGCTGAGCACCGTGCCCATGGCGGCAGCCAGCGCACCCTGCGGCGCGCGCAGCCGCTCGAAGGCGCCGGTGCGCCCGGGGGCCACGGCGCCCGTCGGGTCCACCCGCACCCAGCCGCGCCCGGCCAGCCAGACCTCGGCCCAGGCGTGGGCATCGCTCTGGCGCACTGTCCAGAGGCCGTCCACGGGGTTGCGGTCGCCGCCCTGGTAGCCAGTGACGATGCGGGCCGGGATGTCCAGCGCGCGCATCAGCACCACAAAGGAGGAGGCGATGTGCTCGCAGAACCCCGCCTTGCGGTCAAACCAGAACTCGTCGGCCGTGTGCTGGCCGTACACGCCTGGCTCCAGCGTATAGGTGTAGCCGCCGGTGCGCAGGCGCACCAGGGCAGCATTGACCAGGGCTTCGGCGTTGTTCTGGGCGGGGTTGGGGGCGATCTGCGGGTCATTGCGCATCTGCTGGGCCAGCGCCAGCGTGCGAGGGTTGAAGCTTGCGGGCAGCTCGGTGTAGGCGCGCAGGCTGGGGGTGGGCGCGCTGGGGCCATGGCTGAAATCGGGGTGGCTTTCGGCCTTGTAGCGCACCACGGCGGTGATGGGGCGGTTGGTGAGCCACTGCAGGTCCTGCGTCATGAGCGTGTCCATGCCCGAGATGGCGGGCTTGGTCGCGGCGGCGTCCAGCAGCAGCAGCCAGGGGCGCTGGTGGGCTTCCAGGGTCACTTCGTAGCGCACGGGCTTGCCGCGCACCTGCAGATTGGCCAGCGTGCTGGGGCTTGACTGCAGCATGTCGCCGCTGCGTGCGCCCAGCGGGTGCCATTCGACGCCGTCGAAGGCGCCAAACACAGGCCCGCGAAAGTACAGATCGCTCTGTGGCGGGGGCGCGCCGTTGGGGGTGTCGAAACGCACGCGCATGGCCACGCTGTCGTCCAGCGCAAGCTCGGCAATGTTGCCTACCTTCATGACGCCTGAGAGCCCGCTGCGCCCTGCCATGGTGTCGCTGGGCATACCCCACAGCGGCGCCATGCGCGGGAACAGCATGAACAGCGCCGCCATGATGGGCGCGCCCAGCAGCGCCATGGTGCCCGCCGTGCGCAGTGTTTGCGCCAGCGGCGGCCGCCCCACGGGCATGTGTGCGTTGACCACGGCCGCCAGCAGCCCGAGCAGCGCCACCAGCATGGCAGCGGCGGTGAACAGCGACTGCGAGAAGAAGAAGTTGCTGAGCATCGTGAAGAAGCCCAGGAAGAACACCACCATCGCATCGCGCCGTGCGCGCAGCTCCAGCATCTTGAGCGCTAGCAGCATCACGATCAGCGTCACACCCGCATCGCGGCCCAGGATGGTGCGGTGGGTGTACAGCGTGCCGCCCACGGCCAGGATCAGCGGGATGGCCAGCACCCAGCGCGTGGGCAGGGGCCGCCCCTTCCAGGCCAGCCAGCCGCGCCACAGCAGCAAGCCGCCCGCCAGCAGGCTCGCCCAGACAGGCAACACGTTGACCTGCGGCGCAATCACCCAAGCGATCACACATAGCAGGAACAGTGTGTCGCGGGCATCGCGGGGCAGGGCGTGGAGGGTTTGGCGCAGGGTCATGGTTGTGGGGGTGGTCCCAGGCACGGTGTCATTTGTTTGCTATTGAATGCATAGCTATAAAGGCAATATGGTCGCGCGCAAGGGGCCGTTTTCTTACGAATTTCAGTATCGATATTCCACGGTTCGTCATATCTGCGCTCCACAGCGCTGCGCGTCACCTGCAGCGCAGCCTATAAAACTGGCGCGCCCAAGACCAGGGCAGCCAAGCAAGGGCCGCCCCGCAGCGAGGGCTGCGTCCCCCTGCCCGCAGCGCGCAGCGCTGCGAGAGCGGGGGCTGAGCGCCGCGGCTCCAAGCCTGCCTGCGCAGGCTTGGACGGCAGCGAAGAGCGGCCGACTCTGGCGGACGCACCGAGACTTGCAGCCGCTCAGGGGGGTGTCCTCTATCAACACAGGGCCAATGCCTCCAGGCAGCGCCTGCGGTGGGCGGCGCCGGTGTCGGGGGCAATCTCGACCCCGGGCAGGCGCAGGCCATAGTCCAGGCCCAGCCGGTCGGCCTGCAGCACCCAGGCGGTCAGGCGCGAGACGCGGGCTTCGTGGTCGGGCAGGGCGGCGCGGGCCAGGTCCAGCCACAGCTCGTGCCGCTGGGCCTGCTGGGCGTCGCGGCTCACCAGGTCGTCCGTGCCGGTGGCCAGCGACTTGGCGGCCTTCTTCCACACCACCAGCTTGAGCGGGTCGCCGCGCCGGTAGGCACGCACGCCATCGAATTCGCCAATGCCCTGCGACGGTGCGCTGCCCGTGCCGCCAGCGCGGGGCTCGCCCGGGGGCAGGGGGGGCGCGGGCACCTCGGGCGCCGGGTAGACCAGCACCTCGGAGGCCGGTCGCCAGTAGGTCCAGACGCGGAAGGTGCCCAGCGGGAACCGCGTCTCGGCCGTGAGCGTGGGCACACGGTGCAGGCCCCGGCGCGTGGGGCGGAAGGCCACCTGCACGCTGGCCTGCCCCTGGGCGGGCACATCGGTCCAGGCCCAGTGGTGCTCGGCCTTGCCCGTGCCATGCACCGACAGCGCGATGCCATAGCGCGGCGACTTGCGGTCGCTGGACAACTGCAGCTCAAACGCCGTGCTCGTGCCCATGAACTGGGGCTCGGGCGCCTTCAGGTGCAGCGTGAGGCCCCGCAGGTTGGCGTGGCAGATGTGCATGCCTGCCGCTGCGCTGCCTGCTAGCAAAAAGGTGAGCAGGTAGCCCAGGTTGAGCTGGTAGTTGATGGACGCCACCAGCAGCACGGCCAGCGTAAGCGCCAGCATCCAGCCCGAGCTGGTGGGCAGGATGTAGACGTTGCGCTGGGTGAGCAGCAGGGTGTCGCTCAGCGGCAGGCGCGCCTGCCACCAGTTCTGGAAGCGCTTGCGAAACGGCGCCAGCGGGCTCAGCCGGGCGAGGGCAGTGCGCCAGGGGGCGGGGGCAGCCGGGTCCATGGGGATTGCCACGGTGTGCTCACACCTTCTCAGGGCAAGGGCACGGCGTCCACCATGGCGCGCACCTGCTCTACTGCACCACGCCCGGCGTCGCCCACGGGCACCAGGCGGTGGGCGATGGTCTGGGGCAAAACGGCCTGCACGTCGTCGGGCGCCACATAGTCGCGCCCGCTGATGAGGGCCTGGGCCTTGGCCGCGCGCAGCATGGCAATGCCCGCGCGGGGCGACAGGCCCTGCAAAAACCAGCGGCCCGAGCGGGTGGCGGCGATCAGGTCCTGCACGTAGTTGAGCAGCGGCTCGGCCGTGTGCACGGCCTGCACCTGGCGCTGCAGCTCGGTCAGTTCGTCTGCCGACAGCAGGGGCAGCAGGCTGCTCACCATGTCGCGCCGGTCGGCGCCTGACAGCAGCAGGCGCTCGGCCGCACGGTCGGGGTAGCCGATGGAGATGCGCATGAGGAAGCGGTCGAGCTGCGACTCGGGCAGCGCAAAGGTGCCTAGCTGGTCGTGCGGGTTCTGGGTGGCAATCACGAAGAAGGGGTGGGGCAGGGCACGGGTTTCACCCTCCACCGACACCTGCTTTTCCTCCATGGCTTCGAGCAGTGCGCTTTGGGTCTTGGGGCTGGCGCGGTTGATTTCGTCGGCCAGGAGCACCTGGGCGAACACCGGGCCGGGGTGGAACACAAAGGCTTCCTTGCCGCGCTCGTACACCGACACGCCGGTCAGGTCGCTGGGCATCAGGTCGGCGGTGAACTGCACGCGCGAAAACTGCAGGCCGAAGGTGTGCGACAGCGCATGCGCCAGCGTGGTCTTGCCCACGCCCGGCACGTCTTCGATGAGCAGGTGGCCCCCTGCCAGCAGGCAGGCCACGCAGTCCTGCACCTGGGCCTGTTTGCCCACAATCACCGTGTTAAGCTGGTCCAGAAGCGATTTGATCTTGTGCTGTGCATTCATGGCGCGACGTTATCCTAAAAAATTGAGACACGGGGATTGACTGTGAGCAAGACGGGCTATTTCACCCACCGGGATTGTTGGAAGCACGAGATGGGCCCGGGGCACCCCGAATGTCCTGAACGGCTCGATGCCATCGAAGACCGTTTGCTGATCACCGGCGTGGCTGATGCGCTGGAGCGCTACGAGGCACCCGAGGCCTCGCTGGCCGACATCGAGCTGGCCCACGGCCGCATGCACATTGCGGCGCTGCGGGGCCTGTCGGACCGGCTGAACGAAGAGCTGATGGCCGGTGGCCCAAGCTACGCGCAGATCGACACCGACACCTCCATCAACGCCCACACCTGGAAGGCGTCCCTGCGCGCCGCCGGGGCCGCCCTGGCCGCCACCGACGCGGTGATGGCGGGCGAGGTCGAAAACGCCTTTTGCAGCGTGCGCCCGCCGGGCCACCATGCCTGCCGCGACAAGGCCATGGGTTTCTGCTTCTTCAACAACGTGGCCGTGGCCGCCAAATACGCGCTGCAGCGCTACAACCTGCAGCGCGTGGCGGTGGTGGACTTCGACGTGCACCATGGCAATGGCACCGAGGACATCCTGGCGGGCGACCCGCGCGCGCTGATGGTCAGCATCTTCCAGCACCCGTTCTACCCCTACAGCGGCGACCAGGACCCGGCCCCCAACATGGTGAATGTGCCGGTACCGGCCTACACGCGGGGCATGGACATCCGGGAGATCATCGAGATGATGTGGATGCCCCGGCTGGAAGCCTTCAAGCCCGAGATGATTTTTGTGAGCGCAGGCTTTGATGGCCACCGTGAGGACGACATGGGCCAGCTGGGCCTGACCGAGCAGGACTACGCCTGGATCACCCAGCGTGTGAAGGACGTGGCGCGGCGCTATGCCAAGGGCCGCATCGTGTCCTGCCTGGAAGGTGGCTATGTGATGGGGCCGCTGGCGCGCAGTGTGGAGACGCACCTGCGCGTCCTGGCGGACTTGTGACCAATCCCCTGAGCGGCTTTGCCGCTTCCCTATTCTCTTGCATCGCTGCGCGATGCGGAAGGGGGACGCCGCCAGCGCGGCGGGGCGGCCCTTGCGCGGCGGCCCTCGCCTGAGCCGTGCCAGTTTCAGTCGGCGTGCAGATGGCTGACAGGAGCAAACTATGACGACAAAGAACTTCGATGATGTGCTGCAAACCACCCGCGACGCCCGTGGCGTGGTCACCCTGACCCTGAACGACCCCGCCCGCTTCAATGCGCTGGGCAGCGAGATGCTTGCGGCGCTGCAGCGGGCGCTGGACGATGCCGGTCGTGATGAATCGGTGCGTGTGGTGGTGCTGGCTGCGGCGGGCAAGGCGTTTTGCGCGGGCCACAACCTCAAGGACATGGCGGCCCATCCCGATCTGGCGTACTACCAGCAGCTGTTTGCCCAGTGCAGCCGCATGATGCTCACCATCCACAAGCTCAGCGTGCCCGTGATCGCGCGCGTGCAGGGCATGGCCACGGCGGCGGGTTGCCAGCTGGTGGCGCAGTGCGACCTGGCCGTGGCGGCCGACACGGCCAGCTTTGCCACCAGCGGCATCCACTATGGCCTGTTCTGTGCCACACCCAGCGTGCCCCTGGTGCGCAACGTGCCCGCCAAGCGGGCGATGGAGATGCTGCTCACCGGCGATTTCATCGACGCCCCCACGGCGCTGGCGCAAGGGCTGGTAAACCGCGTGGTGCCTGCCGATGCCCTGGATGCTGAGGTCGAAAAACTGGTGTTGTCCATCCTGCAGAAGCCCCGCGTGGCCGTGGCCATGGGCAAGGCGCTGGTCTACCAGCAGCGCGAGCTGGGCATGGACGCCGCCTACCAGCTGGCGGGCCAGGCCATGGCCACCAACATGATGGATGAGGCCGCGCAGGAAGGCGCACGCGCCTTTGCGGAAAAGCGCCAGCCCGGCTGGAAGCGCTGAGGGCCCGCACGATGGCAATGGACAAACCGATGCTGGACGATGTGGGCTTGTGGGTGCAGGCCTTTTTGAGCCCCACCGTGCTGGTGGAGCTGGCGGCCTTGGCGGGCTGTGTGGCCCTGGCCTGGGCGTTGGTGGCGCTGCTGCAGCGCGGCCTGCAACGGGGTGATCCGCGCTCCATCCTGTTTGGCGTGCGGATCGTGGATGGCGCGCTGTTCCCGCTGCTGCTGCTGGGCCTGGCCTATGTGGCGCGCACCGTGCTGCACCACTGGGTGGCGCTGGCGGCCTTCAAGGTGGCGATCCCGGTGCTGGTGGCGCTGGTCGTGATTCGCATCGGCGTGAAGGTGCTGCAGGTAGCGTATCCCGATGCCGCCTGGGTGCGGCCCATCGAGCGCTCTATCTCCTGGCTGGCCTGGCTGGGCATGGTGCTGTGGGTCACGGGGCTCCTGCCGCTGGTGCTGGACGAGCTGGACCAGATCCACTGGAAGGTGGGCGGTGCCACGCTGTCGGTGCGCACCATGATCGAAGGCGCGTTGACGGCGGGTGCCGTCCTGCTGATCGCGCTGTGGATTTCTGCGGTCATCGAGGCGCGCCTGCTGCGCTCGGCCACCGGGGCCGAGCTGTCGCTGCGCATGGCCGTGAGCAATGCCGTGCGCGCGCTGTTGGTGTTTGTGGGGCTGATGATGGCCTTGTCGGCCGTGGGCATCGACCTCACGGCCCTGTCGGTGCTGGGGGGCGCGGTGGGCGTGGGCATCGGTTTTGGCCTGCAGAAGCTTGCATCCAACTATGTAAGCGGCTTTGTCATTCTGGCTGAGCGCAGCATGCGCATTGGCGACAACGTGCGGGTGGACAACTTCGAGGGCCGCATCACCGCCATCAATGCCCGCTATACCGTGGTGCGCTCTTCCACGGGCCGCGAATCCATCGTGCCCAATGAAATGCTGATCACCCAGCGGGTGGAGAACCTGTCGCTGGCCGACCCCCGCGTGTGGCTGTCCACCGTGGTGAGCGTGGCCTACGAAAGCGATGTGGAACTGGTCACCCGCCTCCTGGGAGAGGCCGCCCTGGCCAGCAGCCGGGTGCTGCGCGATCCCGCGCCCAGCGTAGCCTTGTCGGCCTTTGGTGCCGACGGGCTGGAGTTCACGGTGGGCTTCTGGATTGCCGATCCCGAGAACGGCGCCTTGGGCCTGCGTTCGGAGATCAACCGCGCCATCCTGAGCGCCTTGCGCGCCCACCAGATCGAAATCCCGTACCCCCAGCGGGTCATGCACGTGCAGGTCGATGGGGGGCTGGCGGCGGCGATGTCGCCCGGCGCTCCGGCGGCACCCGCACCCGCACCGGCTCCCGCGCAGTGAGTCCGGCATGCAGCCCTGGTGCCGGGTTCCGCAGGCGACAACAAACACTGGACAGTGGTCCGGCGCACTCGCCTATAATCGACAAAAAGCACGATCGTTCTTTTTTTGATCGTGCAGTCTCTGCCCCGGTCCTGTAGCAGTTGCGTTGCAGTGCGGCATAGAATGTTCCAGTTTACGTAAACGTCAATTCAACCAACTCTCTAGGAGCCGCAGCAATGAAGGTCTTGGTCCCTGTCAAGCGCGTGGTGGACTACAACGTGAAGGTCCGCGTGAAGTCGGACAACACGGGTGTGGACATCGCCAACGTGAAGATGAGCATGAACCCCTTTGACGAAATCGCCGTCGAAGAGGCCGTGCGCCTGAAAGAAAAAGGCCTGGTGACCGAAGTCATCGCAGTCTCCTGCGGCGTGGCCCAGTGCCAGGAAACCTTGCGCACCGCCATGGCCATCGGCGCCGACCGTGCCATCCTGGTCGAGACCGACGTGGAACTGCAGCCCCTGGCCGTGGCCAAGCTGCTCAAGGCCCTGGTGGACAAGGAACAGCCTCAGCTCGTGATCCTGGGCAAGCAGGCCATCGACGACGACGCCAACCAGACCGGCCAGATGCTGGCGGCCCTGGCCGACCTGCCGCAAGCCACCAACGCCAGCAAGGTGGAACTGGCTGCTGACAAGGTCAACGTGACCCGTGAAATCGACGGCGGCCTGGAAACCCTGGCCCTGTCGCTGCCTGCTGTCATCACCACCGACCTGCGCCTGAACGAGCCCCGCTACGTCACCTTGCCCAACATCATGAAGGCCAAGAAGAAGCAGCTGGACACCGTCAAGCCCGAAGACCTTGGCGTGGACGTGGCGCCCCGCCTCAAGACCCTGAAGGTCAGCGAGCCTGCCAAGCGCGGCGCTGGCGTGAAGGTGGCCGACGTGGCCGCCCTGGTCGAGAAACTCAAGAACGAAGCGAAGGTGATCTAAATGTCGGTACTCGTTATTGCTGAACACGACAACGCATCCATCAAGGGCGCAACCCTGAACACCGTGACGGCCGCAGCCGCTTGCGGTGGCGACGTGCATGTGCTGGTGGCCGGTCACAACGCGGGCGCTGCTGCTGCTGCCGCTGGCCAGATCGCTGGTGTGAGCAAGGTCATCCACGCCGACGCTGCCAGCCTGGCCCACGGCCTGGCCGAAAACGTGGCCGCGCAAGTGCTGGCCATTGCTTCGAGCTACAGCCACATCCTGTTTCCGGCCACCGCCAGCGGCAAGAACATCGCCCCCCGCGTGGCTGCCAAGCTGGACGTGGCCCAGATCAGCGATATCACCAAGGTCGTGAGCGCCGACACCTTCGAGCGCCCGATCTACGCCGGTAACGCCATTGCCACCGTGCAATCGGGCGACGCGGTGAAGGTCATCACCGTGCGCACCACGGGTTTTGACGCCGCTGCCGCCTCCGGTGGCAGCGCCGCTGTCGAAACCGCTGCTGCAACTGCCGATGCGGGCAAGAGCAGCTACGTGGGCAGCGAAATCGCCAAGAGCGACCGCCCCGAACTCACCGCCGCCAAGATCATCGTCTCCGGTGGCCGGGCTCTGGGCAGCAAGGAAAAGTTCGACGAAGTCATCACCCCCCTGGCCGACAAGCTGGGTGCCGCCATCGGTGCCAGCCGCGCTGCGGTGGATGCGGGCTACGCCCCGAACGACCTGCAGGTGGGCCAGACCGGCAAGATCGTCGCGCCGCAGCTGTACATCGCCGCCGGCATCTCGGGCGCCATCCAGCACTTGGCTGGCATGAAGGATTCCAAGGTGATCGTTGCGATCAACAAGGACCCCGAAGCCCCGATCTTCAGCGTGGCCGACTACGGCCTGGAAGCCGACCTGTTCACGGCAGTGCCGGAACTGGTGAAGGCGCTGTAAGGCGCCCTGGCCCCATAGCCGCTACAAAAGGCATCGCTTGCGATGCCTTTTTTTTGACGAAATTTCCCGGAGACCCCCATGAGCTACACCGCCCCCGTCAAGGACATGCTGTTCGATATCGAGCACCTGGCCAACATCGAACAGATCGCGCAGATCCCCGGCTTTGAAGATGCCGGCCTGGACACCGCCGCCGCCGTGCTGGAAGAGTGCGCCAAGTTCAACGAGGGCGTGCTGGCTCCGCTCAACTTCGAAGGCGACAAGAACCCGTCGAGCTTTCAATCCGGCGTGGTCACCACCACCCCCGGCTTCAAGGACGCATTCCGCCAGTACGGCGAGGGCGGCTGGCAGGGCCTGCAGCACCCGGCCGACTTTGGCGGCCAGGGCCTGCCCAAGACCATCGGCGCGGCCTGCATCGAGATGACCAACAGCGCCAACATGAGCTTTGCGCTGTGCCCGCTGCTGACTGACGGCGCCATCGAGGCGCTGCTCACGGCTGGCAGCGACGAGCTCAAGGCCACCTACCTCGAAAAACTGGTGACGGGCGAGTGGACCGGCACCATGAACCTGACCGAGCCCCAGGCCGGTTCGGACCTCGCGCTGGTGCGTTCGCGCGCCGAGCCGCAGCCCGACGGCAGCTACAAGGTTTTTGGCACCAAGATCTTCATCACCTATGGCGAGCACGACATGGCCGCCAACATCGTGCACCTGGTGCTGGCCCGCGTGCAGGGTGCGCCCGAGGGCGTGAAGGGCATCAGCCTGTTCGTGGTGCCCAAGTTCCTGGTCAACAAGGATGGCTCGCTGGGCGCGCGCAACGACGCGCATTGCGTGAGCATCGAGCACAAGCTGGGCATCAAGGCATCGCCCACCGCCGTGCTGCAATTCGGCGATAACGGTGGTGCCGTCGGTTATCTGGTGGGCGAGGAAAACCGGGGCCTCGAATACATGTTCATCATGATGAATGCCGCGCGCTACGCCGTGGGCATGCAGGGCATCGCGATTGCCGAGCGCGCCTACCAAAAGGCCGTGCAGTATGCGAAAGACCGCGTGCAAAGCCGCCCGGTGGATGGCAGCATCGCCGCCAGCGCGCCCATCATCCACCACCCCGATGTGAAGCGCATGCTCATGACCATGCGCGCCTACACCGAAGGCTGCCGCGCCATGGCCACGGTGGCGGCTGCCGCGTTTGACGCTGCACACCACCACCCCGACGCCGACACGCGCAAACAGAACCAGGCGTTCTACGAATTCATGGTGCCGCTGGTCAAGGGCTACAGCACCGAGATGAGCCAGGAAGTCACCAGCCTGGGCGTGCAGGTGCATGGCGGCATGGGCTTCATCGAAGAAACGGGCGCCGCTCAGTACTACCGCGACGCCAAGATCCTCACCATCTACGAAGGCACCACGGCCATCCAGGCCAACGACCTCGTGGGCCGCAAGACGGCGCGCGACGGCGGCCAGACTGCCAAGGGCATCGCCGCGCAGATCGAAAAGACCGAAGCCGACCTGCTGGCCAGTGGCACGCCCGCTGCCCTGGCCGTGGCCAAGCGCCTGACGGCCGCGCGCAAGGCGCTGCTCGATGTGATTGACTTTGTGGTTGGTGGCACCAAGGCCCAGCCCAACGCCGTGTTTGCGGGCAGCGTGCCCTACCTGATGCTTGCGGGCAATGTGGTGGCGGGCTGGCAGCTGGCGCGCAGCCTGCTGGTGGCGCAGGACCTGTTGCAAAAGGGACAGGACCAAGCCTTCATGCGCGCAAAAATCACCACGGCACAGTTCTATGCCGACCACATCCTGGTGAAGGCCCCTGGCCTGCGCGACAGCATCGTGGAAGGCGCTGCCAGCGTGACCGAGCTGGCGCTGGACGCCTTCTGAGGCGCGGCGAGCGAGCTGTGAGGAGACGCACCCCTGTGCTGCAGGGTGCTATAAAAATAATAGCTGCTAGCGCATATCCATCAGGCGGTAGCGGCCCATTTCATCCTAATTTCTTGTCCTGGAAGTTGTTGCCATGTCCAAACTGCCACCCGTGCTGCAAAACCTGTCGCTGCCTGTCATCGGCTCGCCGCTGTTCATCATCAGCAACCCCAAGCTCGTGATCGAGCAGTGCAAGGCCGGTGTGGTGGGCTCCATGCCCGCGCTCAACGCCCGCCCTGCAGAACTGCTCGACGAATGGCTGGCCGAGATCACCGAGACCCTGGCCGCTTACAACAAGGCCAACCCCGACAAGCCCGCCGCGCCGTTTGCCATCAACCAGATCGTGCACAAGAGCAATGACCGCCTGGAGCACGACATGCAGGTTTGCGCAAAGTACAAGGTGCCGATCATCATCACCAGCCTGGGTGCGCGTGAGGACGTGAACCAGGCTGTGCATGGCTGGGGCGGTGTGGTGCTGCACGACATCATCAACAACAAGTTCGCGCGCAAGGCCATCGAGAAGGGCGCCGACGGCCTGATCGCCGTGGCCGCCGGTGCGGGCGGCCATGCGGGCGTGAAGAGCCCGTTTGCGCTGATCCAGGAGATCCGCCAGTGGTTCGATGGCCCGGTGGCCCTGAGCGGCTCCATCGCCAGCGGCGGTGCCGTGCTGGCCGCGCAGGCCATGGGGGCGGACTTCGGCTACATCGGCTCGGCCTTCATTGCCACGCACGAGGCACGCGCCAGCGATGCGTACAAGCAGGCCATCGTCGAAGGCAGCTCGGACGACATCGTCTACAGCAACCTGTTCACCGGCGTGCATGGCAACTACCTGGCACCCTCGATCCGTGCCGCAGGCATGGACCCGGACAACCTGCCCGAGTCCGACCCGAGCAAGATGAACTTTGGCGGCGACGCCAAGAAGGCCTGGAAGGACATCTGGGGCTGCGGCCAGGGCATTGGCGCCATCAGCGCCGTGACCAGCACCGCCGAGCTGGTGGCCAGGCTGCGCAGCGAGTACGAGGCGGCACGCGCGCGCCTGAAGCTCTGATGCTGCGCTGATCCTCTGTTTTTCGGCCGTTATCCACGCCAGTTGCATGGCGTGGTGGCGGCCCGAGAGACACCGGTTTCGCCCACCCAGCGCGTCACGCGCACGGTGGGCGAAGTCGTTTCAAGCACCTTCGCGCAAGGGCAAACCCCCATAAACCGGCCCCCGGTGGCTGCAGATAATGGTGATGAACAATAACCAAAGCAAGCCGGCTTTGGTGGCGGGTTCAGCACATTCTTTGCAAGGTGGGTGCGCGATGGTTCGTTCTTTGGTAGTGCTGCTGGCGGGCTTGTGCGCGACCGGATTGGGCTATGCCCGCAACGAGGGCGTGACCGCCGATGAGATCCGCCTCGGGGCATCGGCCGTGCTGTCGGGGCCGTTGGGCCCGCAGACGGCGCAGTATGGCGAGGGCTCGCGGCTCATGTTCGACGCGGTAAACGCCCAAGGCGGCGTGCATGGCCGCATGATCCGCTACACCACGCTGGATGACGGCTTCGATCCGCAAAAGGCGGTGGAAAACACCCGTCAGCTGCTGGAGACCGACAAGGTCTTCATGATCTACAACAGCACGGGCACGGCGCAGACGGCCGCCATCCTGCCGCTGATCAAGGAGCACCGCACGCCGCTGTTCGGCCCGGTCACCGGTGCATCGGTGTTCCGCGAAACCTTCAATCCCTATGTGTTCCATGTGCGCGCGGGGTATGCCAGCGAAGCCAGCAGGATCGTCTCGCAGATGCGCCAGCAGGGCATCAGCCGGGTGGCGGTGTTCTACCAGGACGACGGCCTGGGCAAGACCCTGGCCGCCGAGCTGAAGAAGGCGTCGGACGACGAAAAGCTGCCCTTCGTCGCCGAAATCAAGGTAGACCCCAAACAACCCGACTTTGCCGCTGCGGCCGCCGCCACCGAAAAGGCGCAGCCGCAGGCGGTGATCGTGGCCACGGCGGGGACCACCTTCACGCACTACATCAAGGCCGTGCAGGCCACGGCCGCGCGGCCTGCCTACTACGGGTTCTCGGTCGCCAGCCTGGATGTGATCAACCGCGAACTCAAGGACAAGGCGCGCGGCATCATCCTCGCGCAGATCATGCCGTCTCTGCGCAACACCACCATCCCGGTGGTGGCCGAGTACCTGAGCCTGCTGCGCGCCAAGTCGCCCAACGCGCAACCTTCTGCGTCGCAGTTCGAAGGGTTTGTGCATGCACGCCTGCTGGTGGAGGGCCTGCGGCGCACCGGGCGCAACCTGACCACCGAATCGTTCACCAAGACCATGGAAGACGCGGGCGAAATTTCGTTCGGCCGCTTCAGCGTGAAGTATTCGCCCAAGAGCCACAACGGCTCCACCTATGTCGAGCTGGCGATCGTGGATGCGGAAGGCAGCCTGCGGTACTGAGTCTGGACGCGTGCGCAGGCCTGCGCAGAACAGGGGGGTGTCGCGCCAAGCGCAGAGCGATTGCCCATAAATCGTGCCGACAGAGGACAATAGAGGCTTTTGCCTGCTGTTGCGGCCCTTTCCGGCCTCGGCAAGGCTCCATACCCCGGCACCTTACCGACCCCGCGCAGCCATGTCGTCCTCTCCCTCCCGCACACCCCTGATCGACATGGTCAAGGCCATGGCGTGCATCACCATCGTGTGGCACCACCTGGCCTTCTACGGGCCCATGTCGGACATCGCCCAGCCCCTGGCCCCGGCCCTGATGGCGTGGCTGTATGACTATGGGCGCATGGCGGTGCAGGTGTTTCTGGTGCTGGGCGGCTACCTGGCTGCCGCCAGCCTGGCGCCCCAGGGCGTGGCGCGGTTTGACCATGCGGGCAATGCGGTGGCCAAGCGTTTTGTGCGCCTGGTCGTGCCCTACGCGGTGGCGCTGTTGTTGACCGTGGTGGTGGCCGCGCTGGTGCGGCCCTGGATGGCGCATCCTTCGGTGCCCGAGGAGCCGACCCTGGCGCAGCTGCTGGCCAATGCCCTGCTGCTGCAGGACATCGTGGATGAAGATGCCCTGTCGGCCGGGGTCTGGTACGTGGCTATCGACTTCCAGCTGTTTGCACTGAGCGTGCTGGTCTGGGCGGGCGTTCGGGCACTGCCGGGCGCATGGGCGCAGCGGCACGGGGCTGCGCTGGCCCGGGCGATCATTGTGGCCGGTGTGGCGGCATCGCTGTGGGTCTTCAACCGCATGGCGGGGCTCGACATGTGGGCCATCTACTTCTTTGGCGCCTATGGCCTGGGCATGTTGGCCTTCTGGGCCGTGCGCGCGCCCAGTCCGGTGGGGTGGCTGAGCGCCATCGTGTTGCTGGGCGGTGGGGCCCTGGCGATGGATTTTCGGGGCCGCATCGTGGTGGCGCTGGTCACGGCGCTGTGCCTGGTGGTGGCGCTGCGGTCCGAGCGTGTGCGTGCCTGGGGGGGCTTTGCGCCGCTGGTGCGCGTGGGGCAGATGTCCTACTCCATCTTCCTTGTGCACTTTGCCGTGTGCCTGCTCGTCAACGCGGTGGTCAGCCATTTATGGCCTGCGTCGCCGGTGCCCAATGCGCTGGGCATGCTGCTGGCGTTTGTGCTGTCCCTTGCTGCCGGGCGTCTGTTGTACCTGCGGGTGGAGCAGCATGTGCCCACCTGGTCCACCGCCTTGCGCTGGCAGGCGGGGCTGGTGGGCACTGGTCTGCTGGTCGCCGTCTCCAACAACGGGTTCTGATTCTGAGTGAGGGCTCGCCAAGAGCCCTTCAACGCTGCAGCTTGCGCTCGCGCCGCTTGCGCTGCCGGTCCAGGAACCAGGCCATGAAGGGCAGGATCAGCATCGAGCCCGGGATCACCCAGATGAACAGGTAGGGGCTCACGGACGATGCCGACCGCATCACATCGCGCAGATGGGCGCGTTCATCGGCCGTCCAGTTGCCCTGGCGGCGCTGCTGCACCAGCCACACCACCGATCCCTTCATGGTGGCCATCTCGCGCTTGAGACGGCTCTTTTCACGGCTGTTACCCGCCAGGAAGGAGCAGAACCATTCGGGCGCCCGCTCCATGCGGCTCTGGAAGGCGAGGGTGGAGTCCGGGTCGAACTGGTCGATGGACGGGGGCAGGTCTGGCGTGTTCTGGGCGGGCGGTGTGGTCATGGCGGCTGCCATTGTCGCGGCTCATGGCGCTTTGCACCACCCCAATCCATGGCACCCACGCCATCCAGAAGGGGTCAATGGGAACAGACGGCGCTCAGCGCTCCAGGAGGCTCCTAGCTACCCCGTAACCTCAGAGACTGGCGCGCCCAAAGGCCAGGGCAGCCAAGCAAGGGCCGCCCTGCAGCGAGGGCTGCGTCCCCCTGCCCGCAGAGCGCAGCGCTGCGAGAGCGGGGGGGAAGCGGCGCAGCCGCTCAGGCGGGTGTTCCGAATTCACCGGTGCAATTCGCCAGCGCTCTCGGGCTGGTACAGGATGTCCTTCACACGCACCGTCATCGACTTGCCACCCGGTCCGGGCCAGGCCAGTTCGTCGCCCACTGCCAGGCCCAGCAGGGCGCTGCCCACGGGGGCAAAGATCGAGATGCGGTCTGCGGTGCCGTCCGCGTCGCGTGGGTAGACCAGCGTCAGGCAGAACTCCTTGCCCGTCTCCAGGATGGAGAACTGCACGGTCGAGTTCATGGTCACCACATTGGGCGGGATCTCCTCGGGCGGCACCACGTCCGCCCGATCAAGCTCTGCCTGCAGATCCGCCTTGCCTGGAAAGACGCTGGCCGGAATCGCGGCCAGCAGGGCCTCGATGCGGTCAACGTCGAGTGACGACAGGATGATCTGGGGCTTGCGCGCCATGGCAGTACCTCTGGGATGGTTGTGACAAAGCGCGGGACTGTAGTCCATCGCGAATCTCGCACTGCCGTGCGCGGGCATTCGGGGCTGCGTGGGCGGCGTTCAGTCGCCCTTGATGTTGCGGGCCTGGATGAGTGCGCCAAACCGTGTGCTGTCGATGGCGGCGCGTGCGTGGAAGTCGGCGGGCGACATCGGCGCGGGCACGCCGCCCAGCGCGGTGATGCGGTCCTTCACGGCGGTGGTGGCCAGCACCTTGTTGATCTCGCGGTTCAGGCGGGCCACCACTTCGGGCGGCGTGCCTGCGGGAGCATAAAAGCCAAACCAGGTGTCGGCATCAAAACCCTTGAGACCCACCTCATCGAGCGTGGGCACATCCGGGAACAGGGGCGAGCGCTTGGCACTGCCCACCGCCAACAGTTTGAGCTTGCCCGCCTTCACTTGCTGGAGTCCGATGCCGGGGTCGAACATGAAATCCACCTGCCCGCCCAGCAGGTCCTGCATGGCGGGGGCAGCACCCCGGTAGGGCACATGCACGGCAAACACATTGGCCTGGGCCTTGAGCATCTCGGCGGCCAGGTGTGGCGAGCTGCCATTGCCCGGCGTGCCAAAGCTCAGCTTGCCGGGGTGGGCCTTGAGGTACTGCATGAACTCCTGGATGTTGTTGACCGGCAGTGTGGGCCGCACCTCCAGGAACACCAGCACCCGCGCAGCCGCCGCCACGGGCACCAAGTCCTTGGTGGGGTCGAACGGCATCTTGGGATACAGGTGCGGGTTGACCGACACCATGCCGCCCGAACTCATGAGCAGGGTGTAGCCGTCGGCCGGCGCCTTGGCCACCGCCTCGCCGCCGATGTTGCCGCCCGCGCCGCCCCGGTTCTCGACCACCACGGGCTGGCCCAGCGCAGCTTGCAGCGGCACGGTGACTGCGCGCGCAATCTGGTCGGCCGCGCCGCCTGCGGGGAAGTTCACGATCACCTTGATCGGCTTGCCGGGCCAGGCCTCGGTCTGGGCCTGGGCGGGCTGCAGCAGCAGGCTGAAGGCCATGCCAGCCAGGGCCAGCGCGCCCAGCAGGTGGCGCTTGGAGCGTGGGGGATAGGAATGCATGCGTGTCTCCGGTAAAGCCCGGGTGTGCCGGGTCTTGTGCAATGAACAAAAAAGTTGGAAGGCATGGTGGGTTTGTTCACACCTTCTCAGGTGACATCCACCTCCACCAGAATGGCGCGGGGGTGCGCCAGCGCCTCGCGCAGCACCGGCGCCAGCTGGCTGGCATCGCTCACGCGCACGGCGTCGCAGCCCTGGCCCCGCGCCAGCGCCAGGAAGTCCAGGTCGGGCAGGTCGGTGCCTTCGAGCTTGTCGCCCTCGTGGAAGCCGAAGGTGGGGGCGAACTCCTGCAGGGCTGCGTAGCGGCGGTTCTTCAGGATGAGGAAGGTGATGGGCAACTGCAATTGCGCCGCGCTCCACAGCGCCTGGATGGAGTACATCGCCGAGCCGTCGCCGATGAGGCCGATGATCTTGTGATCGGGCTTGGCCAGTGCCACGCCCACGGCGGCAGGCAGGCCATAGCCCAGGCCGCCGCTGCACATGGTGTAGAAGGTTTCGCTCTGCAAAATGGGCAGGTAGGCGTGCATGGCGGCGCGCGAGCTGGGGGCTTCCTCCACCACGATGGAGGCGGCATCGCGCACCTCGGCCAGTGTCTGCATCACATAGGGAACGCTCATCAATGCACCAGGCGCTGAAGCCTCGGCCCGTGGCCGCGCGGCGCGGGGTGGGGGCAGGGCGCGCACTGCAGGCGCCGGGCGCGCGAGCAAGTCCTGCACCCCCAGGCGCACGCTGCCCACGGCCGAGGTGCCTTCGGGTGTCCAGGCCGCCGTGCCCGGGTCGTCGATCAGTTGCACCAGCTGCGCCCCGGGCGGCACATGCGGACCAAAGCCTTCCACGTGGTAGGTGAAGGCGGCGGCACCCAGCGCAAACACCAGATCGTGCCCGGAGAGCAACGCCACGATCTTCTCCCGCATGGCAGGCAGCACGCCCGCAAACAGGCGGTGGTCCTGCGGAAAGCCGCAGCGGCCGGACATGGGCGCGATCCACACGGCGGCATTGTGCCGCTCGGCCAGCGCCAGCACGTCGTCCCAGGCGCGGTCGCGGTCTACGGAGGCACCCACCACAAACACGGGGCGCTTTGCGCCGTCCAGCGCATCGCCAATGGCCTGCAGCACGCGGGGCTCGGGGCGCGACTCGGTGCTCACGGTGCGGGCCTGCAGCGGCTCGCAGGGCTTGTCCCAGTCGTCGGCGGGGATGGACACCAGCACCGGCCCGCGCGGCTGCTGCATGGCGATGTAGTAGGCGCGGGCGATGGCCAGGGGCACGTCTTCGGCGCGCGCGGGCTCGATGCTCCACTTCACGTAGGGCTTGGGCAGCTCGGTGGCCTGGCCCGAGAAAAGGAAGGGGTCGAACGGCAGGATGGAGCGCGCCTGCTGCCCGGCCGTGATGACCATGGGCGTGCGGTTCTTGTGCGCCGTGAAGATGTTGCCCATGGCGTGGCCCACGCCTGCGGCCGAGTGCAGGTTCACAAAGGCTGCGTTGTGCGTGGCCTGGGCGTAGCCGTCGGCCATGCCGACCACCACCGATTCCTGCAGGCCCAGGATGTAGCGGAAGTCCGGCGGGAAGTCGAGAAACAGCGGCAGCTCGGTGGAGCCGGGGTTGCCGAAGATGGTGTTGATTTGGAAGCCGCGCAGCAGGTCCAGCACGGCCTCGCGCACGGTGGGCAAAGGGGTTTCGTCAGAAGGCATGCCGCCATCTTCGGGGGGCTTGCTTCATCCATCAATACAATGAAATGACTAAGCGGTATTTGCACAATGCATATCAAGGACATCGACCTGAACCTGCTGCGGCTGTTCGATGCGGTCTACCGCACACGCAATGTGAGCCGTGCCGCCGACCTGCTGGACCTGACCCAGCCCGCTGCCAGCCAGGCGCTGACGCGGCTGCGCCTGCTCATCAAAGACCCGCTGTTTGTGCGCGCAGGCGGTGGCGTGCAGCCCACCCCCAAGGCCGACCGGCTGGCCAACGCCGTGCGCAGCGCCCTGGGCCTGCTGGAAGAGGCGCTCAACGAGTTCGCCTTGTTCGACCCTCTGCAGTCGCACAAGGTCTTCCGCATCCACATGAGCGACATTGGCGAAGGCCGCTTTCTGCCCGACCTGATGGTGGCGCTGCAGCACCAGGCGCCCGGCGTGCGGCTGGAGACATTGCCGGTGCCGCGCCACGAGATCCCGCAGCGGCTGGACAGCGGCGCCATCGACTTCGCCTTCGGCTTTTTGCCCACGGTGAAGGACACGCAGCGCGTGCAGCTGCTCCAGGACCGCTACGTGGTGCTGCTGCGCGCAGGTCACCCCTTCGCGGCCGCCAGGCGCAGCGGCCCCGCACTGCTCAGCGCCCTGCGGCAGCTGGAGTTTGTGGCCGTGCGCTCCCACTCGGACACCCTGCGCATCCTGGAGATGCAGCAGCTGCAGGACCGCATCCGCCTGACCACCGAACACTTCATGGTGCTGCCCGCCATCGTGCGCGCCACAGACCTGGCCGTGGTCATGCCCCGCAACATTGCGCGCACCTTTGCGGCCGACGGGGGCTACACCTTGATCGAGCCCGCGCTGCCGCTGCGCGACTTCACCGTGTCGCTGCACTGGAGCCGCCGCTTTGAAAGCGACCCCGGCAACCAGTGGATGCGCGGCCTGATCGAGCGACTGTTCAAGGAGTGAAGCAGGGCCGGTGCGGCGCGGGCGTCTGCGGGGCAGGGGCCGGTTCGCAGAACCCAACCGTTCAAGACAGTCAGCGATCTGCAGGCCCCGCTGATGTCTGACTTGGTTGGTCTGAGTAGATCCGGTAGCCGTTTTTTCCCGAGCGTTTTATCTGGTACATGGCCTTGTCCGCATGCTCAAGCAGTTCCGCCAGGCTGTTGCCGTGGATGGGGTACAGGCTGATGCCAATGCTTGCGCCAAGCACGAAGCGCTTGTCCTCGACCGCAATCGGTGCAATCAGTTCTCCGAGCAACTTGGTGGCAATGTCTCCGACCTGCTCTGTGGCTTCCAGCTGGGTGCAGATCACCACGAACTCGTCGCCTCCGATGCGGGCACAGATGTCCGTGCTGCGTGTGCATCGTCGCAGCCGATTCGCGACCGTCCGCAGCACCTCATCGCCGGCATGGTGGCCTGCAAGGTCGTTGATGGGCTTGAAGTTGTCCAGGTCGATGAAGATGACGGCGGAGTATTGGTGAGGCCGGTTGGCCAGCACCAGGGCCTTTTCAAACAGGGTGTTCATGTAGCGCTGGTTGTTCAAACCAGTCAGGGGATCCTGAAACGCCATGTCCAGCGCGTTGGCCTCCGCTTGCACCAGTCTCCGCTGAAACTCCGCCAGCACGGCGGCCAGCAGCGACAGGTATTGCACCAGCACCAGCACCGTTCCCAGCAAAAACCCCGTGACACGCCAGTTGGGGAAGGCCTGGAAGATCAGGAAAGCCGACATCCAATGCACTACCAGCATCGCACTGGCCGCCGCTGTCAACAGCAGAAGGTGGTGTGGCATTTCGCTGCGGTGCCTGAAGGCTGTCCATGCGACATAGCCGAGGAATCCTGCATTGAAAACCGCCAGACCGAAGCTGCGGGCAATGGGCTGGATGTCAGACAGCCACCCGATCACCACCCATGCTTCGGCCAGCAACAAGGCACCCCAGAACCAGCGGTGCCGCAGCTTCAGCCCCAGGAACTCCACCAGACCGATGGCAAGCAGCGTCTTCTCTACGGCGACCAAGGCGGCATAGGCAAAAACAGCCTCCGCCAGGTCCGTCTGGTCAAGCAACAGCTGATAAGCCAGGCGCGCCGCCAGGGCGAATGCCATGGCCCCTGCCCACCAGCCCGGCCCGGAGTTGGTTCGGGGCACCCTGCTCATCCACAGGAACAGGATCGCAAAAACAGAGTAGGCGGTACAGCCGATGGTGTGGACGATCTCGCTTGGCATTTTGGGTGCTCCGTTGCTCAGCGGGGATGTCGGCGTCTGTGTTGTCTTTCCAGTTGGCTGTGTTGCTGCTGCGCTGCTGCCGCGCTGCGCATTCACGGGCTGGCAGACCACTGAGTGGAAGTATCGCGTTACCTTTTGCAACCTGTCTTCAGGGTCAATACCGTTGCAGGTGTTCGCAAACCCAGAGTTTCGGCCACGTTGCCGATCCCGTGGAGCGGTTTTAATATACTGTTTTTTTATCCAGTAAATTTGCAGCACTGGAGCCCCGCAGACACGCCCTACACGGAGGTAAGCAGCCATGCCCCGCACCTTCACAGACAAGTCCGACATCCCCGCACCGCCCGAAGAGGTCCGCATCCCGCTGCAGGCCATCCGTGGCCGGGGCGCGGCCACGGCCCTGGCGCACCGGTTTGCGCGCGACACGCGCGAGGTGGCCGACGACGGCTGGGGCCAGCCGCCTGGTGATGAGGACGGTGCAGGCGATGTCCCAGCCACCCCCGCCGCCACCCGGGTGCACCTCGAAACAGCGCGCAGCGCCATCTGCGCCAACGATTCGCCGGACATCTTCTTTGAACTCTCGGTCAACCCCTACCGGGGCTGCGAGCACGGCTGCATCTATTGCTACGCCCGGCCTACGCACAGCTACCTCAACTTTTCGCCCGGGCTGGACTTTGAAACGCAGATCGTGGCCAAGCACAACATCGCCAGCGTGCTGCGGCACGAGCTGGCCCAGCCGCGTTATGTGCCGCGCCTGTTGAACATTGGCTCGGCCACCGATTGCTACCAGCCCGTGGAGCGCGAGCTGAAGCTCACCCGCAGCGTGATCGAGGTGATGCGCGACGCGCGCCACCCGTTTTCGCTCATCACCAAGTCCAGCGGCGTGGAGCGCGACCTGGACCTGCTCGCCCCGCTGGCCGCGCAGCGCCTGGCTGCGGTGTACGTCACCATCACCACGCTCGACGCCACCCTGGCCCGCCGCATGGAACCCCGTGCCGCCGCGCCCCACCGGCGCCTGCGTACCATCCGCGCGCTGGCCGAGGCGGGTGTGCCCGTGGGCGTGAGCGTGGCGCCGCAGATCCCCTTCATCACCGAAGACATGGAGCAGGTGCTGGAGGCCGCGCGCGAGGCAGGTGCCCGCAGTGCCTTCTACACCGTGCTGCGCCTGCCGTGGGAGCTGGATACGCTCTTCCGCGAATGGCTGCAGGTGCACTATCCCCAGCGCGCCGCGCGCGTGATGGCCCGCGTGCAAGACCTGCACCACCTGAGCGACGCCGAGCGCCGCGCGGGCAAAACCTACAACAGCGACTTCGCCACCCGCATGAAAGGCACCGGCCTGTGGGCCGACCTGGTGCGCCAGCGTTTTGCCACCACCTGCCGCAGGCTGGGCCTGAACCGCGAACGCGTGGAGCTGGACCTGGGCCAGTTCCGCCCCGGGCTGCTGCAGGGGCAAAGCAGCCTGTTCTGACCGGCTGTGTGGCGCAGTGGGTTGAAAATTTGAATAAAAATGGCCGTTTCCGCCCGTCCAGTATGCCTTAATAGCTATTTAAATGATAGCTATTGAGCCAGGATCCACAAGCGCACGCCAGGGGCCACGTGGGGGCTGTATGCATCGCCCCCTCACACGGCCCACAGGCTTTGCACCACCTGCGTATACAGCGGAATGCCCAGCACGATGTTGAGCGGAAACGTCAGCCCCAGCGACAGGCTCACATACAGCGACGGGTCGGCCTCAGGGATGGCATAGCGCACCACCGCAGGCACGGCGATGTAGGACGCACTGGCCGCCAGCACCATCAGCAGCACCGCATCGCCTGCAGGCACCGCCACCAGCCAGGCCAGGCCCAGCGCCAGCGTGGCGTGGGTGATGGGGCCCAGCACCGCATAGGCCAGCAGCCAGGGCGACTGCTGGCGCACCGCAGGCAGGTTGCGTGCGGTCGATAAGCCCATGTCCAGCAAGAACAGGCACAGCATGCCCTTGAACAGATCACCCGAGAACGGCTGCATGGCCGCCTTGCCCGCATCGCCCGTCAGCAGGCCGATCAGCATCGCGCCCAGCAGCAGCAACTGCGTGCCATCGGTGAACGACTCGTGCAGGATCTTGCCCACCGACAGGTGCGGGCCGCTCTTCCCACTGACGTTGCCCGGGCCGTGACCACCCAGCGTGGCGGCACCCCCGCTGGTCATCGCCACCACGGGTGCGGCGCTAGTGGCCACGGCCACCGCCTGCTGCTTTTGCCGCAGCGCATTGGCCAGCAGCACTGCGAGGATGATGGCGGGCGACTCCATGAGCGCCATCGCCGCCGCCATGTGGCCGCCGTAGGCGATGTGCTGCGACTCCAGGTACTGCGTGGCCGTCACAAACGTCACCGCGCTCACCGATCCATAGGTGGCTGCCACCGCCGCCGCATTGAAGCCCGACAGCACCCGCCGCAAGAGCGCATAGCCCACCAGCGGCACCACGATGGCCAGCAGCACCGCCAGCCCCAGGCTGGTCGCCACGCTGGGCGTGAAGCCCGACGCCGCCAGCGCAAACCCGCCCTTGAGGCCCAGTGCCATCAGCAGGTAGATCGACAAGAACTTCGAGATCGCCGCAGGCATCTCCAGGTTGGACCGCACCAGGCCCGCAAAAATGCCCAGGGCAAAAAACAGGATCGCCGGATCCAGCAAGCTTTGCATCATTCAACTCCTTGGGCGCCAATGCTATGCAGCGCAGGGTGCAAAGTAAAATCGATTCGAATGTGCTTATCTATAGATAAAAATCTATGAACATCACCTTCCGCCAGCTCCGGCTTTTTCTGGCGCTGGCCGAAACCGGCAGCGTCAGCGCGGCCGCCAAGGTCATGCACGTCACGCAGCCCACCGCCTCCATGCAGCTGCGCGAGGTGGCGCAGGCCGTGGGCCTGCCGCTGTACGAAGTCATCTCGCGCCGCGTGCACCTCACCGAAGCGGGCCACGCCCTGGCCCGCACCGCGCGCGCCATCGCGGGCGAGTGGGACGCGTTCGAGCAGCGGATAGCGGGCGCCAAGGGCCTGACCAGCGGGCGCCTCAAGGTCGCCGTGGTCAGCACCGCTAAATACTTTGTGCCCCGCCTTTTGGGCAGCTTCTGCAAGCTACACCCGCACATCGACATCTCGCTGGAGGTGCTCAACCGCGACCACGTCATCGGCCGCCTGCGCGCCAACCAGGACGACCTCTACGTCATGTCCATGCCGCCCGCCGACCTGCCGCTGGAAGACGAGATCCTCATGCCCAACCCCCTGGTCGTCATCGCCCCCGCAGGCCATCCGCTGGCGGCTAAAAAGCGCATCAGGCTGGAGCAGCTGCAGGCCGAGCGCTTCATCCTGCGCGAAAAAGGCTCGGGCACCCGCATGGCCACCGACGCCCACCTGCGCGAGGCGGGCTTTGCGCCCCGCACCGTGCTGGAGCTGGGCAGCAACGAAGCCATCAAGGAATCGGTGGAGGGCCAGCTGGGCCTCTCCATCGTCTCCCTCCACGCCCTGGGCCCGCACCACGAGGGCCTGGCCGTGCTCAACGTGGCGGGCTTTCCCATCCGCTCGCAATGGCACCTGGTCTGGCCCAAGGGCAAACAGCTGTCACCGATTGCCGAGGTGTTTCGCGGGCACTTGATGGGGGAGGTGGAGGGGTGGATGGGGCGAGGGTGATTGGGTGGGCGCTCCAATGGCCGTGAAGGGCTGTGTCCGTTCACGGACGGCTGTTCTGCGCTGGCGATCTCAGCCTATCTCGGCCCCCGCCCCCTGCCTGCACCCCCCAAACATATCCAGCCCCGCGCTGTACGCCCCGGTCTTCACGTCCATCAGGCTCAGCACCGAGTGGAAGTAGTGATCGTGGGTGATGCGCCGCTCGGCCAGGTCGTGCTGCAGGCAGCCGGTGACGATGTGGGTGCGGGCCTGCATGGCGGGAGAGAGCCAGGTGATCCAGGGCACGTGTTTTTGTACGTCGGGCGCGATGCTGTAGGGCAGGCCGTGCAGGTAGAGGTTGTTTTCGCCCAGCGATTCGCCGTGGTCTGCCACGTACATCATGGCGGTCTGTGCCTTGCCGCCGCGCGCAGAGAGCCACTGGATGACCCCGTCGAGGAAGGCATCGGTCTCGACGATGCTGTTGTCATAGGCGTTCACCACCTGCTGGCGCTCGCACTCCTGCAGCGCGGTGGAGGTGCATTCGGGCAGGAACCGCTTGTGCTCGGGGGCCGAGCGTTTGGAATACGCCGGGCCGTGGCTGCCCATCTGGTGCAGCACGACCACGGTGCCGCGCTGGCGCTGCTCGGCGGGCAGGGCAGCGATGCGTTCGTCCAGGTCTTTCAGCATCACGCGGTCCAGGCATTCGCCCGGTGTGGGGCACAGGGCGGGGTCGCTCCAGCTGGCGGTGCTGGTCTGGCCCGCGCGGTCGCACACGCCTTTGCAGCCGGATTGGTTGTCCACCCACAGCACGGCCAGGCCGGCGTGCTGCAGCACGTCGATCAGGCTTTCGAAATTGGCGGCGCGTGCTTCGTAGCCCGTGCGGCCCAGGTGCGAGAACATGCAGGGCACCGATGCGGCGGTGCTGGTGCCGCAGGACCAGGCGTTGCCTGCACTCGCCAGGTCGGTGCGGGCCGAGAGCAGCGGCGTGGTGTTGCGCGCATAGCCGTTGATGCCGAAGTTGCCGCTGCGGCCGGTTTCGCCCAGCACCAGCACCAACAGAGGCGGCTGGGCCTGGCCCGCGTAGCTGGCGCCCAGCTGGGCGTCGCGCCCCACGGGCAGCAGGGTGCGGGTGTTCATGCGCAGGGGCTGGGTGGCGATGTGGCCCAGGGCGTACACGCTGTTGAGCGGGTTGATGAGGTAACGCAGGCGCGTGTGGTTGCGCATGGTGGAGGCAAAGTCCTGGAACACCGCCAGCACACACACCACGATGAGGGCCACCGCGCCCACCAGCAGCAGGCCGTTGTGGGCGGCGTGGCGCCAGGCGCCCAGGCGGCGCACGGGGCGGCGGTACAGCCACACCAGCGGCGGCGCGGCCAGGGCCAGCACGGTGGCGGCCATGCGCCAGCTCAGCAGGTCGGTGGCTTCGTGGGCGTCGGTCTGCAGCACGTTGGTGAGCATGCTGGCGTCGATGGCAATGCCGTAGGCGAGCATGAAGTAGGCGCCGAAGGCGGCCATCACCACCATCAGCGCTGCGGCGGGCTTGAGCGTCCAGCGCCAGGCCAGCAGGCTCAGCAGCGCGGCATTGCCTGCGGCCACGATCACGGCAAACGCCATGGCAAAGCCCCAGCTGCGCAGGCTGCCGTGGCCGGGCAGTTGGGCCACCTCGCGCCACAACGGCACGTTGCAAGCCGTGGCCAGCCAGGTGCTGATGAGCACCACCACCCACACGGGGTGCAGGTGCGCGGGTGGCGCGGGTCGGCGGGCGGTGGACGGGGCTTGCGGCGCTGCGCCAGCAGCCAGGTGGGGGTGCAGCAGGCGCTGCAGGATCAAAGGCATGGGGCGCACTGTGGCGCCCCAGACTTAAGGGCGCATTAACGTGTGGAAGCCCCTGCGGAGGGGGGCGCCATGAGCTGCCGCGCGTGGTGCTGCAGATGGTCGGCCATGAAGCTCTGCACAAAGTAGTAGCCGTGGTCGTAGCCCGCATGGCAGCGCAGCGTGAGCGGCTGGCCGATGGCGGCGCAGGCGGCTTCAAGCAGGTGGGGGTGCAGCTGGTCGGGCAGGAATTTGTCGGCCAGGCCCTGGTCGATGAGGATGCCCGCCGGGTAGGGGGCGATGGGCTGGTGCTGCATGAGCACGGTGGCGTCGTGTTCGATCCAGGTGCTGCGGTCCGGGCCCAGGTAGCCGGTGAAGGCCTTGTCGCCCCAGGGGCACTGGGTGGGGGCACAGATGGGCGCAAATGCCGACAGCGACTGGAACCGGCCTGGGTGGCGCAGCGCCAGCGTGAGCGCGCCATGCCCGCCCATCGAGTGGCCGGTGATGCCCAGGCGGCTGCCGTCGATGGGCAACTGGGCGGCCACCTGGGGCAGCAGTTCGCCCAGCAGGTAGCTTTCCATGCGCCAGTGGGTGCGCCAGGGCGCCTGGGTCGCGTCCAGGTAGAAGCCCGCGCCCACGCCAAAGTCCCAGCTGTCGGCCTCGCCCGGCACGCCCGTGCCGCGCGGGCTGGTGTCGGGCGCGATCAGGGCCAGGCCCAGCTCGGCGGCCAAGCGCTGGGCACCGGCCTTGACCATGAAAGTTTCTTCGGTGCAGGTCAGGCCCGCCAGGTACACCACGGCGGGCACGGGGCCCTGCTGCGCCTGGGGCGGCAGGTAGACCGCAAACTTCATCGGCAGGCCGATGGTGGTGGAGGCGTGCTGGTAGAAGCGCTGCTCGCCGCCAAAGCAGGCGTGGGCGCTGAGCAGTTCAAAGGACGTGGACATGGCGCTCAGGGCCTTACACGGCGTACTTGACGACAGAGCGGATGGATTTGCCTTCGTGCATCAGGTCAAACGCCTCGTTGATGTCCTTCAGGCCCATGGTGTGGGTCACGAAGGGTTCGAGCTGGATCTTGCCGGCCATCGCGTCTTCGACCATGCCGGGCAGCTCGCTGCGGCCCTTGACGCCGCCAAACGCCGTGCCCATCCATTTGCGGCCGGTGACGAGCTGGAAGGGGCGGGTGCTGATCTCTTGCCCGGCTCCGGCCACGCCGATGATGACGCTCTGGCCCCAGCCCCGGTGCGCGCACTCGAGTGCGGCGCGCATCACGTTGACGTTGCCGATGCACTCAAAGCTGTGGTCCACGCCCCAGGTGGTCATCTCCACAATGACCTGCTGGATCGGTTTGTCGAAATCCTTGGGGTTGATGCAGTCGGTAGCGCCAAAGGTGCGGGCCAGGTCGAATTTGCTGGGGTTGGTGTCGATGGCGATGATGCGCCCGGCCTTGGCCAGCTTGGCGCCCTGGATCACCGCCAGACCAATGCCACCCAGGCCGAACACGGCCACCGTGTCGCCCTCTTGCACCTTGGCGGTGTTCTTCACGGCGCCCAGGCCTGTGGTCACGCCGCAGCCCAGCAGGCAGACCTGCTCGGGGTTGGCGTTGGGGTTGACCTTGGCGAGCGAGACCTCGGCCACCACGGTGTATTCGCTGAAGGTGCTGCAGCCCATGTAGTGGTAGATGGGCTGGCCGTTGTAGCTGAAGCGCGTGGTGCCGTCGGGCATCACGCCCTTGCCCTGCGTGGCGCGCACGCTCACGCACAGGTTGGTCTTGCCGCTCTTGCAGAACAGGCACTCGCCGCATTCGGCGGTGTACAGCGGGATCACATGGTCGCCCGGCTTCACGCTGGTCACGCCTTCGCCCACTTCCACCACGATGCCCGCGCCTTCATGGCCCAGCACCACGGGGAACAGGCCTTCGGGGTCGTCACCGCTTAGGGTGAAGGCGTCGGTATGGCACACGCCGGTGTCGGTGATGCGGATGAGCACTTCGCCCTTTTTGGGCGGGGCCACGTCGATCTCGACGATCTGCAGGGGTTCTCCGGCTTTGAAGGCGACGGCGGCGCGGGATTTCATGGGGTGGTCCTTTTGGTCAATCGGGTGAATGGGGGTGGGCGGTCTGTCTATTTGAGGTACGACCGCAGCAGAGCCAGGGTTTCGTCGATCGCTGCCTGGGATGGCGCGGGTTTCTCGGCCAGCGTCTCGCGCACATGGCTGTCGAGCAGGTCGGCCATCAGCCCGTGCACGGCGCCGCGCATGGCGGCCAGCTGCTGCAGGATGGGGGCGCAGTCGCTGCCTGCCTCCACGGCGCGCTCCAGCGCCTCGGCCTGGCCCTTGATGCGGCGCAGGCGGGTGATGGCGCGTTGCTTGTCTTCGGGGGTGTGGGGCATGGGCTGCGGGGTATGTGGTGCGGGGTATGTGGTGCGGGTGCTGCCTGTGTACTGGGTGGCAGTATAAAAGATAGCCCCATACTGGTCGCGCGGTAGGCCGTTAAAAAACCTTTTAACTAGGGGGGAGTATGTGCATCCAGCAGGGCTTGGCCTGTGTGGGGCGCCCATGAAAAAAGCCCGCAGGCACAAGGCCTGCGGGCTTTTTGGGGGGGCGGCGCGCTGGGCGCCGTGCCAGCGATCAGCGGCTGGCTAGTGGGGGCACGTCGCGGCGCACGGAGCCGGTGAACAGCTGGCGTGGGCGGCCGATCTTGTACTCGGGGTCGCCGATCATTTCGTTCAGCTGGGCGATCCAGCCGACGGTGCGGGCCAGGCTGAAGATGCCGGTGAACAGGTTCACGGGGATGCCGATGGCGCGCTGCACGATACCGGAGTAGAAGTCCACGTTCGGGTAGAGCTTGCGCTGCACGAAGTAGTCGTCTTCCAGGGCGATCTTTTCCAGTTCCTTGGCCAGCTTGAACAGCGGGTCGTTTTCCAGGCCCAGCTCGGCCAGCACTTCATTGCAGGTTTCCTGCATGAGCTTGGCGCGGGGGTCGTAGTTCTTGTACACGCGGTGGCCAAAGCCCATGAGCTTGACGCCGGAGTTCTTGTCCTTGACCTGCTTGATGAAGTCGCCGATCTTTTCCACGCCGCCTTGGGCCTGGATGTCGTACAGCATGTTCAGCGCAGCTTCGTTGGCGCCACCGTGGGCAGGGCCCCACAGGCAGGCCACGCCCGCAGCGATGGCCGCGAACGGGTTGGTGCCCGACGAGCCGCACAGGCGCACGGTGGAGGTCGAGGCGTTCTGCTCGTGGTCGGCGTGCAGGATGAAGATGCGGTCGAGTGCGCGTTCCAGCACGGGGTTGACCTTGTACTCTTCGCAGGGCGTGCCGAACATCATGCGCAGGAAGTTGCCTGCGTAGGACAGGTTGTTCTGCGGGTACATGTAGGGCTGGCCCATGCCGTACTTGTAGGCCATGGCGACCAGGGTGGGCATCTTGGCGATCAGGCGGATCGCGGCGATCTCACGGTGCTGCGGATTGTTGATGTCCGTGCTGTCGTGGTAGAAGGCCGACAGGGCGCCCACCAGGCCGGTCAGTACGGCCATGGGGTGCGCGTCGCGGCGGAAGCCACGCAGGAAGAACTGCATCTGCTCGTTGACCATGGTGTGGTTGGTCACGCGGCTGGTGAAGTCGGCCTTTTGCGCCACGTTCGGCAGGTCACCGTACAGCAGCAGGTGGCAGGTTTCCAGGAAGTCGCAGTTTTCAGCCAGCTGCTCAATGGGGTAGCCGCGGTACAGCAGCTCGCCCTTGTCGCCGTCGATGTAGGTGATGGCGGACTGGGTGGCTGCCGTAGACAGGAAGCCGGGGTCATAGGTGAACATGCCCGTCTGCGCGTACAGCTTGCGGATGTCGATGACATCCGGGCCAATGCTGCCCTGGTAGACCGGCAGGTCCACGCTGGGGCTGCCATTGCTGAAGGACAGGGTGGCTTTGTTGTCAGCTAGCTTCATTGTTACTTTCCTTGGGTAGGTTGCCGATAGTGATCCGGTCTTGGGCGTGCTTGTGTGTGGTGTCAGACCTGCAGGGCCGTGGGGGTGCCACCACTTTGTCTCAGCATGCCGAGCACTTCGCGTGCTTCTTCTGTGTCTTGCTCGCCTGCTGGCTCGCGCCGCTGCAGCAGCAGGTCCAGGAGGTCGTTGTCCGCCAGGTCCATCAGTGCGCGCATGCCCTGTGCGTGGCGCTGGGTCAGCGACGACTCGTAGCGGGTGAAGAACTGTTCGATGAACAGGTCGTTCTCCAGCAGGCCGCGCCGGCAGCGCCAGTGCAGCTTGCTCAGTTCACGCGCGTCCAGCAGCGGCGAAGCCGCCGCTGGCGTGGTGGTGGTGGACGTGGATTCCATGGCCTGGTGCTCAGCAGGGGTGGGCTGGCTCAAACGGCGCGGCGCACCATCAGTTCCTTGATCTTGCCAATGGCCTTCGTGGGGTTCAGGCCCTTGGGGCACACGTCCACGCAGTTCATGATGGTGTGGCAGCGGAACAGGCGGTACGGATCTTCCAGGTTGTCGAGGCGCGCACCGGTGGCGTCGTCGCGGCTGTCGGCGATGAAGCGGTAGGCCTGCAGCAGACCGGCCGGGCCCACGAACTTGTCGGGGTTCCACCAGAAGCTGGGGCAGCTGGTGGAGCAGCTGGCGCACAGGATGCACTCATACAGGCCGTTGAGTTCTTCGCGCTCTTCGGGGCTTTGCAGGCGCTCCTTCTCGGGCAGCAGGCCTTCGTTGATCAGGTAGGGCTTGATCGAGTTGTACTGCTTGAAGAACTGCGTCATGTCCACGATCAGGTCGCGGATCACCGGCAGGCCGGGCAGGGGCTTCAGAACAATCGTGCCCTTGAGGGTGTTCATGTTCGTGAGGCAGGCCAGGCCGTTCTTGCCGTTGATGTTCATCGCATCGGAGCCACACACGCCTTCGCGGCAGGAGCGGCGGAACGACAGCGTGGGGTCTTGTTCCTTGAGCTTGACCAGGGCGTCCAGCAGCATGCGTTCGTGGCCGTCGAGTTCGATCTCGATGGTCTGCATGTAGGGCTTGGCGTCCTTGTCCGGATCGTAGCGGTAGATTTGGAATGTGCGCTTTTGCATGGTTCTGCTCTCGTGGGGCTACTGTTTAGAACGTCCGGACCTTGGGCGGCACGCTGTCCACCGTCAGGGGCTTGAGGTTCACTGGCTTGTAGGTCAGGCTGTTGTCGGCGCTGTGCCAGAGGGTGTGCTTCATCCACTCGGCGTCGTTGCGGCCCAGCGGTGCCGTGGGGTGGTCGGCAGGCTGTTCGTAGTCGTACACCGTGTGGGCGCCACGGCATTCCTTGCGGGCAGCGGCCGACACCATCGTGGCCTGGGCCACTTCGATCAGGTTGTCCACTTCCAGCGCTTCGATGCGCGCGGTGTTGAACACCTTGGACTTGTCCTGCAGCGTGACACCGGCCACGCGGGTGCGCAGCTCGGCAATCTTCTTGACGCCTTCGTCCATGCTGGCCTGGGTGCGGAACACGCCAGCGTGTTGCTGCATGGTGGCGCGGATGTCACCTGCCAGGGCCTGCGAATAGGTGCCGCCGGTGGATTTGTCGAGCTGGTTCAGGCGCTCCAGCGTGCGGTCGGCCGCATCGGCTGGCAGGGGCTTGTGCTCCTTGTTCTTGTTGTTGAACTCGACGATGTGGCGGCCAGCGGCCTTGCCGAACACCAGCAGGTCCAGCAGCGAGTTGGTGCCCAGGCGGTTGGCGCCGTGCACGCTCACGCAGGAGCATTCGCCCACCGCGTACAGGCCGTTGACGACCTGGTTGCTGGTGCCGTCGTGCGTGACGACCTGGCCGTTGATGTTGGTGGGCACGCCACCCATCTGGTAGTGGATGGTGGGCACCACAGGGATCGGTTCCTTGGTGATGTCCACGTTGGCGAAGTTGACGCCGATCTCATACACCGAGGGCAGGCGCTTGTGGATGGTGTCGGCGCCCAGGTGGTCGAGCTTGAGCAGCACGTAGTCCTTGTTGGGGCCGCAGCCACGGCCTTCCTTGATTTCCTGGTCCATCGAGCGGGACACGAAATCGCGGGGGGCCAGGTCCTTGAGCGTGGGCGCGTAGCGCTCCATGAAGCGTTCGCCGTTGCTGTTGAGCAGGATCGCGCCTTCGCCACGGCAGCCTTCGGTCAGCAGCACGCCCGCGCCGGCCACGCCGGTGGGGTGGAACTGCCAGAACTCCATGTCCTGCAGCGGGATGCCGGCGCGGGCCGCCATGCCCAGGCCGTCACCGGTGTTGATGAAGGCATTGGTCGAGGCGGCGAAGATGCGGCCTGCACCACCGGTGGCCAGCAGCACGGTCTTGGCTTCCAGGATGTACAGGTCGCCGGTTTCCATTTCGAGGGCGGTCACGCCCACCACGTCGCCGTCGGCGTCGCGGATCAGGTCCAGGGCCATCCATTCGACGAAGAAGTTCGTCTTGGCCTTCACGTTTTGCTGGTACAGCGTGTGCAGCATGGCGTGGCCGGTGCGGTCGGCTGCAGCGCAGGCGCGTTGCACGGGCTTTTCGCCATAGTTGGCGGTGTGGCCGCCAAAGGGGCGCTGGTAGATGGTGCCGTCGGGGTTGCGGTCGAACGGCATGCCGAAGTGTTCCAGCTCCACCACCACGTTCGGTGCTTCGCGGCACATGAACTCGATGGCGTCCTGGTCGCCCAGCCAGTCAGAGCCCTTGATGGTGTCGTAGAAGTGGTAGTGCCAGTTGTCCTCGCTCATGTTGCCCAGCGATGCGGACACGCCACCCTGGGCTGCCACGGTGTGCGAGCGGGTGGGGAACACCTTGGACAGCGAGGCCACGTTCAGGCCTGCGCGGGAGAGTTCAAGCGCGGCGCGCATGCCGGAGCCGCCGGCCCCGACGATGACGACGTCGAATTTGCGCTTGGTGATGTTAGCGTTGGTGTAGCTCATTGTTGTTTGCCTTCAGTCGCGGGGATCAATCAGAGACGCCACAGAACCTGGATGCCCCAGCCGGCGCAGCCGACCAGCCAGACGATGGTGAACACCTGCAGTGCCAGGCGCAGACCCACGGGCTTGATGTAGTCCATCAGGATTTCGCGCACGCCGACCCAGGCGTGCCAGGCCAGCGAAATGATCACGGTGAAGGTCAGCACCTTCATCCACTGGGCCGAGAAGATGCCGGCCCATTTGTCATAGCCGATGGGGCCCTTGGAGAAGATCACCTGGGCGAGCAGCGCCAGGGTGAAGAGAGCCATCAGGACTGCCGTGACGCGCTGGCTGAGCCAGTCGCGCAGGCCGTAGTGGGCGCCGACGACGACGCGCTTGGAACCGTAATTGACGGACATGGATGTATTCCTCTTGTTGTGTGGGGCACTGGGAGGCAGCGGCCGCTGCCTTGTATGGAGACCGATCAGTACAGGCCGAACAGCTTGGCGCCCAGCACCAGGGCCAGGGCGATGCTCACCGCAAACACGGAGAGGGCCGAGGTCTTGCCGAACTGCTTGTTCACGGCGCTGTGGCTCACATCCATCCACAGGTGGCGCAGGCCTGCGCAGAAGTGGTGCAGGTACGACCAGATCAGCGCCAGGGCCACGAGCTTGATGAACCAGCCGGGGACGAAGCCGATGCCGATGTTGAAGGCCGCCGAGAATTTGGCGAACGAGATTTCGGACGACACCGAGGTGTCAAACATCCAGATGATGAAAGGCAACAGCAGGAACATGATCAGCCCGCTGGCGCGGTGCAGGATCGAGACCCATGCCGCAGGGGTCATGCGGTAGGTGGTGAGGTCCTTGAAGGCATTGATGTTGCGGAATTCAGGCCGTTTTTTGGCAAGCTCGGTCATGTTGAGTGCTTTCGTGGATGTAACTTCTTTGTAATTCGGAGATGCAAAGAACGCAAAATTCTATTGCAACGCAACAATGGGGCGTCTGACACCTTCGGAATTTTCGACGTGTTTGCTCGGGTGCCAGCCTGCTGTCAGCTCAATTCATTACGGTAGTGGTGGGTATCGGTGAGGTAGAGGCCCCGGCGTAACTCCATCGGAACATCGTTGTAGGTGTAGGCAATCCGCTCCACGCTCAAAAGCGGCGTGGCGGGGGTGATCTGCAGCAGCTGGGCCTGCTCTGCGTCGGGCAGCACCGCACGGATTTTTTCTTCAGCACGCACCATGCGCACCCCGAAATCCAGCTCGAACATGGCGTAGGTGGGGCCCTGGTAGTTGGCCAGCTGCTCGGCCGTGAGGCCCTTGAAGGCCTGCCCGGGCAGCCAGATGTCTTCGAGGATGGTGGGCACCCCGGCAAACGACAGGATGCGCTTGGCCTGCATCACGGGGTCGCCGCTGCGCAGCGCCAGGGTGCGCGCCACGTCTGCGCTGGCGCGCACGCGGCGGCAATCGATCACGCGGCGCTGGGCCGGGCCCTCGACCCGGGCATCGCCGGTGTCGGGCAGCAGCTTCAGGAAGCGGTATTGCACATGCTGCTCGGCATGGGTGGCCACGAAGGTGCCCTTGCCCTGGCGGCGCATGACCAGGTTCTCGGCCGCCAGCTCGTCGATGGCCTTGCGCACCGTGCCCTGGCTCACCCGAAAGCGTGCGGCCAGCTCCATTTCGCTGGGGATGGCTTCGCCGGGCTTCCACTCGCCCTGTTGCAGGCTCTGCAGAATCAGGCCCTTGATCTGCTGGTACAGCGGGCTGAACGCCGGCGTGGTGGCGCCCGCAGCGCCCGGGGGCGTGGCGGGGTTGTCGGCGGCGAACGGCAGGGATGACATGGCGGGTGGCGCGTGGTTGGTGGTGTGGCGCACCGGTTGCCACATGACAGCCGGACGACAAACGGGTTGCAATCATATCTTATATAAGACATAAGACAAATTGACCGAGGCGTCCAATCGGGGGTAAACTCCAAGGCTGTTTTGCGGGGCACGGGCTGCTGGTAACAGGCGCTGGTGCTTGCGTTGCACACACACCTGTTTTCCTTACTTCCCTGGAGTTCTCATCATGAGCAAGAAGCCTGTTCGCGTAGCCGTCACCGGTGCCGCTGGTCAAATCGGTTACGCCCTGCTGTTCCGTATCGCCTCCGGCGAAATGCTGGGCAAGGACCAGCCGGTCATTCTTCAGCTGCTCGAAATCCCTGACGAAAAGGCCCAGAACGCGCTCAAGGGCGTGATCATGGAACTGGAAGACTGCGCTTTCCCCCTGCTGGCCGGCATCGAAGCCCACAGCGATCCGCTGCAGGCCTTCAAGGACACCGACTACGCCCTGCTGGTGGGTGCCCGTCCCCGCGGCCCCGGCATGGAACGCGCCGATCTGCTGGCTGCCAACGCCCAGATCTTCACGGCCCAGGGCAAGGCCCTGAACGCTGTGGCTTCGCGCAATGTGAAGGTGCTGGTGGTCGGCAACCCCGCCAACACCAACGCCTACATCGCCATGAAGTCGGCGCCTGACCTGCCAGCCAAGAACTTCACCGCCATGCTGCGCCTGGACCACAACCGCGCTGCCTCGCAACTGGCCGCCAAGACCGGCACCAAGGTCGGCGACATCAAGAAGCTGACCGTTTGGGGTAACCACTCGCCCACCATGTACGCCGACTACCGCTTCGCCACCACGAACGGCCAGTCCATCAAGGCCCTGATCAACGACCAGGTCTGGAACGCTGAAACCTTCCTGCCCACCGTGGGCAAGCGTGGTGCTGCCATCATCGCCGCACGTGGCCTGTCGTCGGCCGCTTCGGCCGCCAACGCCGCCATCGACCACATGCGTGACTGGGCCCTGGGCTCCAACGGCGAATGGGTCACGATGGGCGTGCCCTCGAATGGCGAGTACGGCATTCCTGCCGGCATCGTGTTCGGCTTCCCCGTCACCACGCAAAACGGCGAGTACAAGATCGTCGAAGGCCTGGAGATCGATGCCTTCTCGCAAGAGTGCATCAACAAAACGCTGGCCGAACTGCAAGGCGAGCAAGACGGCGTCAAGCACCTGCTGTAAACAAGCCTGGTGAACCCCATGCAGCCGACGCCCATGGCATCGGGCCTTCGGGCCGCCCCGGTCCCCGCGCAGGGGCAGGGCGCTGCGCTTTCTTCTGCCCCGCCTTCCGGCAGCGCGCATCCTCGGGATGTGCTGCTGGGGGCGCAGGCGCAGACCGGATTTCTGCCCGTGTGCGACCACTACAGTGGTGTGGAAGCACGCATGCGCAAAAGCCTGCAGCTGCAGGCCGAGATGGCGCAGGAGCTGGGCACCTGCGTCTTTGACGTGACCCTGGATTGTGAAGACGGTGCCCCGGTTGGTTTCGAGGCCGACCATGCGCGGCTGGTCGCCAGCCTGGCGCTGGAAGCCGCGCCCACGGCCCGCGTCGCCGCCCGTGTGCATGCGGTGGACCACCCGGCATTTGCCAATGATGTCGCCATGATTGCAGGCGAGGTAGGCCACAGGCTCTGCCACATCATGGTGCCCAAGGTCGAGTCCGTGGACGACGTGCTGCAGGTAGAGCGTGCGCTGGAGCGCGCCTCGGCACCGGGGCTTCCCATCCACGTGCTGATCGAGTCCCCCGCTGCCGTGCACCGGGCCTTCGAGATTGCCGCCCACCCCCGGGTGCAGAGCCTGAGCTTTGGCCTCATGGACTTTGTGTCGGCCCATGGCGGTGCGATCCCGGCCCAGGGCATGACCTCGGCCGGGCAGTTTGCCCACCCGCTGGTGGTGCGCGCCAAGCTGGAGATTGCCGCAGCCTGCCACGCCCACGGCAAGGTGCCTTCGCATTGTGTGGTGACCGAGTTCTCTGACACCGTGGCCATGCAGGCTGCGGCCCGCCGTGCTGCCCAGGAACTGGGCTACACCCGCATGTGGAGCATCCACCCCGCGCAGATACGTCCCATCCTGCAGGCCTTTGCGCCACAGCAGGACGATATCGAAAACGCTTCAAAAATAATAGCAACTGCCGCTCAGGCTGATTGGGCTCCGATCAGTTTTGAAGGTGTGCTGCATGACCGTGCCAGTTACCGTTTCTACTGGCAGACCCTTGAGCGCGCCCACCACACCGGGCGCGCGCTTCCCCCGTCTGTGCGCTCCTGGTTTGGCGCATCGGCGGTTGTTCCATCGTGAACCACCTTCCTGAACACCCCTACGCAGGACCCTCCATGAAATCCATCATTGCCTCCGCTCTCCTGTTGCTGGCCCCGGCCATCGCCCTGGCGCAAACCGCGTCGGCCCAGCCAGCCGCCAAGTCCGAAAGCAAGGCTGCAGCAGCCAAGCCCGCCGCAAAAACTGCTCCCAAGACGGCAGCCAAGTCCGAGGCCAAGCCTGCCAAGACTGCGGCCAAGGAACCAGCGGCCAAGAAGGCCGCAGTGGCCAAGGCCGAGCCCACCAGCAGCCGCACCCAGCTGAAAAGCGCCACCAACCAGGTGGCAGCGGGCATCATTGCCGCAGAAGCGGCTCTCTCGCCCGCCGAGCTGGCCATCGCCGAACGCGTGCACACGGGCCGCATGCCCTGCGAGCTGGGGGCTTTTGTCACGGTGACGGCCGACCCCGCCACGCCCGGCCACTTCCATGTGGAAGGCAAGGGCTTCAAGTACTTCATGTCGCCCGTGGCCACGACCACCGGCACGGTGCGCCTGGAAGACCAGAAGGGCGGTGCCGTCTGGCTGCAGATCGCCAACAAGTCCATGCTGATGAACCAGAAGCTCGGCCAGCGCCTGGCCGACGAGTGCATGAGCGCCGAGCAGGTGGTGGTGGCCGAAGCCATCAAGAAGAACCCCCCTGTGAGCGTTCTGGAACCCCTGCCTGCGGCCAAGTAGTCCGCTTTGCTTTTTTTGCGCCAACGCCCCTGAGAAACCCACGAACCCCTTGTGTGTGCTGGCGTGGGGGCCTTTGATGCCCTTGCAGCCCGGCACACCGCCCCACTTTAGAACGCAACCGGAGAAAAATGATGTTGAAAGCCTACCGTGACCATGTGGCCGAGCGTGCCGCCCTGGGCATCCCGCCGCTGCCGCTGGATGCCAAGCAAGTGGCCGAACTGATCGAACTGATCAAGAACCCACCCGCAGGTGAAGACGCCTTCCTGCTGGACCTGCTCACGCACCGCGTGCCTCCGGGTGTGGACGACGCCGCCAAGGTCAAGGCCAGCTTCCTGGCTGCCGTGGCGCATGGCGATGTGAAGGTGGGCCTGATCTCCAAGTCCAAGGCCACCGAATTGCTGGGCACCATGGTGGGCGGCTACAACGTTCACCCTCTGATCGAGCTGCTGGACGATGCCGAAGTGGCGGGTGTGGCCGCCGATGCGCTCAAGAAGACGCTGCTGATGTTCGACTTCTTCAACGACGTCGCCACCAAGGCCAAGGCGGGCAACGCCAAGGCCCAGGAAGTGATGAAGAGCTGGGCCGACGCCGAGTGGTTCACCTCGCGCCCCGAAGTCGAGAAGAAGATCACCGTCACCGTCTTCAAGGTGCCTGGCGAGACCAATACCGACGACCTGTCGCCCGCACCCGATGCCTGGAGCCGCCCTGACATCCCGCTGCACTACCTGGCCATGCTCAAGAACACCCGTCCCGACGCGGCGTTCAAGCCCGAGGAAGACGGCAAGCGCGGCCCCATGCAGTTCATCGACGACCTGAAGAAGAAGGGCCACCTGGTCGCCTACGTGGGCGACGTGGTGGGCACCGGTTCGTCGCGCAAGTCGGCCACCAACTCCATCGTCTGGGCCACCGGCCAGGACATTCCCTTTGTGCCGAACAAGCGCTTTGGTGGCGTCACGCTGGGCGGCAAGATCGCGCCCATCTTCTTCAACACGCAGGAAGACTCCGGTTCGCTGCCCATCGAAGTGGACGTGTCCAAGCTGGAAATGGGTGACGTGATCGACGTGATGCCCTACGACGGCAAAATCGTCAAGAACGGCGAGACCGTGGCCGAGTTCCAGCTCAAGAGCGACGTGCTGTTCGACGAAGTGCGCGCCGGCGGCCGCATCAACCTCATCATCGGCCGCTCGCTGACCGGCAAGGCCCGTGAGTTCCTGGGCCTGCCTGCATCCACCGTGTTCCGTCTGCCTACTGCTCCCGCAGCCAGCAATGCGGGCTTCACCCTGGCGCAGAAGATGGTCGGCCGCGCTGTAGGCCTGCCTGAAGGCCAGGGCGTGCGCCCCGGTACCTACTGCGAACCCAAGATGACCACCGTGGGCTCGCAAGACACCACCGGCCCGATGACCCGCGACGAGCTGAAGGACCTGGCCTGCCTGGGCTTCTCCGCCGATCTGGTCATGCAGTCGTTCTGCCACACGGCCGCCTACCCCAAGCCCGTGGACGTGAAGACGCACCGCGAACTGCCTGCGTTCATCTCCAACCGTGGTGGTGTGGCCCTGCGTCCTGGCGACGGCGTGATCCACAGCTGGCTGAACCGCCTGCTGCTGCCCGACACCGTGGGAACCGGCGGCGATTCGCACACGCGTTTCCCCATCGGCATTTCCTTCCCCGCAGGCTCCGGCCTCGTGGCCTTCGGCGCCGCCACGGGCGTGATGCCCCTGGACATGCCTGAGTCCATCCTGGTGCGCTTCAAGGGTGAAATGCAGCCCGGCGTGACCCTGCGCGACCTGGTGCACGCGATTCCGCTGTACGCCATCAAGCAGGGCCTGCTGACAGTGGCCAAGGCTGGCAAGATCAACGCCTTCTCCGGCCGCATCCTGGAAATCGAAGGCCTGCCAGACCTGAAGGTCGAGCAGGCGTTCGAGCTGTCCGATGCGTCGGCCGAGCGCTCGGCCGCTGGCTGCACGATCAAGCTCAACCCCGAGCCGATCAAGGAGTACCTGACCTCGAACATCGTTCTGATGAAGAACATGATCGCCGATGGCTATGCCGACGCCAAGACGCTGCAGCGCCGCATCGAGAAGGTCGAAGCCTGGCTGGCCAAGCCCGATCTGCTCGAAGCCGACAAGAACGCCGAATACGCCGCCGTGATCGAGATCGACCTGGGCGACATCAAGGAACCCATCGTCTGCTGCCCCAACGATCCGGACGACGCCAAGTTCCTGTCCGAAGTGGCTGGCACCAAGATTGACGAAGCCTTCATCGGCTCGTGCATGACCAACATCGGCCACTTCCGCGCAGCCGCCAAGCTGCTGGGTGGCCAGCGCGACATCCCCGTCAAGCTGTGGGTGGCACCCCCCACCAAGATGGACGAGAGCGAACTGATCAAGGAAGGCCACTACGCAGCTTTCGGCACGGCCGGTGCACGCACCGAAATGCCCGGCTGCTCGCTGTGCATGGGCAACCAGGCACAGGTGCGCGAAGGCGCGACGGTGATCTCCACCTCCACCCGCAACTTCCCCAACCGTCTGGGCAAGAACACCAACGTGTTCCTGGGCTCGGCCGAACTGGCCGCCATCGCCTCGCGCCTGGGCTACCTGCCTTCGCGGGAGGAGTACCTCAAGGAAATGGGCGTGATCGATGCCGACAAGGCCAGCGTCTACCGCTACATGAACTTCGACCAGATCGAAGAGTACGCAGAAGCCGCCAAGGGTGCGGCGGTCGTGTCCTGCTGACGCACTGAGGACGCCCGGACGGCGGTGCAGACCGCCTCCGGCCCCGAAAAACGGCCCCTCGGGGCCGTTTTTTGCTTTTTGGGCCGTGTTCGTCTCTTGGCCCTGAAGGCAAAAATGTGACAGTCACGGTTTTGTCATGAAACCGTTCCTATGCTGCGGCCACAACAACAATAAAAAGAAAGAGAGGCTGGCATGGCATCCATGGTGGGTCGGGCGGGGGCGCTGCTTTTCAGTGCTGTGTTTGCGATCGGCTTTGGCCTCGGGGGTTACTGGGCGGGCTTGCGACCGCTGGCGCAGACCCTGCAGGCGGCGTGGCAGGTGCGCAGCTGGGTGGCCGTGCCAGCGCAGGTGCTCCAGGCGGACCTGCGGCAGCGGCGGGGCAGTGAAGGGGGCATCACCTACGAGCTGCAGGCACGCTACCGCTATGAATTCGACGGTGCCCGCTACGAGGGCACGCAGGTGGGGCTCGACGCGCAAGGCGGAGCCGACAACCTGGGCGACTGGCAGCAGCAATGGCACCGGCGGCTGCAGGAGGCTCAATCGCGCAAGCAGGCCATCACGGTCTGGGTGAGCCCGGCCCAGCCGTCCCGCTCCCTGATCGACCCGCACATCCGCTGGCCGCTGTTGATGGTGCGGCTGCCGTTTGCATTTGTTTTCACCGGGGTGGGGCTGGTGGCCGCCTGGGCCTTTGTGTGGGTGCTGCTCGGGCGTGGTGGGGCGGCTGCGGCCCAGCAGCCGCCGGAGGGGCGCGCCGCGCAGGGGCCGAGCCTGGAGAGCGGTGCGCGCAGCTCCTTGCAGGGCACGGCCGCCACCGCCTGGTTTTTTGCCTTGTTCTGGTGTGGTATCGCGTTTCCCATGGCGGGTGCACTCTGGTCCGACCGGGGCGCGTCGGCGTGGGCCAAGGCCTTCATGGGGGTGTTTGTGGGGGTGGGGCTGATGCTGCTGTGCCTGGCCGCAGCCCAGACGCGCAAGGTGTGGCGCTACCGGGGCTCGGCGTTCACGGCCCTGCCGCACCGGCCCCTCGCGGGGCGGGCGGTGGCCGTCATCCTGCGGTTGCCCGGCCGGGCGGTGGGGCAAGACGGTGCGCAGGCCCTGCGCCTGCGTCTGGCGCAGTACCGGGTGGACGAGTCCAGCTCGGGATCGCCCGAGCGGCTGGTGGAAGTGTTGGCAGCCAGCACCTCCCTGCAACCCACCCCTGAAGGGGGCCTGCGCCTGTCGGCCCGTTTTGAACTGCCGGAGGACGCGCCCACCCACGGCGCGCAGCGGTCGGGTGAGCGTGTGGACTGGCGGGTGGAGCTGCAGCGGCCCGACGGCACCCTGGAGCTTTCGTACGACCTGCAGGTGCAGGCCGATGCATCAGCCCTGGCAGTATCTGCCCCCGATCGGTTTGATCGCCGCACGGCTTGGGGGCAGGAATTGCCTGTGGTGCCGCCGGACAGGGTCCCCGCCGGAGGTGACCACGGCACCGCGCTGTGGCCGCAGGGTGTGCGGGTGCACGAGACGCCCGATGCCTGGCAACTGCACTTTGCGCAGACAGGATGGCGCTGGGCCGCCGGGGTGGCACTGGTTCTGCTGGGGCTGGAATGGGTCCTGCAGGGCCGTGTGGGCATGCAGGGCCTGGTGTTGCCACGCTCCCCCGGGGGGCTGGGCGTGATGGTGGTGCTGGTGGCGTTCGCGCTGCATGCCGCCACCCGCCGCTGGACGCTGTGGGTGCAGGACGATGGTGTGCGTGTGCAGCGCTGTTCTTGGCTGTGGTGCTCGGTGCAGTCCGTTCCGGGTGAGGCCAGCCAGGCGCTGCTGCACAAGTTGCTGTATTCGACAGGCAGCGGGAGCAGCGAGCAGCGCTACCACGCGGTGTATGCGCGGCATGCCGGTGGGGGGCGGGTGCGGCTCACGCCGGGGCTTCGTGGCGCCGATGCTGCCGACATGGTAGGGCGCGCCATCGCGCAGGCCTGGCAGGACCGGCGTGGCCGCTTTGCGCCCGGGGTGCTGCGGCACACCGCCAGCGACCACGCACGCCCCGGCTGGGGCTGGCTCGTGGTGGCTGCCCTGCTGGCGGCGGCGCTGTGGGCGCCACGGGGTGCAGTGGACGTGGGTGGCTCCCGCAAGGGTGCAGCGCCTGCGCGGCTCTGGGCGCCAGCGGATGCCCAGTTGCTGGATGCGCAGAACGCGGGCGATGCCTCCGTGCTGGAGCAGGCCTTGCGCGCTGGTGCCAACCCCAACCTGCTGGCCGACAACGGCTCGTCGGTGCTCATGCTCGCCGCGCACCGAGGGCAGATGGCGCATGTGGAGCTGCTTTTGCAGGCGGGCGCCACGCCAGACCTGCGCCAGACCCAGAAAGACAGCGAGCGCGGCGACACAGCCCTGCTGCGGGCCTTCTATGGCGGCCACCTGGCCGTGGCGCAGCGGCTGGTGCAGGCCGGGGCCAGCCTGCAGGTGCGCAACCGCTGGGACTGGGGGCCCGTGCACATGGCGGCGCAAAGCGGCTGTGTGCCGTGCCTGCAATGGCTGGCCGAACAGGGGCAGGCCCTGGACGACCCCGCGCCCGCAAGCCGGGGCGAAACCCCGGCCATGCTGGCGGCGGCCAAGGGGCGTGTGGAGGTGCTGCAGTGGATGCACGCGCGTGGCCTGGACTTTGCCCGGCGGGACCAGCATGGCAAGAACGCGCAGGACTGGGCACAGTGGCGTGGGCAGGCTGAAGCCGAGCGCTGGCTGGCGCGGCACCACCTGGGGCCCCAGCCGTAGCAGGCCGGGGCGCCCCGCACGAATGAAGCCCCCCTCTGCGCGAGCCTGGTTGCCCTGCGATGGCTGGGGGAAGACCCGGGGGCATTGGCACCTCCTGGGTACCATTTGCTATTATTTTTGAAGCGATTCTTGAGGGCCAAAGCGCGGTAGCGGCCATTTTTGCTCTATTTTTTCTTTGGTGTGCCGTGCAGAACCAGGCCGCCATGCGTGTGCTCTTCGCTCCACCTGGCGGTGAGCGGCTGCGGAACGTTCAGACTCGGCGGCTGTCAGAGCCGGGCGATCCCTTTCACCACAACAACACCCCTTCCACGATGTTCAAGTCCTTCTTTTTTGCCCGCCGCTGGTGGGCCTGGTCTGTTCTGGGTTCTGCCGTGATCCTGCTGGCCACGGCCTACCGCGTGCAGCTGGATGTGCAGATCAACGAGTGGTTTGGCAGCTTTTATGACCTGATCCAGGAGGCGCTGGGCAAGCCCGGCAGCATCACCGCCGAGCAGTTCTGGGGCCAGCTCTCCACCTTCGCGCGCATCGCCATGATTTATGTGACGACGGCGGTGCTGGTGGACTTCTTCAGCAAGCATTACATCTTCCGCTGGCGGCAGGCGATGAACGAGCACTACATGGCCGCCTGGCCGCGCCTGCGCCACATCGAGGGCGCGGCCCAGCGTGTGCAGGAAGACACCATGCGCTTTGCCCGCACCATGGAAGACCTGGGGCTGAGTTTCATGCGCAGCCTCATGACGCTGGCCGCCTTTTTGCCGGTGCTATGGGCGCTGTCGGACAAGGTCACGGCCTTGCCGTTGATCGGTGCCGTGCCCCACGCGCTGGTGTGGGTGGCGCTGGCCTGGTCGCTGGGCGGCACGCTGCTGCTGGCCTGTGTGGGGGTGAAGCTCCCGGGGCTGGAGTTTCACAACCAGCGCGTGGAGGCGGCCTACCGCAAGGAACTGGTGCTGGGCGAGGACGACCCTGCGCGTGCTGCGCCGCCCACGGCGGCTGAGCTGTTTGCGGCCGTGCGGCGCAACTACTTCCGGCTGTTCTTCCACTACCTGTACTTCGACGTGGTGAAGTGGTCGTACCTGCAGGTGAGTGTGCTGGTGCCGCTGATCGCACTCGGCCCCACGTTGATCGCAGGTGCCATCACGCTGGGCGTGATGCAGCAGATTGCGCGGGCGTTCGACAAGGTGCTGGAGTCGTTCCAGTTCCTGGTGCTCAACTGGAGCACGGTGGTGGAGCAGATATCGATCTACAAGCGCCTGCGGGCGTTTGAGCGGCAGATGCAGGAGGCCGCACCGGCCTCTGCCTAGGGCCGGTGGCGCGCTACCGCACCTGCTTCTTTTCGAGCTTGCGGGTGAGCGTGCGCCGATGCATGCCCAGGCGCCGGGCCGCTTCGGACAGGTTGAAGCCCGTCTCGGCCAGCACCTCGTTGATGCGTTCCCACTCCAGCGTCTTGATGGAGCTGGAGCGGTTCGTCAGCTCCACCTCGGTGTTGCCTTCCTTGAGCCCGAAGGCCGCCTCAATGTCGTCGGTGTTGGAGGGCTTGGCCAGGTAGTGGCAGGCGCCCAGCTTCACGGCCTCCACCGCCGTGGCGATGCTGGCAAACCCTGTGAGCACCACGATGAGCATGTCGGCATCGGCCGCGTGCAGCCGCTGCACGCAGGCCAGGCCCGAGGCATCGCCCTTGAGTTTCAGGTCTACTACCGCATAGCCCGGCGTGTGGTCGGCCAGCAGGGCTTCCACCTCGGGCAGGCTGGCGGCCTGCAGCACGCGGTAGCCGCGTCGCTCGAACGAGCGGGTGAGCGTGCGCGCGAAGGCCTCGTCGTCTTCCACGATCAGCAGCAGGCGCGCGTCGTCGTCATCGTGTGCGTTGTCTTCGGTGTGCATGGCGGGTTGGAGCAAAAGACTCTCAGCCTCTCAGGTCTTGGTGCCGGGCAGGGCAACGGCTGCCAGCGGCAGCTCTATGGTCACTTGCGCCCCGCCCTCGGGCAGGTTGCGTGCCGCCACGCTGCCGCCCAGCGTGCGGGCCACATTGAGCACCAGGTACAGGCCCAGTCCGTGGCCGGGGCGGTTCTTGGTGGACTGGTACGGGGTTCCCAGTTTGGCCAGCATGTCGGGTGCAAAACCAGGGCCCCGGTCCGTCACGGTGATGTTCAGCACATCGGCATTGCGCGTGACGGCCAAGCGCACCCAGTCGGGCGAGGCGTCGCGGGCATTGTCCAGCACGTTGAAAACCATCTGCTGCAGTGTGGTGTCCGACACCATGGGCGTGTCGGCGCCGAACTGGTTGTCGTATTCGAACGTGGGCATCGAGCGGGTGCTGCGCCACTCGCGTGCCAGCGCATCGACAAAGGTGCACACGGTGGTCTGCACCGACTCCTCGCCACGCGCTTCGCCCGCCGACAGCAGGATGCCGCTCACGATGCTCTTGCAGCGCTGCACCTGGGCCTGCATCTCGCGGATGTCCTCTTGCAGCGGGGTGTTGTCGGCCAGGCGCTTGTCGTGCTGCCAGTCGCCCAGGATCACGGCCAGGGTGGACAGCGGCGTGCCCAGCTCGTGCGCTGCGCCCGAGGCCAGCAGCCCCATGCGCACGATGTGTTCTTCTTCCACGCGGCGGCGGCGTGCGGCGGCCAGGCGCGCGTCGCGCTCGCGCAGGTTCAGGTTGATGCGGGTAATGAACACCACCACCAGTGTGGCGTTGAGCACAAAACACACCAGCAGGCCCAGCACATACAGGCTGGAAAGCCCCTGGTGCAGGTCCTGCGGCAGATCCAGCGGCAGGTGGTGCGTGGCCAGCACCGCAAAACACAGCAGCGTGATGACGACGATGGACCAGATGTAGGCCCCGCGCAGCAGCACGGCGCCGATGGTGATCTGCAGCAGGTACAGGAACACAAAGGGGTTGGTGGTGCCGCCGCTCAGGTACAGCTGCACGGTGAGCACGGCCACGTCGATCAGCAGGGCCAGGAACAGCTCGATGGTCCGCACCATGACCCCCGTGCGCAGCCGCAGCAGGCTCACCACGTTGAACATGGCCAGGCAGCCCACCACCAGCAGCATCTCGCGCAGCGGCAGGGTCAGGTTCAGGCTGTAGTGCGCCATCTCGATGGTGAACACCTGGCCCACCACGGCAATCCAGCGCAGCTCGATGAGCTGCTGCAGGTTCTTGATGCCCGCAGCCGCATCGGCCGCACGCGGGCTGCGCTGCTGTTGCTGCGGCGGCGTGGCGGTGGGTTCTGCGCGCGGGGTGGGAGTCATGAGCGGTGGCTGGCGGGCTGTGGGGCGCTGCGTGCATCGCGCAGGCGGCGCTCGTAGCGTGCCACATACCAGCCTGCGCCCGCAACCATGAGGGCCAGGCCATACCAGGTCAGGGCATAGACCAGATGGCTGTTGGAGAAGCGGATCACCGTCATGCCCGCACGCGGCCAAGTGGACTCAGCCACCGGGGTGGGGGCGCCGCCCGGTTGCAGTGGCAACCCCGCATCGATGAAGAACGGGGCTAACTGGGGCAGTTTCAGCGCGCGGCCGATGGCTGTGGTATCGCGCGAATACCAGCGCTGCTCGGACGGGGCATTGGTGCGCAGGAATCCGCCGTCCGGCTCGCTCATGCGCAGCAGGCCCTGCACCGTTGCGGTGGTGGGGGCCGAGGCGGGCAGGGGGTTGGCCAGCCACTGGGTGCGCTGCTCCTGCGGCACAAACCCCCGGTTCACCAGCACCTGGGTGCCATCGGCCAGCTGCAGGGGCGTCATCACCCAGAAGCCCGAGCCCAGATCGGTCAGGGCCTGGGCGAGCACGGTTTTCTCGGGCAGCCACTGGCCCTGTGCGGTGACGGGCAGGTATTCGTGGCTGGCTGCGCTGACCTGGGGCCACTCGGGGCTGGGGGGCAGGGCCACGGGGGCCGCATGCACGCGCTGCTCCACGCGCTCGATCAGTGCAAGCTTCCAGGCGCGGCGCTGCACCTGCCAGGTGCCCAGCGCGGTGAAACCCAAAAACAAGGCGATGCCCACAACCGCGAGCACCGCCTGGCGAAGCCGCCGGGCCTGGGGGCCCGGGGCTGTGGGGTGGGACGGCATCAGGGCGTCGAGTGGCCCGGCGCCTCGTGCGTCGGTGGTGTGGGGGTGGGGTGCTCGGGCATCATGTTCGCGTTCATGTGGAACATCACCCACAGCGTGCCAGCGATGGCGATGGCCACGAACACCACGGTGAAGATGGTAGACAGCATGGTCCAGCCGCCTTCGACCTTGCCGTTCATGTGCAGGAAGTACACCATGTGCACCAGGATCTGCACCACGGCAAAGGCGCCCAGCACCAGCACGGCGGTGTTGCGGTCGGCAATCACCTTGGCCATGACCAGCCAGAAGGGGATGGCGGTGAGGATGACCGACAGCACAAAGCCGATCGTGTAGTCGCGCAGGCTGCTGTGGGGGCCCACGTCGCCATGGTGGTCGCCATGGTCGCCATGGCCGTGGTGGTGGTCATGTCCGGCATGTGCCGTGTGTTGTGCGGCGCTCATTTACAGCACTCCCATCAGGTAGACAAAGGTAAAGACGCCAATCCAGACCACGTCCAGAAAGTGCCAGAACATCGACAGGCACATCAGGCGGCGCTTGTTTTCGTGGATCAGGCCGTGTTTGCCGATCTGCACCATCAGCACTACCAGCCAGATCAGGCCAAAGGTCACGTGCAAACCGTGGGTGCCCACCAGCGTGAAGAAGGCTGACAGGAAGGCGCTGCGCTGGGGCGTGGCGCCCTGGTGGATCAGGTGGGCGAATTCATAGAGTTCGAGGCCCAGGAAGCACAGGCCAAAAAAGCCCGTCACGGCCAGCCACACCAGCGTGCCCTTCACGTCGTTCTGCTGCTTGCGCAGCATGGCAAAGCCGAAGGTGATGGACGACAGCAGCAGGAAGGCCGTGTTGATGGCCACCAGCGTCAGGTCGAACAGTTGCGCGCCGGTGGGGCCTGCCGCATAGCTGCGGCCCAGCACGCCATAGGTGGCAAACAGGGCGGCAAAGATGAGGCAGTCGCTCATCAGGTAGAGCCAGAAGCCCAGGGCCGTGCCGTTTTCAGGGTGCGGCTCGTGCGCGGGGTGGTATTGGCGCAGCGGCAGGGCTGCGCTTGCGGCGCCTGCCGCGCCGGGGGTGTAACGGATATCAGACATGGCTGGCGCGCAGTTGTTGGGTGCGGAGGTTTTCTGTCTCTGTCACTTCAGAGGCGGGAATGTAGAAGTCGCGCTTGTAGTTGAAGGTGTGGATGATGGACGCCAGGATCACGCCGACGAACGACACACCGGCCAGCAGCCACATGTGCCAGATCAGCGCAAAGCCCAGCACCAGCGACAGCGCTGAGATCACTGCACCCGAGCCGGTGTTGGCGGGCATGTGGATGGGGGCAAAGCCGGTGAGCGGGCGCTGGTAGCCATGCTTCTTCATGTCCCACCAGGCATCGATCTCATGCACCACGGGCGTGAAGGCGAAGTTGTAGTTGGGCGGGGGCGACGAGGTGGCCCATTCCAGCGTGCGGGCGTCCCAGGGGTCGCCAGTCACATCGCGCAGCTGTTCGCGCTTGAGGTAGCTCACCACCAGCTGGATCAGGAAGCAGGCGATGCCCGCAGCAATCATCGCGGCGCCGATGGCGGCGATCACGAACCAGATCTGCAGCGACGGGTCTTCAAAGTGGTTGGCACGGCGTGTGACGCCCATCAGGCCCAGCACATACAGCGGACCGAACGCCACCCAGAAGCCCACTACCCACAGCCAGAAGGAGCGCAGGCCCCAGGTGCGGTCGAGCTTGTAGCCGAAGGCCTTGGGATACCAGTAGTTGATGCCCGCGAACAGGCCGAACAACACACCGCCAATGATCACGTTGTGGAAGTGGGCGATCAGGAACAGGCTGTTGTGCAGCACGAAGTCGGCCGGGGGCACGGCCAGCAGCACGCCGGTCATGCCGCCGATGGCAAAGGTCACCATGAAGGCCACGGTCCACATCATGGGCAGCTCGAAGCGGATGCGGCCCTTGTACATGGTGAACAGCCAGTTGAAGATCTTCGCGCCCGTGGGGATCGAGATGATCATCGTGGTGATGCCAAAGAACGTGTTCACGCTCGCACCCGAGCCCATGGTGAAGAAGTGGTGCAGCCACACTAGGTACGACAGGATGGTGATCACCACCGTGGCATAGACCATGGAGGTATAGCCGAACAGGCGCTTGCGGCAGAACGTGGCCACCACTTCAGAGAAGATGCCGAAGCAAGGCAGGATCAGGATGTAGACCTCGGGGTGGCCCCAGATCCAGATCAGGTTCACGTACAGCATGGGGTTGCCGCCCAGGTCGTTCGTGAAGAAGTTGGTGCCTGCATAGCGGTCGAGCGACATCAGCACCAGGGCAGCCGTCAGCACGGGGAAGGACGCCACGATCAGCGCGTTGGTGCACAGGGCCGTCCAGGTGAACACGGGCATGCGCATCAGGTTCATGCCGGGGGCGCGCATCTTGATGATGGTGACGATCAGGTTGATGCCCGACAGCGTCGTGCCCACCCCCGCAATCTGCAGCGCCCAGATGTAGTAGTCCAGCCCCACGCCCGGGTTCTGCGCCCCCAGGTTCGACAGCGCCAGCCAGCCTGCGGTGGAGAACTCGCCCAGGAACAGCGACACCATCACCAGCACGGCGCCGGCCGTGGTCATCCAGAAGCTGAAGTTGTTCAGGAACGGGAACGACACGTCGCGCGCGCCGATTTGCAGCGGCACAAGGTAGTTCATCAGGCCCGTGACCAGCGGCATCGCCACGAAGAAGATCATGATCACGCCGTGGGCGGTGAAGATCTGGTCGTAGTGGTGCGGCGGCAGGTAGCCCATGTTGTCGCCAAAGGCCATCGCCTGCTGCAGGCGCATCATCACGGCGTCGGCAAAGCCGCGCAGCAGCATCACCAGGCCCAGGATCATGTACATGATGCCGATGCGCTTGTGGTCGATGCTGCAGATCCAGTCACGCCAGAGCGGGCCCCAGAGCTTGAATTTGGTGATGGCGGCCATCACGGCCAGGCCACCCAGCATGGTGGCGATGAAGGTCCACAGCACGATGGGCTCATGCGCCATCGGTATGGAGTCCCAGGTGATTCGGCCCAGGGCCCAATGCGGTTCGGTTACAACGGGTGAGGTGGACATGTTCGTCAGTCTCTTATGCGCGGATCATTGGCGGGAGAGGGTGCGGTCGTAGACCGTGGCGTGGCGCGCTTCGAGGGCTGCTACCACCTGGGCGGCGTTGCCCACTGTGCAGACGTCCTGGGGCAGGTTCATGCCCTGGGCCTTCATGAAGGCCTCGCCGCCGCGCTCGTCGATGGACATCATGTGGTGCATGCACATCTTGCCGTCCTCGACGCAGCGGTTCAGCACCTTGTCGTACAGGCCGTCTTCCACACTGGCAAAACGCTGCACGGGGTCGCGCTCGCTGGGCTTGACCAGGTCCAGGTAGGCCTGGCGCGTGAGCGGCTTGCCTTCGGACTTGTTCCGGGCCACCCACTGGTCGAAGTCGCCCTGGCTCAGGCCATGGAACTTGAACGTCATGCCCGAGAAGCCCGAGCCGCTGTAGTGCGAGGACATGCCCTTGTACACGCCGGGCTGGTTGATCACGGCGTTCAGTTCGGTCTGCATGCCGGGCATCGCGTAGATCATGCCGGCCAGGTCAGGCACATAAAACGCGTTCATGGTGGATGTGGCCGTCAGCTTGAACAGGATGGGGCGGTCCACCGGTGCCGCCAGTTCATTCACGGTGGCAATGCCCAGTTCGGGGTAGAAGAACAGCCACTTCCAGTCCATGGCCACCACCTGCACCTCCAGCGGCGTGGATTGCGCATCCAGCGGCTTGGTGGCCGAGATGCGGTCCAGCGGGCGGTAGGGGTCGAGCTTGTGGGTGCCGATCCAGGTCAGCGCGCCCAGGGCGATGATGATCAGGAGGGGCACCGTCCAGATCACCAGCTCCAGCGAGGTGGAGTGGTGCCAGTCGGGGTCGTAGTCGTCTTCGGTGTTGGCGGTGTTGTTCTGGCGGTACTTCCAGGCAAACCACAGGGTCAGCGCAATCACCGGCACGATGATGATCAGCATCAGCAGGGTGGCCTGGATGACCATGTGGCCTTGCTGCGCAGCGATGTCGCCAGCGGGGTTAAGGACGACTGCCTTGCTGCAGCCAGCCAGGCTGCCCAGGGCAGCCATGGCGGCCAGCCAGGCGGGCACGCGGGAGAGGGATAGTTTGGGCATGTGGAAGCGCAATCGGGGCGTTTAATTACGGGTAAACGCGGATAACGAAGTGCCGCCGAATGTAATAGCCCTAGCGAATTTGTACATTGGACATTTTGTCCAAGGTCAACGAGGCTTGCCCCAATTTGGTGCACCGAGGGGCGTTGTGCTGCAGTCAGATCAGTAAAACCGCACTTGTGGGCGGTTCGACTTGCGTGTAGAACGGTGTTGTCTTATTCACACAACGACAAGGAGCCTTGTTCATGAGCAGCCCCGCCTCTGCCACCTACCCTGCGGCCGGTTTTGAAGAAAGCCCCGCCTCTCTCTCGCGGGCTGATACGCATGAAGACGTCACCCCCAGCGAAATCGCTGTGGGCGTGATCATTGGACGCTCGTCCGAGTATTTCGACTTCTTCGTTTTCGGGATCGCCTGCGTTCTCGTCTTCCCGTCCTTTCTGTTCCCCTTCCTGTCGCGCCTGGACGGCACGCTGATGGGCTTTGCGCTGCTGGCGGTCGCTTTTGTTGTGCGCCCGGTGGGTACAGCCATCTCCATGGCCATCCAGCGGCGCTGGGGCCGGGGCACCAAGCTGACTGTGGCGCTCTTCCTGCTGGGCGTGTGCACGGTGGGCATGGCGTTTTTGCCCGGCTACAAGGATGTGGGCCTGACGGCCGTGGTGGCGCTGCTGATCCTGCGCGTTGGCCAGGGGCTGGCGCTTGGCGGTTCGTGGGACGGCTTGCCATCGCTGCTGGCCATGTCGGCCCCCAAGGAGCGCCGGGGCTGGTACGCCATGATCGGCCAGTTGGGCGCCCCGCTGGGGTTTGTGCTGGCGGCGAGCCTGTTTGCCTACCTTTACAGCAGCCTCTCCGTGCAGGAGTTCCTGGCCTGGGGCTGGCGATATCCCTTCTTTGTGGCCTTTGCCGTGAACGTGGTGGCCCTGTTTGCGCGCCTGCGCCTGGTGGTGGGGCAGTCGTACTCTGAACTGCTCAAGGACCGGGAACTGCAGCCCGTGCCCGTGAGCCGCGTCATGCGCGATGAAGGCAGCAATGTGCTGCTGGGCGCGTTTGCGGCGCTGGCCAGCTTTGCGCTGTTCCACCTGGTCACGGTGTTCCCGCTGTCGTGGATCACGCTGTATTCCGAGCAGCCCGTGACCCAGATCCTGGGCGTACAGATCGTGGGTGCCTTCCTGGCTGCGGGCGCCATCATGGTGTCCGGCTGGCTGTCGGACCACCTGGGCCGCCGCAAGCTGCTGGGCGGCATGGCGGTGCTGATTGGCGTGTTCAGCTTCATGGCGCCCGTGCTGCTCAACTCCGGCGAGGTGGGCAGCACCATGTTCCTGCTGCTGGGCTTTGTGCTGCTGGGCCTGTCGTATGGCCAGGCCTCCGGCACCGTGACGGCCAATTTCTCGCCCCAGTACCGCTACACCGGCGCCGCCTTGTCTGCCGACCTGGCCTGGATCATCGGCGCCGCTTTTGCGCCCCTGGTGGCCCTGTACCTCTCGGCCCAGTTTGGCCTGCTGGCCGTGACGGTGTACCTGCTGTCGGGCGTGGCCTGCACGTTGGGGGCGCTGAACCTGAACCGGCGCATGGAGCGGCGGGATCGGTAAAAGCCTGATGGAGGCCGTCCAAGTGATTTGCTACTCTATTGATAGCTGCTTGGGCTTTCCCATCAGGCGGTAGAGGCCAAAAAGGCTTGTAAAAACGCCCGGTAACTGCCGGGCGTTTTGGTTTCTGGATGGGGCGACGCGCGATGCGGTGCCAGGGCTTCGCCAGAACCCCAGCACGAACGGCTGAGGCGGTGGAGGGTAATCCCGCCTGCGTCAGTCCTGGGGCCTGAAACCGATGGTCAGCGAAGACGGCACCCGCCCGTCCACATCGCGCGGCAGGGTCTCTGTCTTGTCCAGCGCGCGCAGCACGGCGTCGTCCCAGGCCTTGTTGCCGCTGGGCTGCACCAGGCGCTTGCCCACGATGGTGCCGTCGGGGGACAGGCGCACCTCGACCTCGGCGCGCGGGTTGCCGGAGATGGCGTCCGGGTACACGATGTTGGGCTTGACCTTGGCCGCCACCTTGCCGCCGTAGCTGCCCGAGGGGCCCGCGCTGCGCTGGGCCGTGCCTGTGGCGTTTTCGGCTCCAGTGGCACCTGCCATGCCCTGGATGCGGCGCATGTTGTCTTCGCGCATCTTGGCCAGCTGCTTTTCTTCCGCTTCTGCCTTGCGCTTGGCGGCCTCTTCGGCCTTGCGCTTGTCTTCGGCCAGTTTTTTCTGCTTTTCCTGCTCGGCCTTCTTCTGCTCGGCCAACAGCTTCTCGCGCTGTTCCTTGTCTTTTTCCTTTTGCAGGCGTTCCTTCTTTTCCTGCTCCAGGCGGTCGCGGCGTTCTTCTTCCTTGCGCTCGCGTTCGCGCTTCTCACGCTCCTGCTGCTGTTCGCGGGCTTTCTTTTCCTGCTCCAGGCGTTTCTTCTCGCGTTCGATAGCAATGTCGGCTTCGCGCGTGTCGGGCGGCTGCACGGCGCGCACGGGCGGCGGTGGAGGCGGGGGCGGAACAACCGGTTCTGGCGTGGGGGGCGGTGGAGGGGGCGCCGGGGGCTCCACCGCACGCGCTGCGGCCTGGGTGGGCACGGCGGCCCACAGTTCAGCCTCGACGGCGGGCTGGTCGGCCGTGTTCTTCCAGTTCACGCCCCAGGTGAGTGCGCCAATCAGCACCGCATGCACCAGCACCGCCAGCGTGATGGCGCGCAGGCGCGCCGGAGGGCGGGGTGGGGCAAACTGGTCGCGGTCGGTGTGGGCTTGCATGGGCGTGAGAGCGGCGCGCGGGGGCGAGGTTCAACCGCCTTGTTTGACGGAAAGGCCCACGCGCTGCACGCCTGCCTTCTGCAAGGCATCCATGGCCTTCACCACGGTTTCATATTGCACGCCCTTGTCGGCGCTGATGACCACCGCGCTGGCGCTGTCGGCACCCTGGGCCTTCTGCCAGCGGCTCGCGGCATCGCCGATTTCGCGCTGGTTCAGGCTGCGGGTGGCTTCAGGTGTCTTGAACTGCAGCGTGCCGTCCTTGTTCACGATGACCTGCGCGACGACCTTGGGCATGTTCTTGCCCTTGCCGACGCTGGGCACATCAACCACGCCCGGCGTGAGCATGGGCGCCGTCACCATGAAGATGATGAGCAGCACCAGCATCACGTCGATGAAGGGCACCATGTTGATTTCGTTGATGGTGCGGCGGCCTCGGCCGCGGGATGCCATGGCGGGCATGGGGTGCCTCCCGGATCAGTGGCCCGAGGCCGTGTGGCCCGAGGACGCGGGCTGCGCGCCCAGGTTGCGCTGCAGGATGTTGGAGAACTCCTCGATGAAGGTCTCCTGGTGCGTGGCCACGCGGTCGATGTCGCGCGCAAAGCGGTTGTAGGCAATAACAGCAGGGATGGCAGCAAACAGGCCGATGGCGGTGGCCACCAGCGCTTCGGCAATGCCGGGTGCCACGGTGGCCAGAGTGACCTGCTCCATGCCTGCAAAGCCGGTGAACGCATGCATGATGCCCCACACCGTGCCAAACAGGCCCACATACGGCGAGACGGAGCCGACGGAGGCCAGGAAGGACAGGCTGGACTCGACCACATCCATCTCGCGCTGGAAGCTCGCGCGCATCGCGCGGCGCGCGCCGTCAAGCAGGGTGCCGGGGTCCACGATGCGGCGCTCGCGCAGCTTCTGGTATTCGCGCATGCCGCTGGCAAAAATGCGTTCCATGGGGCCGGCCTGCTTGGCGTTTTGCGCGGCAGCGGCATACAGGTCGTTCAGGCTGGTGCCTGACCAGAACTCGCGCTCGAAATCCTCGTTCAGGGTCTTCACGCGCTTCAAGGCAAACAGCTTGCGGAAGATGGCCGCCCAACTGGCCACCGACACGCCCAGTAGCAGCAGCATCACGAGTTGCACCACCCAGCTGGCGTGCAGCACCAGGGAGATGATGGACATGTTTTGGGAGTTCATGGTGTGAGTTGTTCCAGAAGGGTGCTGGGGATTCTTGCAGGGCGCATCGTGGCGGCATCGACCCATCCGATACGGATGGTGGCTTCGGACAGCAAGGTGGGGGGCTGGTCGGACATCTGCTCTTGTTTCAGGAGCGCCTGCTGCACTATTGTCAACGATGCCCGGCCTGCGTCCTGCAGGGCGGCGGTAACAATGAGTTCGTCGTCCAGCCGCGCGGGGCGGTGGTAGCGCAGCTGCGCATCGGTTACGACAAACATGCCGCCAGTTTGTTCCCTGAGGCGTTGCTGGCCCACGCCCAGCGAGCGCAGCCACTCGGTGCGCGCGCGCTCGAAGAACTTGAGGTAGTTGGCGTAGAACACGATGCCACCGGCATCGGTGTCCTCCCAGTAAATCCGGATCGGAAATTCAAACGCCATCGTGGGGTCGCTCGCCTTGGTCATCCGAGCAGCTTGCGGAGCCGCTCCACGGACTCCTGCAATTGCGCCATCGAATTGGCGGTGGAGAAGCGGATGAAGCGCTCGGGATCAAACGTGCCGAAGTCGCGCCCCGGCGTGACGGCAATGTGGGCGCGGCGCATGAGCTCGAACGCGAAGTCCCAGCTGCCGTTCACGCCGAGCTGCTGCGCGGCCTGTGTGCAGTCGGCCCAGGCGTAGAAGGCGCCGTCGGGCTTTACCGGCACGGCCAGGCCCAGCTTCTCAAGCGCGGGGATGAAGAAGTCGCGCCGCGCCTTGAACTCGGCGCGGCGACGTTCGTATTCGGCAATGCTCTCGGCCTTGAAGCAAGCCAGGGCAGCGTGCTGCGACACGGTGCTGGCGCAGATGAAAAGGTTCTGCGCCAGGCGTTCCACCACGGGCACCATGGCCTCGGGCACCACCATCCAGCCCAGGCGCCAGCCGGTCATGTTGAAGTATTTGCTGAAGCTGTTGATGCTGATGATGTTGTCGTCGATGGCCAAGGCCGTGTGGCCGAATTCTTCTTCGTACGACAGGCCCAGGTAGATCTCGTCGATCATCGTGATGCCGTCGTGCGATCGCACCACGTCATGGATGCGGCGCAGCTCATCGGGCGCAATCGAGGTGCCGGTGGGGTTGGAGGGCGAGGCCAGCAGCACGCCGCGCGTTTTGTCATTCCACGCCGCACGCACCTTGTCGGCGCTCAGCTGGTAGCGCTCGGCCGCCGTGGTGGGCAGCAGCACGGCCTTGCCCTCGGCGGCGCTCACAAAGTGGCGGTTGCAGGGGTAGCTGGGGTCCGGCATCAGGATCTCGTCGCCGGACTCGATGAGCGCCAGGCACGCGAGTTGCAGCGCGGCCGAAGCACCGGCCGTGACCACGATGCGGCGCGCAGGCACGTTGACGCCAAAGCGGCTCTGGTACCAGCCGCTGATGCGCTCGCGCAGCGCATCGAGGCCCAGCGCGTTGGTGTACTGCGTGGCGCCGCTGTGCACGGCGCGCGCGGCAGCCTCCTGCACCAAGGGCGGTGCGGTGAAGTCCGGCTCGCCGATGTTCAGGAAGATCATTGGCTCGCGCGTGCCAGCCACCTCGCGGGCCAGGGCCTGCGCGGCCTTGGCCACTTCCATCACATAGAACGGTTCAATGCGCTCGGCGCGCGTGGAAAACTTCATGGCAAAGGCATCCTGCCCAGACTGGGCGTGGGGGCGTGGAGGGAGAAAACAGTGGAGCGGCCCCGACCGCACCGGTGGGGCCGGTGCGGGGTCAGGCAGCGCCTGCGCCTGCAGCCTTATCGGCCGCCACTTCCACGGCGCGCAGCTTCGGTGCCAGGCCGTTGAGCACGGCGTTCACGTACTTGTGGCCGTCCGTGCCGCCAAATTCCTTGGCGAGTTCGATGCACTCGTTGAGCACCACGCGCCAGGGCACATCGAGGCAATGCTGAAACTCGTACACCCCGATCCACATCGTGGCGTGCTCGATGGGCGAGATCTCAGCCATCTTGCGGTCCAGCAGCGGGGTGATAAGCAGGTCCATCTCGGCTGCGTTGGCAATGCAGCCATGCAGCAGCGCGTCGTAATGCACCGAGTCGGCCTTGTGAAAGCCTGCCAAGTCGCGCGTGAACGCGTCGATGGCATGGGCGTCGTTGCCGCCCACCAGGTGCTGGTAGAGCGCCTGCAGCGCAAATTCGCGCGCGCGGCTGCGGTTGGATTTGGAGGCCGCCTTGCGCGTGCCCGTGCTCTTGAGGCCGGTGCGGCTCTGCTTGGGCGGACGGGGCGACGAAGACGTGGGGGTGTTTTCGCTCATGACAGTTCGTCCAGCAGGTTGGCCATTTCCACTGCCACGCGGGCAGCGTCGGTGCCCTTCTCGGTCTGGCGGGCAATCGCCTGTTCGAGGTTCTCGGTGGTGATGATGGCGTTGGCAATCGGGATCTGGTAGTCCAGCGACAGGCGGGTGACGCCTGCACCGGACTCGTTGGCCACCAACTCGAAGTGGTAGGTTTCGCCACGGATGATGCAGCCCAGCGCGATCAGCGCGTCGAACTCATCGCTTTCAGCCATGGCCTGCAGGGCCACGGGCACTTCGAGTGCGCCGGGAACCAGCACATGCTTGATGTGTTTTTCTTGCACACCCAGGGCCAGCAGCTCTGCGCGGCAGGCGGCGGCCAGGGTGTTGGTGATGCCTTCATTGAAGCGGGCCTGCACGATGCCGATGTGCAGCTTCTTGCCGTCCAATTTGTCTGCGGTGCCTTTGTCTGCGCCAAACATAGTCGTAGTCCTGTTCTTTTATTCTTTGGGGATGAAACCGGTGATTTCGAGGCCGTAGCCCGCCATGCTGGGCATGCGGCGCGGCTGGCCCATGAGGGCCATCTTGTGCACGCCACATTCGCGCAGGATCTGCGCGCCCACGCCGTAGGTGCGCAGGTCCATGCGGCCGCGCTCGGGGGCCTGCGCTGCACGGGCCGTGCCTTCGAACTGGGCCAGCAGCTGGGCGGCGGTTTCGCCGCAGTTGAGCAGCACTGCCACGCCCTTGCCTTGTTTGGCCAGGTACTGCAGGCTGGTGTCCAGCCCCCACGAGTGCATGGAGCGGTTGATTTCGAGCGCGTCGAACACCGACAGCGGCTCGTGCACACGCACGGGTACCACGTCGTCGGCGCTCCACTGGCCCTTGACCAGCGCCAGGTGCACGGCCTGGCTGGGCTTGTCGCGAAACGCGTGGGCGGTGAATTCGCCGTATGCGGTCTGCAGCGTGCGCGTGCCGACCTTTTCAACCAGCGACTCGTTGCGGCTGCGGTATTCGATCAGGTCGGCGATGGTGCCGATCTTGAGGCCATGCTCTGCCGCAAACAGCTGCAGGTCGGGCAGGCGGGCCATGGTGCCGTCGTCCTTCATGATCTCGCAGATCACCGATGCGGGGCTGCAGCCCGCCATGGCGGCCAGGTCGCAGCCGGCTTCGGTATGGCCTGCGCGCATCAGCACGCCACCATCCACTGCCTGCAGCGGGAAGATGTGGCCGGGCTGCACCAGGTCGCTGGGCTGGCTGTTGCGGTCCACCGCCACCTGCACGGTGCGGGCGCGGTCGGCGGCCGAGATGCCGGTGGTCACACCCTCGGCGGCTTCGATGGAGACGGTGAACGCGGTGCTGTACACCGTGCCGTTGCGTGCGGCCATGGGCGGCAGCTTGAGGAATTCGCAGCGCTCGCGCGAGAGCGTCAGGCAGATCAGGCCCCGGCCGAAGCGGGCCATGAAGTTGATCGCCTCGGGCGTGACATGGTCGGCGGCCAGGACGAGGTCGCCTTCGTTTTCGCGGTCTTCTTCATCCACCAGGATGACGATGCGCCCGGCGCGCATCTCGGCCACGATGTCCTCGACGGGCGAGATCGGCACGGGGGTGAGGGGGGTGTTCATGGAAGGTTGGGGCTTTCTGTGGGAGCCTCTGGCGGCTTGCCAGCTGGCGGTGTGCTGCAGCACAGGTTCCCGTGGCCGGGGGCAGCTGCTGTGCCCCCAAGAAACCGCCCCAAAGAACATGCGATGCGGCGCTGCCGCACGTCAAAGGGGCATCGTGCCCCAAAACCTTGGATTTTAGTGCACCGGGGCTGGTTGCGTGCCTGAAAGGCGCGGCCCCTGACGCAGATCAGATGGCGCTGCCCTGCAACACCACGTCCGACGTGGGGTAGGCCACGCAGGGCAGCACGCAGCCTTCTTCCTTTTCTTCGGCCGTGAGGCCCGGCCATTCGATGGCGTAGCGCACGGTGCCTTCGACCAGTTGGCCCAGGCAGGTGCGGCAGGTGCCGTTGCGGCAGGAACTGGGCCAGTCGATGCCGCCTTGCTCCATGGACAGCAGCAGCGGCTGCTCGGGCCAGGCGTCGCACTGGGTGCCATCGGGCTCGACCTTGGCGATGAAGAAAGGGGCGGCGGTGGGTGTCGTCATGGGCGTGTCTCTTCAGGGTTGGTGGGCGGCGTGGGTCCACACCAGCAGCAGGTTGTTGGCGGGCATGGCGTGCCGCGCGGCCAGTTGCAGGCCGGCCTGGGCGGCCACGGTTGTTACGTCTTCGATGCGTCGAATGCCCCAGGCGGCGTCTTGGGCACGCAGGCTGGCGTCAAAGGCCAGGTTGCCCGGTGCGGTAGGGATACCGTCTTCGAGGTAGGGGCCATACGTGACGAGGCGGCCGCCCAGTGCCAGGTGCCGCGCCGCGCCCTGCATCAGCCCGGTGCAGCAGGCCCAGGGGGCGATGTGCAGCATGTTGGCGCAGTAGACCAGGTCAAACGATGCGGCGACGAATGCCGGGCCCTCGCTGGGCCAGCGGTCGTGCAGCACGTCCAGCCGCCGGGGCTCCCGCACGTTGCGGGCACCGGCCTGCGCGGCCCACCCGGTGGTGGAGCCAAAGTGGGTGTCCTGCAAGTCGGTGGGCTGCCAGGTCCAGCCGGGCAGGGCGGCGGCAAAGTGCGCGGCATGTTGGCCGGTGCCACTGGCGATCTCCAGCGCCGCCCCCGCTGGCGCAAGCAGGGCCAGCAGCTGCGCCAGGATGGGCCCCTGGTTGCGTTCTGCGGCAGGGCTGTGCTGGAGGAGGGCGTTGGACATGGATATTTTTGGCCGTTTGCGCTCGTCTATCAAGCGCCTTTAGCTATCAAATGAGGAGCGTTTGTGGTTGTGCCGGAGTGCAATGTACTGCAGATACCCTGCCCGGCGGAGTGCCCGTTTTTTAAGCGGCGCAAGGATATTCCTTGCAAATCAACGACTTAACCTTGTCATACAAGGCTTGTTCACAGTTATCCACAAGATTGTCCAGTGTCGGGCGGGATAACCGGGGTGCGGCGGGGCATGGCTGTGGGTGGCTGGCCCGAGACTGGAGAGTGTCTATTGGGTGCCTGTTTTTTGATCAATGCAAGGATATTCCTTTTAAATCAATCACTTATCCACTTCATACAGGGCTTGTCCAACGTTATCCACATGATTGTCCAGTGCAGAAAGGGATAACCGCTGCTGGCTTTTGAAGGGTTGCTTAAAAAATATGCAATGCGGGGTGTGTCCTTACAAATCAAGCACTTGGAGTTGTCATACAGGACTTGCCAAAACTTATCCACATGATTGTCCAGCGGCAGCAGGGATAACCCACAGGCGGTGGTTCAGGCCGTGACCTTGACGTCTTTCCAGAACGCCACGCGGCCCCGGATTTCTTCGGCCTCGGGTTTGGGGTCGGGGTAGAACCAGGCGGCATCGGGGTGCATTTCGCCGTTGATCAGCAGCGACAGGTAGCTGGCCTGGCCTTTCCAGGCGCACATGGTCTTGTGGTTGCTGAAGGTGAAGAACTCGCGCTTGAGTGCGCTTTCGGGGAAGTAGTGGTTGCCTTCGACCACCACGGTGTCATCGCTCTCGGCGATGACGACGCCGTTCCAGGTTGCTTTCATGGGGTTTCTTTTCCTTTTCTTCAGGGCTTGTTTGCGAGGGAGATACCTTACCCGATTGGTTTTGGGGTGGGGCTTGGTTGGTTGCTTGTTCGTGTTGAGGGTGGAGGCCGGGTCTCGGCCCGGCGGCCGAGGTACTTGTTCTTTGCTTCGCCAAAGAAAAGTACCCAAAAGAAAGGCGACCCCCAGTCTGCGACCCCTTCGCTGTGCGAAGGGGCAAACCTGCGGCGGGGCGGTTGTGGGGTGCGCCGTGGAACTCGCTTTGCGCTGCGCGCGCCGCTCAAACAGCCACGGCGAGTCAGAGTACGAAGCATGGGCGCTTCGACGCCCATGCTCACCCCACAACCGCCCCGCCGCAGGCGCAGCCAGCAGGGGTGGGGCAGCCGAACAGCCAACATCCATTCGGGCCATTGCTGCGCTCGGCCCAGTTTGCGCAGCGCGTGGCGCTTGCGCCCGCGAGATGGGGCCGAGCGAAGCAAAGGCCCGTGTGGATGTTTGGTTCCCCACTCCCCTCTGGATGCGCCGAGGAGCGCAGCGGGCGGGGTGGCGCGTGTGCCGCAGGACACACGCGCTTCGTGAACTGACTCGCTGCGGCTGTTTGAGCGGAGCGCGCCAGCGCGCAGCGAGTTCCGCAGCGCACACCGCCCGCGAGCACCACAGGTTGCCCCGGAGCGAAGCGCAGGGGACGCAGACAGTGGGGTCGCCTTTCTTTTGGGTACTTTTCTTTGGCGAAGCAAAGAAAAGTGCCTCGCCTGCCGGGCGACTCCCGGCCTCCGCCCTCGGCCAAGGCATGCTGCCCAATCAGCGCACGCAGCCAGAAACTACAAAAACAATAGCAGCGAGCGCATATCTCACTAGCGCATCCAGCCAAAAACACCCCAAAACCACCCGGAGAGCCCACCCATGAGCCTCTCCACCCCCTTCATCCACCGCCCCATCGGCACCATGCTCCTCACCCTGGGCCTGGCCCTGGCCGGAGCAGTGTCGTACTTCCTGCTGCCCGTCGCCCCACTGCCGCAGGTGGACTACCCCACCATCTCGGTCAGCGCCAGCCTGCCTGGCGCCAGCCCCGACACCATGGCCGCCACCGTCGCCACGCCGCTGGAGCGGTCGCTGGGCGCTATTGCGGGCGTCACTGAGATCACCTCGCGCTCCATCCTGGGCAGCACCTCCATCACGCTGCAGTTCGACCTGGACCGCAATGTAGACAGCGCCGCGCGCGATGTGCAGGCCGCCATCAACGCCGCACGCACGCTGCTGCCCACGGGCATGCCCAGCAACCCGACCTACCGCAAGGTCAACCCGGCCGACTCGCCCATCATGATCCTGGCGCTCACGTCGGACCTGCTCACGCGCGGTCAGATGTACGACGCGGCCTCCACCGTGCTGGCGCAAAAGCTCTCGCAGGTCGAGGGCGTGGGCCAGGCCACGGTGAGCGGCGGCGCGTTGCCTGCCGTGCGCGTGGAGCTGGACCCGGTGCGGCTCGCGTCCAACGGCATTTCGCTGGAGCAGGTGCGCAGTGCCATCGTCACCACCAATGCCAACCGGCCCCTGGGTGCGGTGGAGCGCGAGGACCACTACTGGCAGGTGGCCACCAACGACCAGGCCCGCGTGGCGGCCGACTACGCGCCCTTGGTGCTGCGCTGGAAGAACGGCCAGACCGTGCGGCTGCAGGATGTGGCCGAGGTGGTGGATTCGGTGCAGGACGTGCGCAACTTTGGCGTGGCCAATGGCAAGCCCGCCATCCTGCTGCAGGTGTACAAACAGCCCGGCGCCAACATCCTCGAAGCGGTGGAGCGAGTGCGTTCGCTGCTGCCCGCGCTGCAGGCGTCCATCCCGGCGTCCATCGATATCGAGGTGGTGTCCGACCGCACGCCCACGCTGCGCGCTTCGGTCAAGGAGGTGGAGCGTGCGCTGTTCATTGCTGTGGCGCTGGTGGTGCTGGTGGTGTTCCTGTTTCTGCGCAACGGGCGCGCCACGCTCATCCCCAGCGTGGCGGTGCCGGTGTCGCTGGCGGGCACGTTTGGCGTGATGTACCTGGCGGGCTACACGCTCGACAACCTCTCGCTCATGGCGCTCACGGTGGCCACGGGCTTTGTGGTGGACGATGCCATCGTGGTGCTCGAAAACATCATGCGCCACATGGAGCGGGGCAAGACCGCGCTGCAGGCTTCGCTCGACGGCGCGCGCGAGATCGGCTTCACCGTGGTGTCGATGAGCATTTCGCTCATTGCGGTGTTTGTGCCCATTCTGTTCATGGGTGGCATCGTGGGGCGGTTCTTCCGCGAATTCGCCATCGTCATGTCCTCGGCCATCCTGGTGTCGATGGTGGTATCGCTCACCACCACGCCCATGATGTGCGCCGCGCTGCTCAAGCCCCACCACCTGACCCCTGTGCGGCGCAGCGGCTGGCGGGGTGCCGTGGGCCGGTGGCTGGGGCGGGCCCAGGTGCGGGGCATGCGCCTGTACCGCCGCAGCCTGGCCTGGTGCCTGCGCCACCAGCCGGTGGCCCTGCTGGCGCTGGCCTGCGTGGTGGGGCTCAACGTGTACCTCTACACCGCCATCGACAAGGGCTTCATGCCCGAGCAGGACACGGGCCGCATCTCGGGCTTCATCCGGGCCGACCAGGCCACCTCGTACCAGGCGATGGAACAGCGGCTGCAGCGTTTCCTGGCCATCGTGCAGGCCGACCCGGCCGTGGAGCATGTGACGGGCTTCACCGGCGGCTGGCAGCGCAACGCGGCGGCCATGTTCATGACACTCAAGCGGGGGCCGGGGCAGGAGAGTTCGGAGGTGGTCATCGCACGGCTGCGCGAGCGGCTCAAGAACGAGCCCGGCGCGCGCCTGTTCATGTCGCCGCAGCGCGATGTGCGCATCGGCGGGCGGCAGAGCAGCGGCGCATCGTTCGACTACACGCTGCAGGCCGACGACATTGGCGACCTGCGCACCTGGGAGCCACGCATCCGCCAGGTGCTGAGCCAGCTGCCCGAGCTGGAGGACGTGAACAGCGATGTGCAGGACTACGGCCTGCAGACTTCGCTGGTCATCGACCGCGACGCTGTGGCGCGCCTGGGCCTGACCATGGCGCAGATCGACGCCACGTTGAACGACGCCTTCGGCCAGCGCCAGGTGGGTGTGATCTACAACCCGCTCAACCAGTACCGTGTGGTGATGGAGGCCGAGCCGCGCTTTCTGCAAAGCCCCGAGACACTGCGCGGCTTCTTCTTCGTGAACAACCTGGGCCAGCCGATTCCGCTCACCGCGTTTGCGCGCATTACCACCACCAACACGCCGCTGTCGGTCAACCATGACCGGGGCACGCCTGCCAGTAGCATCAGCTTCAGCCTGGCGCCGGGCGTGTCGCTGTCGCAGGCGTCCGATGCCGTGCGCAATGCGGTGTCCGAGCTGGGCGTGCCGGTGTCGGTGCGGGGCTCGTTCAGCGGCACGGCGGGGGCGTTTCAGGATGCGCTGGCGGGCCAGCCGCTGCTGATCCTGGCGGCCATGATCACCATCTACCTGGTGCTGGGCATGCTGTACGAGAGCCTGGTGCACCCGGTCACCATCTTGTCCACGCTGCCGTCGGCGGGCGTGGGGGCGCTGTTGGCGCTGATGCTGTTCAAGACCGAGTTCTCGCTCATTGCGCTCATCGGCGTGATCCTGCTGATCGGCATCGTCAAGAAAAACGCGATCCTGATGATCGACTTTGCCCTGACGCGGCAGCGCCAGCGGGGCGGGGCGCCTGTGACGGCCGCGCAGGCCATCTACCGCGCCTGCAACCTGCGCCTGCGCCCCATCCTCATGACCACCGTGGCCGCCATCTTTGGCGCGCTGCCGCTGGCCCTGGGCCGGGGCGATGGCGCCGAGCTGCGCCAGCCGCTGGGCATTGCCATCGTGGGGGGCCTGCTGGTGAGCCAGCTGCTCACGCTCTACACCACGCCGGTCATGTATGTGGCGCTGGACCGGCTGCGCACGCGCGTGCTGCGCGCCGTGGGCCGCCGCCGCACGCAGGCGGGCGCCACGCCCGCCGCCCCGGCGGCCTTGCAAGGAAACGACGGATGACCTCTTCCACCTTTTCACGCCGAACCGCCTGGCCGGTGGCGCTGGCCAGCGGCCTGTGGCTGGTGGGTTGCGCACAGACGCCACCCTACGAGCGCCCCGGCATGGACATCCCGGCGGCCTACAAGGAGCAGGCCGCCGCCCAGGCCCAGGGCATCTGGAAGCCCGCACAGCCCCAGGCGACCTCCACGCTACCGCCCACCTGGTGGACGGTGTACGGCGATGCTGTGCTGGACCGCCTGCAGCAGCAGGCTGATGCCAACAGCCCCACGTTGGCGCAAAGCGCCGCCCGCCTGCGCGCCGCCCAGGCAGCGGTGGCCAGCAGCAGCGCTGCCGCACTGCCCACCGTGGGCGCCAATGCCAGCAGCAGCCGCGCGCGCAGCGGCACGCAACTATCCGACGGCAGCAGCACCGCGCGCATCAGCACCAGCCATTCGCTGGGCCTGTCTGCCAGCTGGGAGCTGGACCTGTGGGGCCGCATCTCCGCTGGGGTGAGTGCCGCGCAGGCCAGCGCCCAGGCCAGTGCCGACGACCTGGCTGCGGCCCGCCTGTCGCTGCAGGCGGCCGTGGCGCAGACCTATTTTTCGCTGCGAACGGCCGAGGCCCAGGCCGCGCTTCTGGCCGAGACGCTGAAGGCCTACAACAAGAGTTGGGAGCTGACGCGCAACCGCCAAGCAGCGGGTGTGGCGTCCAGCGCCGATGTGGCGCAGGCCGAGGTGCAGTACAAGACCACCCAGGTGCAGCTGCTGGAGGCGCAGACCACGCGCAGCCAGCTGGAGCATGCGCTGGCGGCCCTGCTGGGCCAGGCGCCTGCGGCCTTTGCGCTGGAGGCCACGGCCGCGCTGCCCGCACCGGCGGATGTGCCCCAGGCCCTGCCGTCCGATCTGCTGCAGCGTCGCCCCGACATTGCTGCTGCCGAGCGCCGCGTGGCCGCCGCCAACGCGCAGGTCGGCGTGGCGCGCGCGGCGTATTTCCCTGCGCTCACGCTGTCGGCAGCGGGCGGCTACCGGGGCGCGCCCCTGGCCGACCTGTTCAGCGCGCCCAACCTGTTCTGGTCGCTGGGGCCTGCGCTGGCGGCGTCGATTTTTGATGGCGGCGCACGCAGCGCAGCGGTAGAGACCGCCCGCGCCAACCATGCGCAGGTCACGGCCGCCTACCGCCAGACAGTGCTGACGGCGCTGCAGGAGGTGGAAGACAACCTGACCGCCGCCGCCGCATTGGCGCAGGAGGAGCAACTGCAGCGCGAGGCCACCGCCGCTGCGCAGCGCGCGCTGGATGTGGTGGAGAACCAGTACCGCGCGGGCACTGTGGGCTATCTGAATGTGCTGTCGGCCCAGACCACGGTGCTGTCGTCGCAGCGGAGCCTGATCGACGTGAAGAGCCGCCGCCTGTCGGCCGTGAATGCGCTCCTCAAGAACGTGGCCGGGCGCTGGGAGGCACTGCCACCTGCCTGAACTGCAGCCGCAGCTACATCGCCTTGAACAGGTGCGCGTAGAGGCGGCTCACCGGCAGCCGCTCGGGCCGCCCGCGCAGGGTGATGTGCTGCTTGCCCGCTTCATCGCGCGTGACGGTGGCGATGTGGGTGGCGCGTACCAGGGTGCTGCGGTGCACCTGCCAGAACTCCTGCGGGTCCAGCTGCTCGATCAGCTCCTTGAGGGCGGTGCGGATCAGGTACTCGCGCTCGGTGGTCAGCACCCGCACGTACTTGTCGGCGGCTTCGAAATAGACCACCTCGGCCACCGGCACCATGTGGATCTGTGAGCCATGGCTGGCCTGGATCACGCTCAGCCTGGCGGCGGGTTGTGCAGGCTGCGAAGGTGGTGGCGGTGGGGTTGCACCCACGCCCGGCGCCTGCAGCAGCGCACGCAGCTGGGCCATGGTGGCCTCCAGCCCGGGAGGCGTCATGGCCGCTGCCGGGGCTGCGCTGGCGTGGCGCTGTGCCAGCAGGTCCTGTACCTTGGCTACGGTGCGCGCCAGGCGGCGGGCCTCGATGGGTTTGAGCAGATAGTCCACCGCCTGGGCATCGAAGGCCTGCACGGCGTACTGGTCGTAGGCCGTGGCGAACACCAGGGCCGGGAAGGGCGCGTCGGCAGGCCAGGCGTCGGCCAGTTCCACGGCGGCGTCCAGCCCGGTCTGGCCGGGCATGCGGATGTCGAAGAACAGCACATCAGGCCGCAGCGCCAGCGCCTGCTGCACGGCCGAGAGCCCGTCGCCCACGGTGGCCACCACCTCCAGCGCGGGCCAGGCGCGGGCCAGCTCCTGGCGCAGGGCGGCGGCCAGCAGGGGTTCGTCTTCGGCAATCAGGGCACGGGGGGCGGGCGGGTTCATGGTTGGGGTGGATTTTTCAATGGAAAAATGACGTTTGCGCGCGTTCCACCTGTGTTTTCAGCTATCAATTCAAGAGTGCCTGCGTTGCCGTGCAAGGTGGCCAGCCGCTCGCGGGCCTGGGCCAGGCCAAAGCTCTGGCCGGGGCCGGGTGGGGGCATCTGCTCGGGCAGGCCCACGCCGGTGTCGATCACTTCCAGCACCAGCTGGGGGCCGCTGTCGCCAGGCCGCGTGCTGGCGCGCACGGTGATGTGGCCGCCCTCCACCTGGGGCTCCAGCCCGTGGCGGATCGCGTTTTCGACCAGGGGCTGCAGCAGCAGCGGGGGCACGGGCACGCTGCGCAGGGCATCGGGCAGGTCCAGCGTGTAGGCCAGGCGCGGGCCCATGCGCACTGCCATCAGCTCCAGGTAGTCGCGCAGGCGGTCAAACTCGTTCTCCAGCGGGTGCTGGGTGCTGCGCGACGCGCTGAGCGTGGCACGCAGGTAGGCAATCATGCGGTCCAGCATCTCCTGCGCGCGGGCGGGGTCGGTGCCGATCAGCACCCGCAGGTTGGCCAGGGTGTTGAACAGCATGTGGGGTTCGAGCTGGGTTTCCAGCAGTTTCAGGCGTGCCTCGGTGGCGTGCATGCGCGCCTCGGCCATCTTGTCTTCCAGGTACGCCGATTTGTGGATGGCGTAGAAGTAGTAGCTGCCCACCAGCCCGGCAATGGCCGTGATGAGGATGGAGGTGCGCTGGTCGGCACCGGACAGCGATGCACCCGCCGGGTAGAAGTGGAAATAGTAGACGCACAGTGCATCGGCCAGCAGCGTGCCCGCCACATAGCCGATGACGATGCCCGCTGCCACCAGTGCGATGCCCTGCCAGCCCTGCGGCCAGCCTGTCTCGGCGGCTGACGGGATCAGCTCGCGGCCCAGGTCGATGATGGCCCAGGTGAAGGTGCCGATCAGCACCGAGTACACCACCGGCGGCCCGTAGGGCTTGTCGGGCATGAAGGCGTACTGGAGGGTGGCCACGACCAGCGTGAAGGCCACCACCTGCAGGTAGTGCCGCAGCTTGCTGACGCCACTGAAATCGCGGCGCAGCGTCATGGCCGGTTCTGGCGCCGCTGCAGGGCTTCGCGTTCGCGCTGCACCATGCGCTCGCGCAGGCCGCCGCCGGTGCCCAGCAAAAACACCGAGATGCCATGCAGCACCAGCCCCAGCCCCCAGCCCAGCAGCGGGTACACCGACCAGGGGCGGCTGCCAAACGCATAGCGCGACATGGCAAAAATCACGGCGTTGACCAGCACGAAGGCCACCGCATGCACATACCAGCCCAGCTTGGCGTTGGCGCGGCGACGGGCCAGCGCGTCCAGTTCTTCGGGGCTCAGAGGGGATTGCATGGTGATGGAGACGGTGGTCGCTTGGAGGGCGGGGAAGGGCGGATTGGGCTGTCAGGATTCTAGGGGGGTGTGCTGCGGCGTCCAGAGGCGTGCAGCAGCGTGTTATGCAGGGCAGGCCTGCCGCGCCACCGTGGCCACGGCTTGCGCATCCAGCGTCAGCCCCATGTGGTTCACGCCGGGCACCAGGGTGACGGGCACGGGCTTGCCTGCCTGGGCAAACAGGTCGGCAAAGCGGTCGGCGTGGAAGAGTTCGTCGTCTGTCCCGGCCACGATGCAGATGGTGCCCCGGGCATTTCGGATGTCGGCCTGGTAGTCGTTGTGGGGGCGAAAGTTGGTGGCCACCGTGTATGAATAGCGGGGCGTGAGCAGTTCGCGGGCTACGTCGTTCAGGGCGAAGCTCAGCACGGGCAGGTGGTTCCACCGGGTGATGCCGAACTGGTTGATCAGCGTGACGGCAATCATGCGCGGCAGGCCCACCGAGACCCAGCCGCCGCTGTCCGGCCGCGACGTAGGCGCGTTGTGGTGCAGGAAAGGCGACAGCAGCACATAGCGGTCAAACAGGCCCTGCCGCGCGCTGCCCGCAAAACGCAGCGCAAAACCGCCGCCTGCCGAGAAGCCCATCAGCGTTTGCGGGCCCGCGTGGGGCACGGCGCGCAAAAAGTCCTCGATGTCGTCTTCCATCTGACCGATATAGGCGGCCTGGCCCCGGGGGCCGGACGCGCCATGCCCCCGCATGTCCAGGGAGGCCACGGCGTAGCCCGCTGCCGCCAGCGCCTGTGCCAGCACATGGTTGGACTGCCCGCGCGCGGAAGACCCGTGCACCAGCACCACCCGGCGCTGGGGAGCGCTTGCCGAGGCATCCGTGCCCCCTGTGCCCCCCGTGCCCCCCGTGCTCCCTGTGGGGCTGTAGCCGTGCCAAGCCAGCGATGTGCCATCGCGCGCCGTGTAGCGCTGGGCCGGGGGCACATTGCTGTAGTCCACGTCCTTGAACGGGTTGTTGATGCTGGCCAGCGGCGGAATGTCTTTGGGGCCGCCCCAGGCAATGGCAGCGGCAAGCCCTGCGATGGCGGCGGTCAGGAGGAGGGCTGCGATCAACATGGTGTAACGGCGGCGGGGCTGGGGTGTGCGGGTTGGTGTCATGGAGGCGGGCAGGCCGGGGTGGCCGTGGAAGTTCGGGAGCATACGGTGGATGGTGGCCAGGGCGCCACCCGCTGGAGGCTCAGCGATGGGGCGCTGGCATTGGCAGCAGGTGCTGCGCCAGGAAGGCCACGATGCGTGCGTCCACCTCCGGCATCTGGCTGCGGTCGAAACCGGGCGGGTCACCCAGCAGCTCCGTCTCCAGGCGGCCCAGCACATGGCTGGGTGGGGGCGGAGACAGGAGCATGCCGTGGCCGGCCTGGGGCAGATCGGCCACCACGGTGCAGGTCTGGCAGGCTTGCAGCACCTTGTCGCTGTGAAAGCGCGGCACCAGCCAGCGGTCCTGGCCCGCTGTCACCAGGCCGAGCGGGACCCTGGGGCGGGCCAGCGACGGAAAGTCGAAATCGGCCGCCGCAGGCACCCCCGCCACGATGGCGTGGATCCGGGGCTCATCGTGTGTTTGCCAGGTGGCGTCGTCAAAGCGCTGGCGGATCACCCCCAGGGCCACGGCTTTCTTGAGGCCATCCAGAAAATTGCCCCGCAGCTGCGTGATGAGGCCGACGCAGGAGGAAAAATCCTCTGCGATGTGGGCTTCGCAGTGCTGCTTGAACAGCGCAGGAGACCAGCGCCCGCCAGCCAGGCTCAGGGCGGTGTGGCCCCCTGCCGACATTCCGTACATACCGACCTTGTCCAGTTGCAGCAGGGGGGCGAGCTGGGCGTCCTGGGCCACGGCGTCGATGGCGCGGGACACCTCCGCAGGGCGCCGTTTCCAGCTTTCGGGGCCGGGGGTGGAGGGGTTTCTGGCGTTGTCGCCCGCGTGTTCCGGCATGGCCACCACAAAGCCTGCGGACACCAGCGCGCGGGCCAGGTCCGAATGCACCCAGGGGTTGCCGCCTGACCCGTGCGAAATGACCACCAGGCGGCCGTTGCCCCGCACGGGCGCACCCTGGGGCGCAAGCGCCATGTGGAAGGGGCCACGCTGCACTGGCTGGTCTGCCGCGCTGCTGGGGTAGAACACGGTGACGGGGCCGTCGCCTTCCAGGCCGGGCACTTCTTTCAAACCGGTGCCCGCCTGGCTGGCGGTGTGGAGGCATGCCGCGATGAGGGCGGCGATCCAGCGGTTTTTCATGGGGGCTCCTCGGGGTGTTGGGGCTCAGGAACGGGTGCCTTGGCGGGCCATGCGGTCGCGCTCGGCCTGCACCATGCGTTCGTGCAGGTTGCTGCCGCCCGCCAAGAAAAACACCACCACACCGTGGATGGCCAGGCCGATGCCCCAGCCGACGGCCGGAAACACTGCCCAGTGGCGTCCGCTGCTGGCAGACAGCACGACCAGCAGCAGGTTGACGGCCAGGTACGCCCCGGCATGGGCATACCAGCCCAGCTTGGCGCCTGCGCGCTTGCGGGCCAGGCGCTCTGTGGGGTCGGAGATCAGGGAATGGTGTTGCATGGCAGACGCCTCGGTAATGGTTGGAGAGGGACAGGGCGCCAAGGCTCAGGCCGAGGCGGACGATGCGGTTGGTGTGGCGGCAAAGGCGGCACTGCGCCGCACCAGGCGCCACAGGCGTAGGGCGCGGGCGGCAAACAGGCCGTTGAAGACGCCGTACAGCAGGGCGATCTGCAAGGCAAAGCTGCTGTCGCGGGCCAGCGCGGGCTGCAGGGCCAGTTCCACGCCAACGAAGTACTTGGTCAGGAAGATGCCCAGGATCAGTCCCAGGGGCATGGCGCTGCCCGGGATGTAGAAGCTGCGCGAGGTGGCGGCATACAGCGTGCCGCTGGGCGCCGCAGGCTGCAGCCACAGGGCCAGCCCCGCGGTGGCGCAAGCTGCCACCAGCCAGGCACCCAGCGAAGTGCCGACCTGGCCTGCGCTGCCGAAAGCCGATACCAGGCCGTACACCGACAGGCCCGTCATGGCCAGGGGCATGACCGTGGCCCGTGCCAGGCTGACATTGCGGCCCACCAGCTGGCTGGCGCCCAGGGCGATCAGGCCGGCAAGCAGGGCCCAGACCCAGTACGGGGTGTTCTGAATGATGGCGCCCAGCATCTGGGGTTGTTGGATGAGCAGGTTGGCGAGCATGGTGGAAGTTCCTGGCTGGAGGTGGATGGAGGAGGGGGGTGGTATTCAGATCAGGCCCAGTGCGGACCAGACCGTGTGGCCCAGGAAGCGGTCGGGCAGCAATGTGAAGGCTCCGGCCCCCAGGCAGGCGCCGATGTAGATCCGTTGCATCATCTTGCGGTGGCCCACGATGTTGCGGCGCGCCAGGTAGACGAAGGCCATCACCAGCATGCCCAGCGTCACCGGAATGAACAGGTGGATCAGGCCAAAACTGCCCCAGCGTGGGCCGGGGCCGCCGGTGATGAAGATGGCAGACACGGCGGTGGCCACCATCAGGGTGACCCAGGCATACCCGGCCGCACGATGCAGGCGGGGGCGCTGCGTGGCGCCCTGGCGGGCCCACAGGGCAATCGGGCCGATGGCCACGGCGGCCAGTGCGGCGGCGAGGTGGATGGCAATGACGGGTGTGATCTGCATGGTGGGGCTCCTGGCGCGTTCGATGGGGTGGACTGTGCCGGGAGCCCCCAGAGGCAGCCAGTGCCTTGCGACGAAATGCAGCCTTCGGGCCGTGAAATGCACGGGCGTGGCGTGAGTTGCGGGCCGTTTTCTGCGCTGAATGTGGCCCGCACCGGCGGCAGGCGGGCTCCGCCGCCCGTAGCGCCAGCACGCCCGGCGGATAATCCCGCTCCTATTTGCAAGGAGTGCGCGTGGACGTTGTATTGCTGGTGAAGGCCGCCATCATGGGGGTCGTCGAAGGGTTGACCGAGTTTTTGCCGATCTCTTCTACCGGGCACCTGATCCTGGCGGGGTCGCTCCTGGGGTTTGACGACGCCAAGGCCAAGGTGTTTGACATTGCGATCCAGACCGGCGCCATCTTTGCGGTGATCCTGGTGTACTGGCAGAAGATCCGCTCCACCCTCGTGGCCCTGCCCACCGAGCGCCAGGCGCAGCGGTTTGCGCTCAACGTGTTCATCGGTTTCCTGCCCGCCGTGGTGCTGGGCCTGCTGTTGGGCAAGGCGATCAAGGCGCATCTTTTCACGCCGGTGGTGGTGGCCAGCACTTTCATCATCGGGGGCTTCATCATCCTGTGGGCCGAGCGCCGTCCGGCCTCTGCCACGCGCGTGCACAGCGTGGACGCGATGACGCCGCTGGATGCTCTCAAGGTGGGCCTGGTGCAGTGCCTGGCCATGATTCCCGGCACCAGCCGCAGCGGCTCCACCATCATCGGCGGCATGCTGCTGGGCCTTTCGCGCCAGGCGGCCACCGATTTTTCGTTCTTTCTGGCCATCCCCACGCTCATTGGCGCGGGTGTGTACAGCCTGTACAAGGAGCGGGCGCTGCTGTCCATGGCAGACCTGCCCATGTTCCTCACAGGGTTGGTCTTTTCCTTCCTCAGCGCCTGGCTGTGTGTGCGCTGGTTGTTGCGCTACATCAGCACCCACAGCTTCGTGCCCTTTGCCTATTACCGCATCGTGTTCGGGGTCGTTGTTTTGGTGACCGCGTGGACTGGCTGGGTTCAGTGGGCGGACTGATAATCCGTTCATGCGCAGCTCTACCGGATTGATTTTTTTGCGTTCTGGCGTTCTGGCTCTGGTGTCGGGGTGGGCCCTGCTGCCCGCCTGGGCGCAAGACGCTGCGGCCCCGGACGAGCCCGCCGGGCCCAAGCTCCACTACGCCCTGGGGGCCATTGCCAGCAACGGCCCGGACTATGCAGGCGGGGATGGCCGCAAGAGCAGCCTGCGGCCCGCCTGGGCGGTTGAATATGGGCGCTTTCGCCTGAGCACTTCCCGCGGCAGCGCCTTCATGGGGCATGGCCTGGGGACTCCGCGCGAGTCGGGCGCCAGTGCCACCCTGGCACAAAGCGACCGTTTCAGCCTGAGCGCGGCCTTGCGCATCGACAAGGGCCGCGATGGCTCTGACGCCCCCATCCTGGTGGGCTTGCCGTCGGTGCGTTCCACGCTGCGCGCGCGGCTGAGCGCTGGGTATGCCATCACCGATCGCTGGTCGGTGGGCGCAGGGGTGTCGCAGGACATTCTGGGCCGCGATGGCGGCGCCCAGCTGTCCACCAGTGTGGGCTACACCTGGCCCCTCACCGAACAGACCAAGGTCACCATTGGCGCGGGGGCCAGTTTTGGCGATCGCGCCTACCTGCGGGGGCACTTTGGCGTGCCGGCGGGTGGCGCAAGCCCGCTGCCTGCGTTCGATCCGCGTGCGGGCCTCTACAGCGTGGATGGCGGAGTGGAGGTGATGTCGGCCATCAACCGCCACTGGGTGATCCTGGGTTCGGCCCGGGTGTCGCAGCTTCGTGGCGATGCGCGCCGCAGCCCCCTCACCGTGGAGCCGGTGGGTTACTCTGTGTCGGTGGGGCTGGCCTACCGCTGCTGCCGCTGAGGAACGACAAAGCCCGCCGGTCCATGGGGGGCGGGCGTAACTGTTACCGAAAGTGATAAGCTGCGGCAACCCCACTGCCGCGCGTTGCAGGCCGCTGTCGGTGCCCCGGTGGCTGCGGGCCACACGGGGCTGTAGTCTTCCTGTTGATGACCATGCCCCGATGGGCTTTCTCCGCATGATGCAAGACGAGCCAGAGTTGTCACTGCCTTCCGCTGCTGCGCGGAAGGAAACTTGGTCCAAGGCGGAGTTGCTGGACCTGATCTCCCGCAGTGCGGGTGCGACCATGGCGGTCATCGATCGCAGCCTGGTCATGATCTACGTCAACGAGGAATACGCACGCTGGTTTGGCACCGCGCCCGATCGCTTGGTGGGTAAAACGCTGGTGGATGTGTATGGCGAGCAGGACTGCGCCCGCTTCATGCCCTTTGTAGAGCGCGTGCTGCGGGGCGAACGGGTGCAGTACCAGCGCATGCTGCGCACACCTTATGGTTTTGACGAATGGCGCACCATCTGCCTCACACCGTGGCACAACAGCCAGGGCGCCATCGATGGCTTCATCACCACGGCGCTGGATGTGCACGAGCTGCAGGTGACCATGAATGCGCTGCGTGCCGCCAACCAGCGGCTGTCCTCCCACATGGAAAACAGCCCGCTGGCGGTGCTGGAGATGGACCACAAGCTGCAATTGCTGCACTGCTCGCAGCGGGCGGTGCAGCTCATGGGTTGGCTGCATGTAGCGGGGCTGGAGGGGCGGCTGCTGACCGACCTGCTTGACCCCGCTTCCATGGATGACAGCCTGCAGCTGGCCTTGTCGCGCCTGCAGTCGGGTGAAGAATCGCAGAACCGCGCCGAGACCAGCTTTGTGCGCGGCGATGGCACCGAGGTGCATTGCGAGTGGTTCAACTCTGCGCTTACCGACGAAGACGGCCAGGTCACCTCCATCATGGCCCTGGTGCAGGATGTATCGGCCAAGATCCAGATTGCGCGCCAGCAGCATTACCTGGCCAACCACGATTCACTCACGGGTTTGCTCAACCGAGCGGCGTTTCAGGGGCGGCTGGAGCAGTCTCTGCTGCAGGCCCGCCGCAGCGCGGGGGCGGTTGCGCTGTTGTTCATTGACCTGGATGGCTTCAAGCGCGTGAACGATGCCGAAGGCCATCGCGCGGGGGATGAGGTGCTGCGCATCGTGGCCCAGCGCATCGCCAGCACGGTGCGGGTGGGCGACACCCTGGCGCGCCTCGGGGGCGATGAGTTCCTGGTAATGCTGGACCAGGAGGTCACGCGCGACGTGACCGACACCATCGGCCACCGCATCATCGAGGCCCTGCACCTGCCCATGGCGGTGGATGGACGCGATTTGTCCATTGGTGCCAGCATTGGCGTGGCGATGTACCCCCCGATGGAGGGCGACATCGATGCCCTCATGAACCGCGCGGACCAGGCCATGTATGCGGCCAAGCGCGCGGGCAAGGGGCGGCTGCATTACGCCCAGGTCGCTTGATCAAGCAAGGGCGGTGGCGGGCTCGCCCCGCGCCTTCCTTCAGCCCTGTGGCAGCCGAATGCTCTGCTGGAAGTGGAAGAAGTTGGTGGGGTCGTACCGGGCTTTGACCTGCTGCAGTTGCGGGTAGGCGGGCCCCCAGTAGGCGTTCGCAAAATCCGACAGGCGTGCGTCCGGGTAGTTCTGGTAGACATGCCCGTTCAGGAAGGGCTTCACCAGCTGCATGAATCCGTCCAGCCAGGCCTCCATCTGGGTGCGCTCCGCAGGGTTACGCCAGAACACATCCACCACCAGGTCGGCATCCACATGGCGATGGATGAAGGCGCTGTCGGCCACCGGGTAGCGATTGATGGCGCCCCCATAGGGCTCCAGGTAGGCCAAGGACCAGGGGTTGGGAGAGGTTTTGAAGTAGTCGATGATGCGCTGCCAGTCGGCGGGCGACAGCGGGGTGTTGATGTAGCCGCTGGCCTTGGTTTCGGCAATGCCATCCGGGAGATTGTCGGGCAGGGTGTAGGGGTGGTCCTCCAGCCAGATGTTCATTTCGGGGTACGTGCCGGTCTTGTCCACCAGCAGCTGGGCGCTGGGGATGGCCAGCAGCGGCGCAATGGCCTGCAGGCCAGCTTCGCGGGTGCCGCAGAACATGCCCTGCACCATGTAGATCGGCACACCTTGCTGGTAGCCCAGGTTCATCATGTAGCCCAGCGCGTCGGGGGCGCCCGTCTTCATGAAGCTCTTTTGCATCAACGTGAGCACCTGGGCAGCATGGGCCTGGTCCCAACTGATGGCCCAGGCCCACACCTGGTCGAGCCGGTGCATGCGGTATGTCACCTGCAGAACCACCCCGAAGTTGCCGCCGGTGCCGCCCCGCAAGGCCCAGAAAAGGTCGGGGTGGTCCTGGGCACTGGCCGTGACGATGGTGCCGTTGGCCAGCGCAACGCGGAAGGACTCCACCAGGTCGCTCTGGATGCCAAAGGCCCGCGAGGTGTAGCCATAGCCCCCACCCTGCACGAACCCGCCCACACACACACTGCCGCAGGCCCCCGTGGGCACATGCCAGCCGGTGTGGTTCATCGCACCGTTGAAATGATCGAAGTCGGTGCCGGGCAACACATGCACCCGTTCGCGTGCCGGGTCCAGCACCACACCCTTCATATCGCTCAGGTCCACCACCATGCCGCTGTTGACGGAATAGCCCGCCGTGCTGTGGCCGCCGCAGCGCACGGCAACCCACACCTTGTAGGCGCGTGCCACGGCCAGGCACTCCAGCACGTCGTTCTCGCAGGCGCAGTACACGATGATCTCGGGATAGGCCTGGAAGGCAGGGTTGGACTCTTGCCGGGCCTCGTTGTAGTCGGGGCTGGAGGGCAGGACGATGCGGCCCACCAACCGGGCCTCCAGTGAAGCGATGGCGTCCCAGGCGAGCGCCGGGCCAGGCGCTGCAGCTGCCCGGAGGGCGGCAGCCTGTGGGGCCGCCAGCGAGCGGAAATGCGCAACACGCGCGTCTTTGGCAATGCGGGCAGGGCTTTTGCGATGGGCCATAGCGAACGATCCTCCGTGAAAAGACGAAGTCCCGTGTGTACTGGATAGGTGGCGGCTTGACCAGCCGGAAATGGCCCGCGTTGCTTTTTGGCCCCGTGCCAGGGCCAGCCGGCGCGGCGCCGTTCCGCCGTGGTCAGGAGGACGACAGCGCCAGGTCGCCCGTGTTGCGCCGCAGGCAGAACTTGCCGCCCTGCTTGCCGCTGTACATGGCGGCGTCCGCCAGCTTGAGCAGGCCGATGGCGTCGTTGCCATCGTGGGGGGCGATGGCATAGCCAATGGTCAGGCCCACCTCCACCCGCACATTCTGCAGAGAGAACGGTGCACGGAACGCATCCAGCAGCTTGTGGCCCAGCTCCTGCGCCTGCTGCAGGCTGTGCAGTTGCCCGGCCATCACCACAAATTCATCGCCGCCCAGGCGCGCCACCAGGTCGCTCTGGCGCACATGGCCCTGCAGGCGCCGGGTCACGGCGATCAGCAACTCGTCGCCCACGTCATGACCATGCTGGTCATTCACGGGCTTGAAGCCGTCCAGATCCATCACATACACCGCAAGCATCCGCTCGGGGCTGCAGCGCGACAGCGCGGACGCCAGCGCAATATTGAGCCCGCGCCGGTTGGGCAGGCCGGTCAACGGGTCGGTATGGGCCAGGGAGCGCATCACGTCGCGCTCGCGGTTGGCATCCAGCGCCTCCAGCCGCAGGGCCTTGGTGCGCAGGCCCAGCACCCGCATGAAGAGCAGCATGTCCAGCGTGGCTCCGAACTGGAAGGAGTGCATGGTCCAGAAGTTCACCGGCACCCGGCCGTTGATCACGCCGATGACGATGGCCGTGGCCACAAAATAGACCAGCCATGCCAGCAGCAGGCTGGTTCCCACCCCGTCGCCCCGGATGGCACGACGCGCAGCGCCCGGGATGCCCATCAGCGCCGGAACCAGGCCCAGGATGCTCACGATGGCAGCGATGGCGCGGGTGGAGATGAAATCCAGCCCATAGGCCAAGGCCAGCAGCACACACAACACGGCACCGCCCCGCATGAAACGCATGAAACGGCCGCTGGATCCGGGCTGTGCCAGCGCCTGCCCGATGAAGAGGAACGAGCCACAGGTGGCAAGCAGGGCCGACATTCCCCCCATGTGGACCTCATGCCAGAGGCTGTCGCTCCAGAGGAACTGCCGGCCTACACCGAAAAGGTGCATGGAAAACAGCAGGCTGCCGGAGGTGAGCAGCGTGTAGTAGATGAAAAGAGGGTCGCGCAGGCTCAGCCACTGGCCCAGGCTGTACACCAGCAGGCACAGGGCCAGGCCGGTGAGAACACCTTGCAGCATCTGCTCGTTGACGGCCTTGCTGAGCATGGCCGCGGGCTTGTAGAAAGAGATGGGCAGGATCATCGCGCCCCGGGTCTCCACACGCACCAGCAGTTCATACGGCAGCCCGGACATCAGATTCAGCGGGATGGCGTGGGAGCGGCTTTGCAGGGGACGTTGCGTATACGGGTGCAGGCTGCCCAGGGTGGCTTGCTGGACCAGGTACCCGCCGGTCGTGAGGTAGATATCGATATGGTTCAGGTCGGAATGGTTGATGTCCAGAATCCACTGGGCGTCAGAGGTGGATGCCACCTCGAACGGGATGCGCAGCCACACTGCGTCGGGCCGCACGCCCAGCGTGGCGCCCACGCTGGAGGGAGGGGTGAACTTGTCGGCCAGCGGCAGCACGTCCCGAACGGAAAGCTGGCGGCTGGGGTCGCTCAGCAGCTTGACGGCGGGCCAGGCGTCGATGGCGCGCTTTTCATCGCTGAGCTGCAAGGCGGGACTGCTGGCCCATGCGCCAGGGCAGGCCAGCAAGGCCCACAACAAGGCCAGCCAAAGGGTGTAGCGCAGCTGCAGCCAGGGCTGGTTCGGCATGGGGCGAAGGGCTGGTGTCATGGTGCCAGCGCCAGTTCGCCAGTGTTGCGCCGGATCGATCGCTTGCCCCCCTGCTTGCCCGCGTACATGGCCGCATCGGCCAGGCGGATCAGCCCCTGGGGATCGTCGCTGTCCAGCGGAGCCAGGGCGTAGCCGATGGTCAGGCCCACTTTCAGGCGCAGATTGCCCAGGCCAAACGGCTGGTCGAACGCCCGCAGCAGCGCACGGCCCAGATCCTCTGCTTGCTGTGGCGTTTCGAGATGGCAGGCCATGATGATGAACTCGTCCCCCCCCAGCCGTGCGACCAGGTCGGTCTGCTGTCGGACACTGGCTTGCAGCCGCTGGCCTACGGCCACCAGAAGCTCGTCGCCCACATCGTGGCCATACGAGTCGTTCACGGGCTTGAACCCGTCCAGGTCCATCAGGTACACCGCCACCAGACTGCGTTGTGAGCAGGTGGCCAGCGCAGCATGCAGTGCCTGCTGCAGGCCGCGCCGGTTATTCAGGCCCGTCAGAGGGTCGCTGTGGGCCAGTGAATGCATCAGGTCCCGCTCGTGCAGCGCCTCTTGTGCCTTGAGCCGCATGGCATTGGCACGCAGCCCCATGACCCGCAGGAAGAGCAGCATGTCAACCGTGGCGCCAAGCTGGAACGAGTGCAGCGTCCAGAAGTTGGCGGGCACCCAGCCCTGGACGAGGCACACCATGAGTGCTGCGGCCACCCCGTAGGCGATCCATGCGGCCAGCAGGGTGGCGCCGATCGGGTCCTTCTGCCGTACCCGTGCAATGGCGGCGGGCACGCTGATGATTGAGGGCAGGGGGCCCACCAGACTCATGAAGGCAATCGCAATGGGCACACTCAGCCAGCCGAGCATGACGGCCGCGCAGACTACCGCAGTGATCGCGGCGCCAGTGCGCATGGCACGGGCGTAGCGGCTTTGCGGGTTGTCTGCCAGGGCGGCGCCCAGGAAGAGGAATGAACCCGCCAGCGCAATCAGCCCTGCGCCCAGTCCTGCATACCGGCTCATCCACAGATTGCCCGGCCATAAAAACTGATCGCCAATGCCGAAGAACTGCAGCGAAAAGCCTGCGCTGCCAAACACCACCAGCGCATAGAAGCCGAACAGCGGCTCGCGTTGCGTGACCCACTGGATCAGACTGTACATCAGCAGGCAGAGCGCCAGCCCGTTGAGCAGACCCTGCAGCATCTGCTCGCGCAGGGCTTCGTGCATCTGATAAGGCATTTCGCCCACGGTGATGGGCAGGATCAGCGGCCCGGTGGCCTGCACCCGTATCAGCACGTCATACGCCTGCCCGGCCTGCAGGTCGAGGGCCATTGCGGGTGTGCGGCTGGACATCTGTGTCTGGCCGGGCTGGCGCGTACTGACCTGCTTGAGCACCTTGCCGTCGCCGATCAGGTAGATGTCGGCCTGCAGCGAGCTGTAGCCGATGTTGACCACCCAGGGGGTGCGCGGCGCTTCGGGCGCAATGATGGGGATGTGCAGCCACATCGCTGCCTTGTGTACGCCCAGGGAACCACCCCGCTGGGCGGGTGCCTCGAACGCCGGCAACTGGCTCAGCATGTCCTGCACCGAGAGCTGGTATGTGGGGTCTGCCTTGATTGTGATGGCCTCCCAGGCATTCACCTGGGGTCGATCCTGGGTCAGCACCAGGGGCGACGCCGCATTCGCGCCCAAGGGCAGAGCCATGGGGACGACCAGGCACAGCAGGGCGACTGCTACGCCGCAATGCGCGCGCCAATGCCGGGCCAGCATCAGAAGGGCGCAGAGCAGCGGGTACATCGGCCTGGCGTAAACAATGGCTATGCGGGTTGCTGCGCCTGGGGGGCGCTTGCGGCCTGCGCCTTGCGCGCCAACCCCGGGCTCCAGCTGCCATGTGTGGTCAACCGGTCTTCGATCCGGTTGAGCCAGCCGGGGGCGTGGGGGTCGTCGCTCCAGCTGTGCACCACCTGGTCCACCTGGTTCAGCAGCTCGGTGGGCAGTTGCAGGGGGCGGGTCTGGCTCATCAGCACGCGGCTCATGAAGTGGTAGCCCAGGATGCGGGTAAGCGTCCGCACGATGGAAAAGCGTGGCAGCACCATCCGCAGCAGCGTATCAATGGCCCGCGCGATCAGCAACACTCCCCAGAACAGTAGCGCCGACGGCCAGGGCGCGCGCTGGGTCAGGCCCAGGTCGCTGGCGGTGTCGCGCCCGCACAGGTAGCGGGTCATGAGTTCGGGGAAGGGTTTCACAATGCTCCAGGGCAGTGAGTTCTCCATGGTCTGCATCAGGGCCCGGCCCAGGGCGGGGCGTGGGTCGGGCACCACGGGTTCGGCGCGGCCCCGGGCCTGCATGCGGGCCATCAACGCGTGGCCCTGGTCCATGGTGTCCACCATCAGGGCCCGGTCGATGCCCAGGATGTGGCCCACCACGTTCCAGGCATGCAGGTAGGCTTCTTCGTCGGCCGGGCGCAAACCGATCCCCAGGCGGCGCAGGCTGCGCAGAAACACGTAGCCAAAGGTAAGCAAGGTGTAGGCCAGCTCTTCCTGGTTGCAGGGCAGGCCATCGCCCTGCAGGTTCCAGCCGCGCGCATACAGCGTTTTGAACATGGCCTGACGCCCACCGCCGGCGGGCAGGGCTTGTGCTGCCACCTGCCCGTTGCCCCCGGCCAGCAGCTGCTTGACGGCGTCTTGCGGGCTGCCGTGCAGGATCAGGTTGCGGATGGTGGCATGGATCAGCCGCACCTTGAGCACCTGGGCCACGCCCGCGCCCTCGGGGTCGGTGAGACCGCCCTTCATCATCACCGGGAACACCATCGCGGCGGTCTGGCGGATGCGGTGTTCGGTGTGCGCTTCCAGCTGGCCGGCGATGTGCAGCACCTCGGCCAGTGGCGTGTCGGTAAAGGCGGCTGGGGTGCCATGCTCGCCCGAGAGGAACAGCAGGCCATCGGCCCGGCGCGCATGCGGATAGCGGCCGACCGGCCGGGGCGCGGCGTCGGCCTGACGATCGTGCGACGGCTGTCGGACCGGTTCGGATGGCCGGTCGAGATCGAGAGCGAGCGCGGCTACACGCTCACCCTCGACCAGATCGCCGCCAAGACCGAGGAGGCGCTCGCGCTCGGCTTCCAGGTGGAAGCCAACCTCCACCCCGTCGATGGTGGCGCGGTGGATCTCCAGGTCGGCCGCGTTCATCACCACGGCGTCGACGAACTCGAAGGCCAGCGGGTCCTGTTCCACCCGGATGCGCACCTCCCCGTCGAAGCGGGCGGCCGCGCCGATCGGCCCTTCGACGGCCACGAGGTTCGTCGCGGTCAGATCGCGGCCGCGTCCGGTCCGGTCGATCGGCTCCGGCAGATGCCAGACCGCGAGATAATCCCGCCAGGTGCCGGCCGGGTCGGCCTCGCTCGTAGCCAGGCCGGGCTTGCCGTAGTACAAGAAAAGAGCGAGATCCTGCCCCGCCCGCAGCTCCGGTAGCCGTACCCAGGCCACCAATCGACCGGCCACCGGATCGTAGCGCTCGACATCGTGCGGCAATCGTTCGCCACTTTCGAGCTCGAAGCGCAAATCGAAGCCGTGCGGGCTCTCGACCCGACCGCCCTGGGCCGTGCTCTTGAGCCAGGGGCTTTCCTCGACTACGAGGAGCGGGAAGCCCGCGAGCGGAGCCTCGCCCCGGATCGAGCCGCGCGGTACCAGGATCCGCCGCCGGTAGCGATAGCCGTTGAGGAAGGTCGAGGGCGCGGCCGGCGGCGTCACGTTCACCGTCACGGTGGCACTCGCCTCCGCCCTGCGCGGGTCGCGCGCCGTGTAGACGAAGCTGTCGGTGCCGACGAGGCCGGCCTCGGGCGTATAAGTGAGCCGCTGGTCGGTGCCGACCGCGACCCGGCCACGGGCCG